>Ga0209355_1002359_pt1 | contig 10548 bp, 8 predicted proteins | sample LauGreSBDMM110SN_3_FD_187563 | JGI IMG/M metagenome (GOLD analysis project Ga0209355, IMG submission 187563) | Freshwater lake microbial communities from Lake Michigan, USA - Sp13.BD.MM110.SN (SPAdes) (version 2) | ecosystem: Environmental > Aquatic > Freshwater > Lake | place: Lake Michigan, USA...
TCAACCCATAATGAACTGGAACCGCATGGAGCTCGGCCCACACGTGGGTTATTTGCCGCAAGACATTGAATTGTTTGACGGCACCATTGCCGAGAACATTGCACGGGCTGGGCAAGTGGTTTCTGATAAGGTAATTGCGGCCGCAGAAGCATCGGGTCTTCACCAAATGATTTTGCGATTCCCCAAAGGCTACGATACGCCGATGGGTGAGGCAGGCAGTTTGTTGTCTGGCGGTCAGCGTCAACGTATTGGCTTGGCTCGCGCTCTTTATGGCGAACCCGCTTTGGTGGTGTTGGACGAGCCCAATGCCAACCTTGACGATGAAGGCGAAACCGCACTGGTGCGTGCCGTGCAAGGGCTCAAAGCCAAAGACAAAACAGTGGTGCTCATTAGCCACCGCCCAGGCATTGTGGGAGTGGCCGACCGCTTGCTAATTTTGCACCAAGGAACTGTGCAAGCCAGTGGCCCGCGCGATGGCGTATTGGCTGCATTGCAAAAACAACGTGAAGCAGCGCAGGCTGTGCATTCTTGAATATTTTTTGACGCTTAAATTGAGACTGTCATGGCCAATCCAAACTTGAATCAATCAACAAAACCTGTTGTGCAAGACGCCCAGGTGGTGACTTCCGCCGCCGCTAATGCGCCGCGTCCATCATCCGACACCCGTGCTGTAGCGCGCAAAGGCCTGCTTGTGCTGGGTATCGGTTTTGGTGGCTTTTTGCTGTGGGCTGGGTTGGCGCCTCTGGATGAAGGCGTGCCCACGCAAGGCATGGTGACCTTGGACACCAAGCGCAAAACTGTGCAGCATTTGTCAGGCGGCATAGTGCAAGCAGTGTTTGTACAAGAAGGCCAACAAGTGAAGGAAGGCCAAACCCTGCTGCGCCTAGATGGTGCTGTGGCCAAAGCCAATTATGAAGCCGTGCGCCAACGCTACTTGGGCTACCGCGCCATGCAAAGCCGCTTGTTTGCAGAGCAAGCGGGCCGTGATGCCATTGACTTTCACCCCGATGTGAAAGAGGCCATGAGCGACCCCCTGATCAAACAACAAGTGAACACGCAGCAGCAACTCATTCAAGCGCGCCGTGCCGCCTTGGCAGCCGATTTGCAAGGCATTGAAGAAAGCGTACAAGGCCTTAAAGAGCAATTGAATTCGTATCAAAATATTTTGGTTCAGCGGCGAAATCAATTGGCATTGCTCACCGAAGAGCTGACCAACACCAGCGGCATGGTGAAAGAAGGCTATGCACCGCGCAATCGCCAATTGGAACTAGAGCGCATGGTGGCCGAGTCCAATGCTGTCATTGCCGACCTGACGGGCAACAGCATGCGGGTGTCGCGCCAAGTGGCCGAACTGACGCAGCGCACGATGGCACGCAAACAAGAGTACCGCAAGGAAATTGAATCGCAGTTGGCCGACGTGACGCGCGAAGTGCAATCGGATGCCGAAAAGTTTGTGGCAGTGAGTGCTGATTTGAATCGCATGGAAATCAAATCGCCCGCCAATGGCCAAGTGGTCGGACTCACGGTGCAGAATGTAGGTGCCGTGTTGCAGCCTGGCCAAAAACTCTTGGACGTGGTGCCACACAATCAAACGCTGTTGCTTGAGGCGCACATTCCGCCACACCTCATTGACAAAGTGCAAGCCGGTTTGTCGGCCGACGTTCGCTTTAACTCTTTTGCGCATTCCCCCCAACTGGTGGTGGAAGGTAAGGTAATGTCGGTGTCGGGTGACTTGCTAAGTGACCCCCAGCAACCTCAATTTTCCTACTATTTAGCCCGCGTGCAAGTGACACCTTCTGGCATGAAAACTTTGGGTGCTCGCCAAATGCAGCCTGGTATGCCAATTGAAATTGTGATCAAAACGGGTGAGCGTTCTTTGTTGACTTACTTGATGCACCCCCTCACCAAGCGCGTGGCCGCGTCCATGAAGGAGGAGTGATGGTCACCAAACATCAGATTTTGACCCTACTTGCATATAAGTTTCATAAAAAAAGGGGTAATCTCAGGTAGATTTGAGGTTTTCGCAAAGCTTGGGAAAACTATTGGTCAATCAAATTGTTGGGAAGTTAAGCAAAGGGTCGGAGGCTATTTCGGGCACCGACTTGGATGACTATATTTCGCCTTTGGGCGGATCTGACTTTATTGATGCAAAAAAAGGTTTTGACACAGTTTATGTGTACTGGCCTTCAAGCAAATTCAAGATTACCACCAGTCAAGGCACCACTTACCTAGATGCGGTGTCGGGTGCATCCAGCAGTGATCGTGTTGTGCTGCGAAATGTAGAGCAAGTCGAGTTTTCAGACAAAACATTCTCTCTCGAAACGCCAGACACCTACAGCAACACCGCGGGCAGCGACACCTTTGATGGCGGACCAGGTGTTGATACGGTTGTTTACGAAAGCCAGCAAGCCGCCTATGTGATTCAGCCTGAGGCTGCTGGCATAGGGGTGCGCAGCGTTAATTATTCAGAAGGCTCTGATTGGTTGCAGAACGTTGAGAGGCTGCAGTTCAAGGATGTCAATTTGGCTTTTGACATGGATGGCCATGCAGGTGTGGCGGTCAAAACTCTGGGATTGGTATTTGGACTTGCTGCTGCCACTATTCCCGCGTATGTTGGTATTTGCCTTGACCGATTAGACAACCAAGGCCAAACGCCTGTGCAATTGATGCACGATGCTTTGGCCATTCGACTAGGTGCCGATGCACAAAACACAGAAAAAGTGGTGTCATTTTTGTATGAATCTTTGACCGGCATTGTGCCAAGCAAAGAAGTGCAAGATGTGTATGTGAATTGGATAGACAGCGGCGCTTACACGATTGACTCTTTGGCAGTCTATGCGTCTGACTTGAGCTTGAACAAAGTGACTGCGCAACTGACTGGCTTGGCAATCAGCGGTGTGGCATACGAGCTACTACTTTAATTTCTCTATCAAGTAGGGTGAATGAAATGAATCGACAATTAACGGGCCTTTGCGTTGCCGCAGCTCTGGTGCTGATGGGTTGCGGAGGCCAAGATGGTTCGGGCACTGCCAACCTCAGTGGACAAGTGAGCAGTGTGACAACGCAGACGCCTTTTAATCATTTTGCGGCGTCGCGGTTTTTAGAGCAGGCCTCCATGGGGCCTTCACCGGCCTCTGTTGCGCAAGTGAAAGTGCAAGGGCCCGAAGCTTGGATCACTTCGCAGATGCGATTGCCACCCACAATGATTGTCACGCCAGCCAATATTGTTGAATATGACTTGAACTTGGACCGCGCTGCTGGCCGGCGCATGCAAGAACACTACGAAGTCAGTTTGAACAGCTTGATGATTGGTGCAGAAGATCAGTTGCGCGTGCGAACCAGCTGGGTGCTGTCTAACTTTTTGGTGGTGTCAACTCGAAAAGTCCAGCAGTTTGGCGCGCTGGAGTACATGAACATTTTGCAGACTCATGCATATGGGCAATACGGTGATTTGCTTAAGGCTGTCACCCGAAATGCCGCCATGGGTTTTTATTTGGACAATGGCCAAAATCGACGTTGGCAGTTGAATGAAAATTATGGCCGCGAATTGATGCAGTTGTTTTCAGTGGGCTTGGTGCAACTGAACATGAACGGCAGCATTAAAAAAGATGCCTCTGGTAAAGCTTTAGAAACTTACACACAAAAGGATGTGATTGAGGCTACACGTGCGCTGACCGGCTGGGACTATGCAGAGCCCAATGTGCGCCGAATGAGCTCGAATGGATTTAACTACGCCAAGCCCATGACGGATGAATTCAGGGATGCGCACGATGATGGCTCAAAAAAAGTTTTGGGCAAGACCATTCCTGCGGGACAAACCGCCACCAAAGATCTTGACAGCTTGGTTGAAATTTTGGTGACACACCCCAATACTGCACCATTTGTGTCATTGCGCATGATTCAGGGCCTGACCACAAGCGATCCATCGCCAGCTTATTTGGAGCGAGTTGCTACTGTGTTTAGGGATACCAAGGGCAACATGGGCAAAGTGGTGACAGCCATTTTGCTAGATCCTGAGGCCCGTTATGGCGATGTGGTCGGGCGCTCTAGCAAAGGTTTTGGCCGTATCAAAGAACCCTTCCTCTTGACCATGAATGTCATCAGGGGTTTGGGTTGTAAGAGTGCGGTTCGAGATGCCAATGACTCGCGTGAAATTTGGAAAAATAGAAATCAGAGACCCTTTGAAGCTTACTCGGTCTTTAATTTTTACCCACCTAACCACCGAACGCAAGGCACCAACGTGTTGGCGCCTGAGCAAAAACTGTTGAACTCAAGTGAGTTTGGCAGCCGCATGTGGAACAACAACAACGGCATGGATAGTGAAACAATGCTGATCAATGCAGGATGTGATGTGAACGCATTTAAGGCGGCTACAGCAACGTCCGATGAGGCCTTGGTGGAGTTGATCAGCCAGCGGTTCTTTCGAGGGGCGATGCCTGCAGCATTGTCCAAGAGCTTGATCGAAGTGAATAAAAATTTGTGGCAGCGCGAGCAAGGCTTGAAACTGGCTGCCAGCATGTTGGACATGGCCTCGTTGACGCCTGCATTTGGAGTAAGCAAATGATAAATCGTCGAAATTTTTTACAACATGCGGGTGCAGTTTCTTTGGCTGGCTTGGGCGCAACGCTGGCAGGCATTCGTGATGTACAAGCTGCCGATTACAAAGCCTTGGTGGTGGTTTTTTTATCAGGTGGATTTGATGGCAACAATGTTCTGATTCCTGTCGACGGTGCTTACAGCGACTATGCCAAAGCGCGTCCTGTTTTGGCGTTGCCAAAAGACAGCTTGGTTAGCTTGTCTGGTTCTCACATTGGACACAAATTTGCGTTGTCCCCTGCCAATCGTGCTTTGGCTAGATTGTTTGAGCAAAAGAGATTGGCCGTAGTGGCCAATGCTGGCGCCTTGGTGCAACCCACCACCATGGATCAAATTAGAAACAACACTGCAAAACTGCCACCCTTCATGGGTTCGCATACCGAGCAAGAACAGTGGATTCAAGGCTGGATGGGTGCTGAAGATTTGAGCGGTTGGGGTGGCCGTGCCTTAGATGCTTTGCCTGCCGAGATGAAGTCGCGGCAGCCTTTGGTCGCCATGGCTCGCGATTACACGGCAGTGGTGGCCAATAGCACTGGCTTAAGTTTGGCAGACAGCAATGGCGGCGCTAGCTGGGGACGCGCGCGTTTGGATCAGGCAGATGACATGTACCGTCAACGCATCGAATGGGCAAGTCGTTTGCAGTCTACAAACGCTTATGACTATGAGTTCACACGCAGCTTGCGTGCAGCCTATCTAGACACAGTGGAGTTTGCAAAAGGACAAACCGCAGGTCCAGAGCCTGTCGGTATGTTCCCAGATTCCCAGATGGGCCGAGATATGCGCTACTTGGCCAAGCACTTGCCCTACAGCAAACAAGCGGGTGCCCGCAGACAGGTGTATTTGGTTCAAGATGGCGGCTATGACACCCACACAGGCCAATTGTCGACAGATACCAACAACCCTGGGTTGGAAATTCGCATGGCCGATGTCTCCAATGCCATCAGTGCTTTTGATGCGTCGATGCAAGCTGCAGGTTTGAATAACGACGTCATTACAGTGGTGATGAGCGAGTTTGGTCGAACTCTTGACCCAGCCGCAGGTGAGGGGTCAGACCATGCATGGGGCAATCATTGGTTTGCAATGGGGGGGCCAGTTAAAGGGGGAATGGTGTACGGCAAAACATTCCCAACTTTGCAGACGGGTGGCCCAGACGATGCTTCCCTTTACAACCCCAAGCGAGGTCAATGGATTCCTCAGTTCTCTTCTGATCAATTCATGTCTGACATCGTTCGGTGGCTAGGACTGACGCCAGCACAGGCATTGGCCATCATGCCAAATTTGGCTAATTTTTCTGTCAAAACCATCGGCTATCTCTGAGCAAACAAAAAGGATAAGAAATGGCTGAGATCAAAGGCACGCCGCAGAAAGATGTGGTCACCGTAAAGTCAGGGGATACCTACCATGGAGAGGAAGGTGATGATGAGATCACGTTGCTTGAAGGGTCGACCGGGCAGGGCAATGCAGGCAATGACAAAATCACTGTAGCAGACAACGCAAAGTGGGCGACGGTTTGGTATTGGTGGTCACCCGGTGTCATTTATGTCGACCTAGAGGCTGGTTATGCGCTTGATGGGTACGGGTCTCGCGATACTTTGATCAATGTCCACAATGTACATGGTTTTCAAAGAAATGGTGATAAGGGTTATGGCACTGCGATCGCCGACTCGTTTTATTTAGGCTCTAACTGGGAGCGCAGGCCAGGTTCGGTGTACATCGATGGCAAAGGGGGTATAGATCAGGTTGGAATGGGCTACAACCCTAACGAAAACTTTGGTCCTGTGGTGGTGAACGTTTCTGCAGACGGCCGTCTGGTGAAGATACACAACGCTAACTATCCTTCTTTTGTTTATGAGTTGCACAACATTGAACGCTTTAATGTTTGGAATCATTTAACCAAAACGAATCAAGACTACGATCTGCTGGCTTTACGTGATTTGTCACGTGCTGGTGAGCAAATACTTTTGCGCGGTGCACAAGGTTGGCAAACAAATGCCAATGGCTCGCCTACGGAAATTACCTACAGTTTTATGACGCAGGCGCCAGTTTCTGGCGGTGAAGGTGGCATTGGATTTGTAGCTTTTAATGCACAGCAGCAGCAAGTCTTGCGTGATATTTTGTATGTCCTGCAGCAACAAACCGGTTTGTCTTTCTCGGAAGTGGCTGGCGATGGGGGGCAATTACGTTTTGGTATCAATCAACAAGCCAACACGCGTGGTTATTCGTATCTGCCAGATGCATACAAAGGCGATGCCCGTGCTGGTGATGTTTGGTTGGATGTAGAAACAGGCAATGTGATGAAGCCAGGCCAAGAGGGTTACTATGTTTTACTCCATGAATTAGGCCATGCATTAGGTATTCAACACCCACTGTATGAAACAGATATGTCGGGTGCGACGGTTTTGACCAAAGATTTGGCGATACCCACCAACACACTCATGCTTGATTTGTCAGTGTCAGCCACAGGTGGCGCTTGGCCCACATGGTTTGGAAGCTTTGATTTACAAGCATTGCGCGCACTCTATGGATCTCGTACCTATGCTACAGGCAATGATATTTACAGTGTCTCCGACGCCTCTGGCCCGTTAACCATTGTGGATGATGGCGGTGTCGATACCTTGGATGCATCGGGGGTTAGCATGTCAGTCAGCATTGATTTGCATGCAGGTCAATCCAGTTCAGTGGGGAGTGGTGTAGACGGCATGGCCAAGCGCAATAACGTCAGCATTGCCGGCTCTTCTGTGATCGAAAACGCAATTGGCTCGGCATATGACGATGTGATCATTGGCAATGCAGCCAACAACACCATCACTTTCACGGGTGGCAATGACATTTTGGACGGTGAAGTTGGCATGGATGTGCTTCGAGTTTTGTCTAACGCAACTGGTTTTAGAATTCAAAATGACAGCGCCACAAAATATTGGAATTTGGAAGCATTGAACAACGAAGGTGGCAGTGCAGAACTGCGCAATTTCGAACGCATCATGTTTGCTGACACGGCTTGGGCCCTCGATTCTGGTGAAAACGAAAGCGCTGGACGGACTGCCAAAATTTTGGGTGCGGTGTTTGGCAAAGAAGGCTTGGCAAATACGGCCTTTCGCGGTATTGGTTTATTTTATTTTGATACTGGCATGAGCTATGAGGCTTTAACTTCACTGGCCCTCGATGCGCGTATGGGGCCAGGCGCTTCCAAAGAAGCTGTAGCCCAGTTGCTACAGGCCAACGTGCCTGGCTTGGTGGTTAATGCGGGCGCTTATGAATCGACCACGGCCATGGCCATGTATGCCCAGGATAGTGCGTTAAACAAAACCATGGTCGATGTGGTGGGCTTGTCTACTGCTGGTATGGCTTATCAGCTTTTTGGTTGATGGTTTCAGCGTGAGTTAGTTTGCAAGAGTGCCTGGGCTACTTCTGCGAAACCAGCGCCTCGCTCTTTCTGCGCAATGTATTTTGGCAAGTGCTTGAGTTCTTTTTCGAAGCGCTTGATGTTGGACACACCCACGCTGTGTGTGAAATGTTCAAACATCACTTGGTCGTTGGTGGAGTCGCCCACATAAACCCACTGGTCGAGTTCTCGGTTTAAATCTCTTCCTGCTAGTTCTTTCAGAATCCACTGCGCACCATCCCATTTGTTGTGGGCGCCAAACCAGGCGTTGATGTGGATGCTGCTGACTGTGGCTGTCATGCCTTCTTCTTGCAGTAGTTTGATAACTTGCTGAATTTTTTCTGTTGTGAGTTTGTGAAATTCACTGTGGTCAAAGGCGATGTCGGTTTCGCGGCCGGCAGAGTCTTGGGCCATGACGGTGCCTGGAATTTCTTTCAGCACTTGCTTTGCGATGCGCTGCATTTCTTGGAAATTGTGCGTGCGGGTGGGCAAGTCTTGTTGGTAGATTTTGGTGACTTCGTTTTGCTTTGTATCGTGTAATAAAGCGACTGCACCGTTCTCTGCCACCATGGCATCCACAGGCCAAGTGGATGCAAAGGGAGCGCTCCAGCCCACAGGCCTGCCCGTGATGGGAATGACCATGAGGCCTTTAGCTTTTAAATTATGCAGCGCTTGAAGTGCATCGGGTGTGATGGCACCTTCGGTGGTGAGCGTGTCGTCAATGTCTGTGAAAACGCCCACTACTTTGGCGCGGGCGCTAATGGGCCAAAAGGCGAGTGGTTTCATGTCGGTCAATTAAATGGATAGCTGATCATAAGCAAGCAATTGTGGGTTGCTTTCTGTGCATTTTTCGATTAAAGTAGTTTTAATCACTACTTAATTGGATATGAAAACTATTTCGGCAGCAGATGCCAACCGTTATTTTTCAAGTCTCTTGCGCGATGTTGCCACGGGTGAAGTGGTAACCGTGGTGTCTAGAGGCAAGCCTGTCGCAGTCATTACTGCGGCCACTTGTGAGGACGCTTTTAAAGTGCGTGCCCACAAGCGTCTTGTAGATAGACTCAAAAGTCAGCCTTCTAATGGCGCCAGAAATTGGACGCGAGACGAACTTTATGAAGGCTAAGCCATGAGGGTGGCTTTGGATACAAACGTGCTGGTCTATGCAGAAGGCTGGGGAGATGCTGTTCGTTGCAAATTGGCATGCGATTTAATTGCACGACTTAAGCCAACCGATTCAATCGTGGCGGTGCAAGTCTTGGGCGAATTGTCTAGGGTTCTCACTTCTAAAATGAAGAAATCTGGATCAGAAGTACGAGAACTGTTGTTGTCTTGGTCCGACGGCGTGGTTGTGGCGGACACAACATGGACAGCATTTCAATCTGCAATGGATTTGTCTGTTGATCACCAAATTTCAATGTGGGACGCTTTGATATTGGCCGTCGCGGCTGAAAATAAATGCAGGCTATTGTTAAGCGAAGACTTTCAAAATGGATTGACTTGGCGAGGGGTCACTGTTGTCAATCCATTTGAAACCAAAGCCAAGCCTTACAAGCTACTGGCTTCAGCCATTTAATCAGCCCGCAGACCCCAACGCCAATCCAGCATGCTCGCGCAGTGGATGGAAGTGAATCTTTGGAAACCGCTCTTGGGCCAAGCGCACGTCGTAAGGCGATGTGCAAAGGTAAGCCAATGTATCTGCCGCATCCAAGGCCATGCGTTGTGGATAGGCATTCAGAAACTCTCTCATTTCTGCCGGTGTATCAGCTGTAATCCAACGCGCGCCGGTGTACTGGCAGCCTTCCAGTCTTACATCGCAATCGTATTCAGCCTTAAGCCTGTGTTGCACCACTTCAAACTGCAACTGACCCACTGCACCTAACAACATAGGGCCGCCTACTTCGGGTTTGAAGACCTGAATGGCACCTTCTTCTCCCAGCTGATCTAGGCCGGCTTGGAGTTGTTTGGTTCTGAGCGGGTTCTTCAAGATGACGGTCATGAACAGCTCAGGTGCGAAGAAGGGGAGGCCGGTGAACAACAAGTTGGCGCCATCGGTGATGGTGTCGCCCAATTGCACGCCACCATGGGTGGTGAAACCAATGATGTCACCCGCATACGCTTCGTCCACTGCTTCGCGGCGCTGGCTCAAGAAGGTCACCACGCTTGTAGGGCGCAATTCTTTGCCAGTACGTTGCACTTTGAGTTTCATGCCCGGTGTGTACTTGCCCGAGGCCATGCGCACAAACGCAATGCGGTCGCGGTGCGAGGGGTCCATGTTGGCTTGCACTTTGAACACCACGCCGGCGAAGGCTGCGTCTTCAGGCTGAACTTCTTTGATGACGGGTTGTTTGTTGACGATGAGTGAGCTGGTGCGCGACTGTGGTGGGGGTGCTAAGTCAACCAGCGCATCAAGCACTTCCATGACACCGAAGTTGTTCACACCAGAGCCGAAGAAAACGGGAGTTTGTTTGCCGGCCAAGAAGGCTTCTTTGTCAAATGAAGGTGATGCACCGGTTGCCAGTTCCATGCTTTCTAATGCGGTGACAAACTCGGCGCCAAAGCGTGCATGCAAT
>Ga0209355_1002362_pt1 | contig 10537 bp, 9 predicted proteins | sample LauGreSBDMM110SN_3_FD_187563 | JGI IMG/M metagenome (GOLD analysis project Ga0209355, IMG submission 187563) | Freshwater lake microbial communities from Lake Michigan, USA - Sp13.BD.MM110.SN (SPAdes) (version 2) | ecosystem: Environmental > Aquatic > Freshwater > Lake | place: Lake Michigan, USA...
AATGTTAATACAGATACAAATGTTAATACAGATACAAATGTTAATACTTATACGAATGTTAATACAGATACGAATGTTATAGAAGAAGAAACACCCGTGCAAATTTTTAATAATTGGGATGATTTGGATTTACATCCGAATTTATTGAGAGGTATTTATGCTCACGGGTTTGAAAAACCTAGCCCTATTCAAAGTAAATCAATTAATCCGATTTTGCAAGGGCACGATTTAATCGCTCAAGCACAATCGGGTACCGGTAAAACCGCATCATTTTCTATCGGAGCATTATCAAAAATTGTTATTTCTGAAAATATTATTCAAGCTCTTATTATGGTTCCTACACACGAATTGGCACATCAAATCACAGAAGTTATTACTTGTTTATCTAATATGATGACTGGAATTCGTATTAAAACGATTGTTGGAGGAACTTCTATTGATGAAGACGCGCAAGACATTCGCGATAATACCCCTCATCTTATTGTTGGTTGTCCTGGAAGAGTTTATGATATGATTAGACGACGATATATTAATGCCAATAAAATTAAAATCGTCATCCTTGATGAAGCAGATGAAATGTTATCTTCTGGATTTAAAGAACAAGTTTATAACATATTTAAATATTTAAATACAAATGTGCAAATTGCGTTATTTAGCGCAACACTACCTGATAATATTTTCCAAATTACTAATAAATTTATGATAAACCCTGTTAAAATTTGTGTTAAAAAAGAAAGCTTAACATTAGAAGGAATTAAACAATATTTTATCGCGGTTAACGATGACAGAGAAAAATATCTCACTCTTAAAGATTTATATCAACATATTTCAGTGTCGCAATGTATTATTTATTCAAATAGTGTTAAAAGAGTGATTGACCTATATGAAGCTATGAAAGAAGATGGATTCCCTGTTTGCTGTATTCATAGTAATATGGACAAAATGGAAAGAGAAAATGTATTTAAGGAATTTAGAAAAGGAGCATCTCGGGTTCTTATTTCTTCAAATGTGACATCTAGAGGTATTGACATTCAACAAGTAGGAGTAGTAATTAATTTTGATATTCCTAAGGATGTTCACAATTATCTTCATCGTATTGGAAGATCGGGGCGATGGGGAAGAAAAGGTACTGGTATTAATTTTATTACTAGAAGAGACATTCACAAAATGAAGGAAATTGAGCAATATTACTCTACGCAAATTGAGGAATTACCATCCGGATTTAATATTAGTTAAAATAAATATATATTCGTATAAAACATATTTATTATATTTACATTTATATTATATTTAATGAATAATAATTTAAATTACAGTGATTTTATTTTATCAAGTGAAGCAATTAAAGATAAACAAGAATATGATGATGCACAAAACAACAAACGCATACATTTAATTAATAAACACGTTGCAGAAAATGGTCTTATAAAATTAAAAAGTGCTTATTTAGGAACAGATAGTTATTATTATGATAAAAAACAAAAAATTATGTATAAAGTATGTTATGTTTGTCATTGGAATAGAAACAAAAATCCTACATTTGAAATATCAAATGACGCAAATATTTTAAGATTAAATTTGCTTATTTAACAACTTTATATATTCGTAAAATAAAATAACATTCGTAAAATAAAATAATAAATAATATTTTATTTTAATTAATGACAGTCACAGAAACCCAAAATGATAAAAAACACGACGACATAAATATGGCCTTTAAAATTCCTATTTGTTACAATGAAAATGTTCAAAAACTTAATGAAAATGTTATAACAGACCTTGAACTTGTTAACAGCATTGATAATTCAGAATCATCTATTTATGAAACAGTATTTAAACCATCCAATAACACATCTTCACAAGTTATTACCCAAATATCTCAATATTACACAACTGATATTGACTATTTAAGGGAAACACAACAACTAACAAAAAATATCAATTCCGCAGAATTAAATACAATTCACAACACCTATAACTTTAGCGATTTTGATATTAATGATACGGTTACTTTATGGAAAGAAATTAAAGGAGACACTGGTTTTTGTGAAAAATATTTATATGTTGATTGGACATTTGCTAAGGAACTTAATAATAATTCTCAATTTTTACAGTTAATGGGATTATATAATGTTATATCACCTATATTATCATTATGTTTACCTATATTTGTTTTAATCATACCATTTTTCATCATTAAACTAAAAAAAATTAATCTGGGAATTAAAGAATATTTTGAAATACTCAAGACTTTAATTTCTAATCACGCTATTTTTAAAATATTTACACAGTTTCACGAGGTTGATAATGTACAAAAAATATACTTAATTTTATCATCAACATTGTATTTATTTTCAATATATCAAAATATATTAGTTTGCATTCGGTTTTATTCTAATATGCAAAAGATACATAATTATTTGTTTAAATTTAGGAAATATTTAGAATACACTTTAAGTGTTATGGATTATTACTCTTATAAATGCGATAAACTAACAAAATACAATAATTTTAATGTAGTTCTAAAACAAAATAATAGTGTGTTAGTTTCTTTACATAATGATCTTTGTAAAATAACACCTTTTACATTATCATTATCCAAAATGAGTGAGATTGGACATATTATGGCTAACTTCTATAAAATATATGATAATCAACAATATCATAACGCTATTTTATATTCATTTGGATTTAACGGATATTTTAATATACTATCTCATATTGGAACTAACATAAATGAAAATAAATTGGTTAAAACAACATTTACAACAAAATGCAAACCAACCTTTAAGCAAATGTATTATCCAAAATTCATTAATGATGAAACATCCACTATTATCAAAAATGACTGTAATTTAAATAAAAATATAATTATTACTGGGCCTAATGCGTCAGGTAAAACAACCACAATTAAATCCACATTAATTAATATTATTTTATCGCAACAAATCGGGTATGGATGCTTTGAGTCTCTAAAGTTAAAACCTTACGATAAAATACATTGTTATTTGAATATCCCAGATACATCTGGACGAGATAGTTTATTTCAAGCAGAAGCAAGAAGATGTAAAGAAATTTTAGATTGTATTAATGAACAAACTAACAAAACACATTTCTGTATTTTTGATGAACTTTATTCAGGCACAAATCCCGATGAAGCTATTAATAGCGCTAATGCGTTTATGGATTATATTGTTAAAAATAATAATGTAACATGTATTTTAACAACCCATTATATAAAATTATGTAAAAAATTATCGAAAAATAAAATGATTAAAAATTACAATATGAAAACTACTAAAATAAATGATAAATTTGAATATACATATGAGTTAATCCAAGGCATATCAAAAATAAAAGGAGGATTACAAGTATTACACGATATGAAATACCCAAAAGAAATATTAGATTTAGCAAATATGGACAAATAAAATATATAATTCGTTTTAAAAATAATTAAAATATATTCTTCATTTTTAATAATGACTATTTCTGATTTTTTTTGTACATCATCATTTTTATTTAGCATTGCAATTATTATTATTTTAACCGGTTGTATATTTGCATATATTAATTATAAAATGACAGAACAAGACCATAAACTCACTTCAATGGTTAATTTGGTTTCTATATTAGCTCAAGATTTACATTTTGTTAAAAGTAAAGTTAATTATTCACAAAAGGTTGAACCAAATGTTTTACAATATCCATCACAACTGGTTGGCGGAGAAAATAATTCTAGTCTTATTAGTGTTTCTGATAATGAGGATTTAGATGATGAGGATGATGATGACTTAGATGAAGATGAAGATGAAGATGAAGACGATTATGAAGATGATGATATAGACGAAGACTTAGCAGAAGACGATTTTGATTTCATTACTGAAAATACTCAAGATCATATTAAATTACTTAATTTATCATTAGCAAATGACAATGTTCAAAATGAAATTGAAAATGAAAATAACAATGTTTTAAAAATTGAAGAACTAAATACAAATTATTCTGATTTAGTTGATGTTAAAACAATTCATTTTATTAATGAAGAAGAAAATGATTTAGAAAATGATTTAGAAGAAAATGATATTGAAGTAACAGAAACAAATTCTATAAGTGATGACCTACATTTTTTAAAAAATGTTTCAATATCTGATTTAGGAGATGTTCACGATTTAACATCCAAAACAGAATATAAAAAAATGTCCACTAATAAACTTAGAGAAGTGGTTGTTAGTAAAGGCATTATAACAGATGCTTCTAAATTAAAGAAACAAGAAATTCTTAAATTGCTTGGCGATGAGTAAATGAGTATTTCTTTTTATCTAACTTTAGTATAATATGAATAATTATTATACTATTGAACCTACACAAAATATCAATGGCATATCTTATAATTTATGGCAACCTGAAGCCTTAAATAATAAAAAAATCTTGACTAATGCAGGAATTACTTCAAACTGGAATTATAGGCAATATATACAAAAAAATGCCAATGATATAATGAAATTTAATACTATGCAATCTATTAAAGCATCGGGTAATAATCCTTATACAATTTTAAATACCAAACCCAATGAAAATACTCCTCATTTATATAGTTCACTTCATGATACAAATAATCCACCAAATGGATTTAGAGAGTCAGATTTACAACAAGAATTTTTAAATAAACAACAAATGAAAGCGCGTATGGTCTCGCCTTCAATTCCTACATATTTTTAATATACAATATAATCATTTAAACATAATATTATATTATATTTAGTATCATTAATGAAAATAATAAGCATTGATGTTGGTATTAAAAATTTGTCTTTTTGTCTTTTTGAAATAGACATAATCTCAAAAAACATTAAAATTTTAAAATGGGATAACATTAACTTAAGTGTAACCGACAAAAATGACTACAAATGTATCGAAATTGATAAAAAAGGATTATGTAATAAGCCTGCTAAGTTTTCCAAAGACGATAAGTGTTACTGTCTAAAACATTCAAAATTGCACAATTATTTACAACCGACTTCTGACCTTAAAGAAGCCTTTTTAAAAAAACAAAAATTACAAAAATTAATTGATATTGCTGATAAATATAAACTAACATATGAAACACCTTTAAAGAAATTAAATATATTAAATGTTATTCAAGAGTTTATTCAAACTAATTGTTATACTCCAATTGCAAAAACGAATGCAACAAAGGTTGATTTAGTTACTATTGGAAGAAATATACAAGAGAAATTTAATAATATTTTTTCTGATATAGATAGCATTGATAATGTAATTATTGAAAATCAAATTGGACCACTCGCTAACAAAATGAAAACGATTCAAGGAATGATTTCACAATATTTTATTATGACAAATAATAATATTATTATAGATTTTGTTAGTGCCTCTAATAAATTAAAAGACTATTTACCCAAGGAAAAAATAGATTACAAACAACGCAAAAAATTAGGGATTGAAACTTGTTTAACAATTGTTAATAGTGATTTACAATATGATGAATGGAGAGGATTTGTAAATAAACATACAAAAAAAGATGATTTATCCGATTGTTTTTTACAGGGACTTTGGTTTATTAAATATAGGGTTTTACATTAGGTATTTTGAATTGTTTTAATTAAATATATAATTAATTAATTAAAATATATATTTTGTAATTCGTAATACTTAAAATTAAATGTTCTTATTATTTCATAATGGATAACGATATTATTGATATTTCGATGAGTTTTGATAATTTAGACAATTTTGGTGGATCAAACAAAAAAACTAATTTCGGAGGAGGTATCGAACTTCTTATGAATGATAAAAAAACAGACTCCAATAAACTAACAAGTGAAATCGACATTGATGATTTAAATAATTTAGAAAACGAACTTAATAATTTAGCAACAGAAACATCCGGTGGTATAAATAATGTTTTCGAATCTAATTTATTTGGTGGTTACGATAGCCCGTCTGTTTCATTTTGTGAACAAGCAAATATTCATATTTTAGAAAACGATAATTATGATAGACAAAATTTAGGACATTCAACTGCAAATACAACACCTGACACAAAAACGTGGGACGGATATGGAAAGTTTAATAATGTTCCATTGAATCCGGATTCTAGAATGTCATCTGAACCAAAATTATCTAAAGATGATGTTCTCAGAGAAAAATTCAAGTTTCTAAGAAAGCTTGAATCCCTTGAAAAAAAAGGCGTTGAACTAACAAAAAAATACAATATGGAATCCGATTTAAGAGAAATGATGGGCGAATATGAAATGATTATGGAAGAAAAATCAAAACAAAATTCTATTAAATTTCAAGCTAATATGATGATGACTTTTATTAATGGAATAGAGTTTTTAAATAACCGTTTTGATCCTTTTGATATTAAAATTGATGGTTGGGGTGAACAAATTAATGAAAATATTACCGACTATGATGAGATTTTCGGTGAATTACACGAAAAATACAAAAGTAAAGCATCTCTTGCACCTGAACTTAAGCTGTTATTCCAACTTGGAGGCAGTGCTATGATGGTTCATATGTCAAACACAATGTTTAAATCGGCTATGCCCGGAATGGATGATATTTTGAGACAGAATCCCGATCTAATGCGCCAATTCCAAAGTGCTGCTGTTAATTCTATGGCCGGATCTAATCCCGGATTTTCCGGTTTTATGAGCGGTCTTATGAATCCGGAACAACCACCTCAAGGAAGAGGACCTCCGGCTCCAATGGCAACACAGGGGCCTAATGGAGCAAATCCGCCTCCAAATCGCGCTGGAAATAATATCGGACAAATGAATATGAGTCGCTCAGATACATCTTTTAGTCGCTCAGATATTTCAATGGCACGAGGTGGATTAACAGATGACGGAATTAGTATTCAAGAAAAAGGCAACAACAATCAATGGAATTTAAACGGATATGAACCACCACAACAAGCGCAAAAAAGCTCTAGACGACCTGATATGAAAGGACCCAGTGATATCTCAGACATTTTGTCCGGTTTAAAAACAAAAACAATTGAAATCACACCAACAAAAAAAGATGTTATTATTGAAGACGTTAATAATAGCAGTACAATTAGCGTTGATGATCTAAAAAGTATACAGGGTGAGGGTAATGTACCTAAACGCACACGCAGAAGACAGAAATCCGATAAAAACACAGTTAGTTTAGATTTATAAACATTTAATCATTTCACGTTTTTCATTTACAAGTTTTTCATTTACAAGTTTTTCATTTACAAGTTTTTCATTTAACTCTGCAATATCCTTATTCAATTGATGAATTTTTCTATCTTTTTCTTTAATAATCGTTTTTAAAGATTCAAAATTATCATAAATTCTGTCTGAAATTATTTTAAATATTAAATTAATTTGAGCCAACATAAATAATGTAAGTAATACAAATTGGATATCAATCCATTCATATTGAATTTCCAATGCTTGTATAAAATCAAATCCGTATTGTAAGATTAATCCAGTTATAACACTTAATAAGGTAACCTTTATTATTTTTGTTGTTGATAAAAACATTATTGTTAATTTTAAAATAAAAGTAATAACGTTTACAAATTCGTCGTTTGAGTATTGAACAGTGTTAGACATATTTTGTATGATGTTGTATGAGATTATACAAAATATTATAACTTATTAATTAATTTCAATTTTTTTTATAAATATAAATATGTTATTATCTAATTATATTATATGAAAAGAAAAATAATAGGAGAAGGATCATATGGGTGTGTACATCGACCAAGTATATATTGTAAAACGATTCCTAGTCCTGGATTTAACTATAAAACATATGTTTCAAAATTAATGAAAACAAAAAACGCAAAAAAAGAGTTGGCCGAGTTTCTAATTATTGGTAAAATAGACCCTGCTAATGAATATCATCTAGGACAGCCAATTTTATGTAAACCAAATATTAATGAACCTAATGTTAAAAATGATATTAATCATTGTAAATATTTAAAATCAAAAGACATTGAAATTAATGAAGATAAATATAGTTTGCTACTTTTAAAATATGGCGGACCTGATTTAAAAATATTTTGTGGAAATCACCTTAAAAAATATTTACAAAAAAACAAAAAAGAACGCGCAGATACATTTTGGTTAGAAGTGCATCACTTGATTAAAGGTCTTAAATTTTTCAAAGATAATGGAATTATTAATAATGATATTAAACCCCAAAATATTTTATTTAACACAACAAATGGTAAAATGAAATATATCGATTTTGGGCTTATGCGAACCAAAAAAGAGGTTATGGATTCATCTTTAAATAACCAAAATTATTTAAGTATTTTTCACTGGTCTTATCCATTTGACTGCGCATTTATGGACATAGTTGAATATAATAAATATAAGGGATCTAATAATAAAACACAAATAAAAAATTCATTAAGCGAATTAATCGTGTCCGATTCAAGTCGTAATAAACCTACAAATTCATTTAATTTACCTATTAGTAAACCTTCTTCTTTTAAAATACTTTTTACATATTTAAATCCCGACCATACAGTCCCAAATTCATCAACCCAATACGCATATATTAATACTTTTTTTGATGGTTTTAATAAGATGATTCATAATAATGATTATGAATTTGTTGTAAATCATACCGCAGACTCCATTGATGTATTTGGGCTCGGATTTACATTACAATTTATGGCAAATTGTTTTAAACGTTTAAACGCATTATCATTAGAAGATTTTACACGGTTATCCTCGTTTTTCCATAAAATGTATGATTTTAATCCTTTAACTAGAGTTATAAATATTGATACATTGCTTAATGAATATGAAAATATTTTGCTTGAAATAGGTGTATTAACGCGTTTGAAAAAGAGTTTCGAAAATAATAATATTATTAATAAAGCTCCAGCTCCACAATCAATTATGAGTGTTTCGAAAATGGACGAGAACTCACCGCCAAAACATCTGTCGAATGAATTACACATTTTTGCCGATAAAGATCCTATTTCAAAAGAACAAAAAAAAACGAAAAAAAATAAACAATGTAAAAGAAATCGTAGAACTAACAAATGCGTTAAAACCTTTGTCGGGGGATATTTAGGAAAATCAAAACGCAAAACTGTTAAACATAAATAATTACATTTGTTAGCTTGTATTATCTTTAAACTAACAAATAATAAATCTTTATAAATTTGTCTTTTTTATAACAACCTCTTTCGTTATATTTCTCGCTATTTTTTCATAATTTTTTTCGCACTCTTCTTTTGTTGAACCCGACATTGAATTCAATACAATTTTCATATATTTATCATTTTCTTTTGAAGAAGGATCCGAAAATTTTGGATGTGCTTTTTGCCATTCACTAATCTGCTTTATGTTTTTATTAGCAACTATTTTTATTGCGTTCATTAGAGAGCTCTTATGCTCATCATCTTTCATCCATTGATTATTCTCTTTAATATAGATGATTTCTCTTTTTGAATCGCTACAATGAAGAGGCCTTTCCTGGTCATTGATATCGTTTAATTTGTTTATAAAAACTTTGCTAATTCCCTCAGCATAACCCAGTCTACCTGTGTCTTCCAGCTCCGATAATGATACTTGGATTTGATTTACAAAATCACTCATATTTATAGCGTCCTTGCACGTTTCATTTAAAAACACTTGTAGATTAAATGTTTTATTATTGTTACCACAATTGGTGTTAGTTGTGTTAGTAACTGATTTTTGAGCTAATTCAACAATTGTCTTATTTTGATCTATAAGCGTTTGTTGTAATTCTTTATTTTGTTCAATTAGTTTAAAGACGATATCTGGTGTTAGTTGTTGTGTATTTTTATCTATAATTGTTAAACTAACATTCGATCCTGTACATACTTTTTTGTGTCGCCAAAGACCGGAGTAATATTGATAATGCTTACCACATTTGCATATAAATTCAGTTGGCGTTTTTTGCGTTTTTTTTGTATCATTTGTTGCTAAATCATATCCTTTTTGATTATTTATATGTTTCAGTCTCAATAAATGTCGGTTCCAATCACTTAATTTAAAGCAGGTAAAGTCACAATATTCGCAATAGTAATCGCTCGGCGTTTTTTGCGTTTTTTTTATATCATTCATATCTATAGTAAGATATAATAAAACGCTTAAGTTCTTTTTTTTAAATATATATTATTTTTTATGGTAACACTTTTTTTCACCTAAAAAACGATTTTTAGAGCATTATGCTCACAAATCACTTTACGTGAGTATTTTTGGAAAGATACCTCAAGGTTTCTAAAATTGGACATTTATAAATGTCCAAAAATGAAAACCCAATTTACTTTTGGTTTTTTATTTGTTACTGAAAGTTTCGCCAAATTTCTAGTATTATTATTGTTACCTTATTTCATAACAAAAAATGAAAATACAATAAATTATCATTTTTTCAGTGTCAAACTCACCAAATTTTTAAAATAAATATATAATCATATAATAATGAAAATAATACCACGGATATTTGCTCTATTTTTAATACTTATTCTGATCATAATTATACTTATTAT
>Ga0209355_1002369_pt1 | contig 10525 bp, 9 predicted proteins | sample LauGreSBDMM110SN_3_FD_187563 | JGI IMG/M metagenome (GOLD analysis project Ga0209355, IMG submission 187563) | Freshwater lake microbial communities from Lake Michigan, USA - Sp13.BD.MM110.SN (SPAdes) (version 2) | ecosystem: Environmental > Aquatic > Freshwater > Lake | place: Lake Michigan, USA...
CTGCGCGCTGGCGGTGCTGGTATTCCTGCTTTCTTCACCAAAACGGGTGTGGGCACTGTGGTGGCCGAGGGCAAAGAATTGCGTGAGTTCGATGGCGAAACCTACGTCATGGAGCGCTCCTTGGTGCCTGATGTGTCATTGGTGAAAGCCTGGCGCGCAGACAAATCTGGCAATCTTCAATTCCGTTTAACGGCCCGCAATTTCAATCCCGCTGTGGCCATGGCTGGCAAGTTGTGCATTGTGGAAGTGGAAGAGATTGTGGAAACAGGCGACATGATTCCTGATCATGTTCACTTGCCCGGTATTTACGTTCACCGATTGGTTCTCAACAAGCACCCCGAAAAGCGAATTGAGAAACGCACCATCACAGAGAAAGCAGGAGTCTAAGCATGAGCTGGAGTCAAGACCAAATGGCGGCCCGTGCCGCACACGAACTGCAAGACGGCTTTTATGTCAATCTGGGCATTGGCATCCCCACCTTGGTGGCCAACCATGTGCCCAGCAACATTGAAGTGTGGCTGCAATCTGAAAACGGCATGTTGGGCATTGGCCCGTTTCCCACAGAAGATGAAGTCGATGCCGACCTGATCAATGCGGGCAAGCAAACCGTGACCACCATCAAGGGCACCTCTATTTTTGGCAGCCACGACAGCTTCGCCATGATTCGTGGCGGTAAGATCAATTTGTCTATTTTGGGTGCCATGCAAGTGAGCGAGAAGGGTGACCTGGCCAACTGGATGATTCCAGGCAAGATGGTCAAGGGCATGGGCGGCGCCATGGATTTGGTGGCGGGTGTGAAGCGCGTCATTATTTTGATGGAACACGTGGCCAAGAAAAAAGATGGCACCGAAGATTTAAAAATTTTGCAGCAGTGCACCTTGCCTTTAACGGGAGTGGGTGTGGTCGATCGCATCATCACCGACTTGGCGGTGTTGGATGTGGTGCCAGAAGGACTCAAAGTGCTTGAAATGGCGCCTGGCGTCACGCAAGAGTTTTTGCAAAGTAAAACGGGCTGTCATCTGATTTTCTAATGAATCAATTCAAAATTGCATGCATCCCAGGTGATGGCATTGGGCAGGAAGTCATTCCCGCTTCACAAGTGGTGCTTGAGGCGCTTGTCCAAGGACAAAACCAGTTCAGTTTTGAATTCACGTCATTCGATTGGGGTGGTGATTACTACCGTCAACATGGCGTCATGATGCCCGCTGATGGCCTAGATGCCCTGCGGCCCATGGATGCCATTTTGTTTGGTTCTGCGGGCGACCCAAAAATTCCAGATCACATCACGCTGTGGGGATTGCGTCTCAAAATTTGCCAAGGTTTTGATCAGTACGCCAATGTGCGTCCTACCCGCATTTTGCCGGGCATTGATGCCCCCCTGAAGCGATGCACACCTGAGCAACTCAACTGGGTCATTGTTCGTGAAAATTCTGAAGGTGAATATGCGGGGGTGGGTGGAAGAGCGCATCAAGGTCACCCCATTGAAGTGGCCACTGATGTGTCCATGATGACCCGCGTGGGCGTGCAACGCATCATGCGTTATGCCTTCAAGTTGGCGCAATCACGGCCGCGCAAGTTGCTCACTGTGGTCACCAAATCAAACGCGCAGCGTCATGCCATGGTCATGTGGGATGAAATTGCCAAAGAGGTAAGTGCCGAGTTTCCCGATGTGCATTGGGACAAAGAATTGGTGGATGCTTGCACGGCGCGCATGGTAAACCGTCCTGGAACTTTAGACACCTTGGTGGCCACCAACTTGCATGCCGATATTCTGAGTGATTTGGCGGCGGCCCTGGCTGGCAGCTTGGGCATTGCACCCACGGGCAACATTGATCCTGAGCGTCGTTACCCCTCGATGTTCGAACCCATTCACGGTTCTGCCTTTGACATTATGGGAAAAGGTCTCGCAAACCCTATTGGCAGTTTTTGGAGTTGTGTGATGATGTTGGAACACATCGGTTTGGATCAACAGGCTCAGCGTTTGATGCAGGCCATTGAGGCTGTCACCGCCAACCCCAAGTTGCATACACGCGACTTAGGCGGGGAGGCTACTACGCAACAAGTGACCGAGGCGGTGTGCAAGATGCTTCGACATTAAAAAATTTACCATCATTGAGATGCAGGAGACAAAATGGAAAAGAAAACAAAATTTTGGTTGAGTGCAGTGGGCCTCAGTTTGGCAACCCTCATGCCGAACCTCGCAAGTGCGCAAGCCATGCCTGCGTGTCCTGAAAAAAACGTCATGTATTGGCAAGCCTTCCCACCGGGTGGTGAATCTGATTTGTCTGCCAGACATCAGCAAGTGGTGCTCAAAAAGAAATGCGGCGCCATCGATACCATCATTCAATACAAAGCCGGTGCAGGCGGTGGCCTCATGTGGGCCCAGATGAACAATCTGCCTGGCGATGGGCTCAATGTGGTGGGCATCAATTTGCCGCACATTGTTTTTCAGCCGATCGAAGGTGAAGTTCAATACAAAACCGCTGACATCACACCCGTCTTTTGGTTCCATTACACCCCCGATGTGTTGGTGGTTCCTGAAAGCAGTGCCATTAAAAACTTTGCTGAGTTCATTGCTGCGGCCAAACAGTCGCCCGGCAAAATGAACTTGGGTGGCTCGGGCTTGAATTCAGCCAACCATGCTGCGCATGAGCGTCTGAATGCAGCCTTTGGCATCAAGAGCACCTATGTACCCTATAAAGGCACTGGCGATATGTCCATGGCAGTAGTCGGTGCGCAAATTGATGGCGCTGTGACTTACACACCTTTTGCCATTGCCAATCGCGGCAAAGTTCGCGCCTTGGCTGTGGCCATGGAGAAACGCCATCCCCTCATGCCCAACGTACCTACCTTTAGAGAGTTGGGCGTTGATTGGATTGACGGTGCCTACCGCGGCGTGGGTGTGCCAAGGTCAACCTCACCAGAGGCTCGCAAAAAATTGTCTGACATGTGGCTGGCCTTGAACAACGATGCTGAAATGAAAGAGTTGGCAGCCAAGAGCGGCTTTGAGTTGGTCAACATTGGCACCGATCAAATGGACGCCTTCATGAAAGAGCGTATTGCTTTGTACATTGAAGGTGCCAAACGATTGGGCTTGGGTAAAAAATAAACCTCATACACAAGGAGACAAAATGCGTTCAATTTTTTCAAAGTGGAAACAAGTTTGTACGGTCACATTGCTTGCGATGGCATTGCCCCTCAGTGCCATTGCGCAGGCCTACCCCACCAAACCCATCAAAATGATTGTGCCGTTCCCAGCGGGCGGTACCACTGACATTGTGGCCCGCATCATTGCGCAGAAAATGACCGAATCCATGGGCCAACCCGTCACAGTTGACAACAAGGGTGGCGCAGGTGGTGCCATTGGTGCGGACATGATGGCCAAAGCCGCGCCCGATGGCTACACCATCTTGATGCACAACCTGTCCTTCCCATTGGCAGCGGTTGCACAAACGCTGGCAAACCGTTCCCCCTTTAATGTGGACACAGATTTTGCAGGTGTTTCCATTGCGGTTTATGTGCCATTCATTTGGACTTCCAGCCCATCAGTGCCAGCCAAAGACCTCAAAGAACTGGCCAACCTTTTGAAAAGCAACAAGTCTTTGCAATACAACTACGGCTCGACAGGCCCAGGCTCCACCATGCACGTCTTGGGCGAAGCCTACAAAAAAGAAGCTGGCATCAGCATGGAGCACATTCCATTTAAAGGCGCTGCGCCCTTAAAGCAAGAGTTGTTAGCAGGCCGACTGCAAGTGGGCGGTGATCAGTTGTCCTCATCCTTGGCGGAAGTCAAAGCAGGCACCTTGAAAGCGCTGGCAACCACAGCTTCTAAACGCATTCCTGGTTTGCCTGATGTACCGACTGTCAAAGAGTTAGGGTTTCCAAATTTGGAATTGGAAGGCTGGAATGGCGTATTTGCGCCTTCTAAAACACCTAAGGACATCATTGACCGCTTGAACAAAGAAATTGTTGCGGCTGTGAAGCATCCTGATGTGGTGAAGCGCTTGACCGAATTGGGTGCTGAAGGTGTGGGCTCCACACCTGCCGCGCAAGATGCCATGTTGCGCAAGCAGATGGACCAATTCCGAGCCATCATCCGTGAGATGAAGCTCGACTAAGCAACAAATGCCAAGGCCTTACTTTGAGTGAGCGCCTTGGCCAAGCCACCAAACGGGCAGTTGAGTGCAGTCTTTGCCATCTAGGCCAGAGTCTGCAGCCTCGTTAAATTTTTGCAAAGCCATGGTGGTTAATGGCAATTCTCTATGATTTGTTTTGGCCAGCGCAAGCATGGTTCGCATGTCTTTGCGCATGGTGGCTACATCCACCGTCACGGTGTCGTTTTTCTGATGGCCCAAGGCTTGAACCAGCAAGGGGCCGCGCACCTTCAGCATATTAGGTCCGCCTGAACTTTCAGACAAAATGTCAACCACCCTTTGAGGATCTAGTTTTAGATGGTCAATCAAGGACAGTGCTTCACCCAAGGTTTGCCAGTAAACCATGAGAGGCAAATTGACGGCCATCTTCATGGTCGATCCAGCGCCGTAGGTGCCCACATGTTCAACGCGTTTGCAAAGGTGTTCTAACAAAGATTGAACCTTGGCCAGATCGGCTGCTTGGCCACCTACAAACCCAAGCAATTTGCCTTCCTTGGCAGGGCCAATGCTGCCGCCCACAGGGCACTCTAAATAGGCAGCACCAACGGCTTGGACACGCAAGGCCAAGTCGGGTGGTTTGGTGGGATTGACGGTACTCATGTCGATGAAAGTGGGATGTGCGCCTGCGCCAGACAAGAGGCCCTCGGTGCCTGAGTAAACATCGTCGATGGCTGCTTCGTTGGTGAGCAGTGTGATGACGGTGTCAACAGACTCGGCCAACACTTTGGGCGTGTTGGCCCACTGCGCGCCAGCACTCAAAAGGGCGCTGGCTTTGTCGGATGTTCGGTTCCACACAGTGACAGAATAGCCCAGCCCCAAAAGGCGTGAACCAATGGCATTGCCCATTTTGCCGATGCCTGCGATACCAACTTTCATGATGCTCTCCAATTGCGATGAATAGAATTTGCTTTGTGATGAATGGGTTTATTTCCTAAGCCCGACTGCTTGACGCCGCCAAAGGGTACGTCCTAGGTGGCAATGACACCCACGTTAATACCCACCATGCCGTAATCCAAAGCTTCGCTAACCCGGAAAATTCTGCCTACATCGCGGCAGGAGAAATCACTGGCAAAACCAAACTCTGCGTTGTTGTTGGCAGCAGCTATGGTCTGCTCGGCTTCGGCGGCTCCCAAGTTGGCCACATCGGCCAGTTTTGACCCTGTGGCGGGATCATGGATGTCAAATCGGGTGCTGCCTTTGACCCACTGTCCGTTGACCAAGGCGTCTGTTTTTAGAAGTGAGGGGTCTTTGAGCAAGGCCAAAGGGGATGTTTTCATGTCCATGGGGTTTCCTAGGATTATTTTAGAAAGCTCGGAAGCAGTACTCGCAATCTTATAATGGAAAGTTGAGCCCAGTTTGGCTTTATTTAAGATACCCCTGACATGAGCACACCTGTTATTTCTGTTGCCGATATTCGCAAAACATTCCTCGACTTTTTTGCGTCCAAAGGTCATACCGTGGTGGCGTCCAGCCCCTTGGTGCCTGGCAACGACCCCACTTTGATGTTCACCAACTCTGGCATGGTTCAGTTCAAGGACGTTTTCCTGGGCGAAGACAAGCGAAGTTATGTGCGTGCAACGTCTGTACAAGCCTGCTTGCGTGCGGGCGGCAAGCACAACGATTTGGAAAACGTGGGTTACACCGCGCGTCACCACACCTTCTTTGAAATGTTGGGCAATTGGAGCTTTGGTGATTATTTCAAACGAGACAGCTTGAAATGGGCCTTTGAATTGCTGACCCAAGTTTACAAATTGCCAGCTGAAAAATTATGGGCCACGGTCTACATCGAAGATGACGAAGCCTACGACATTTGGACGAAAGAGATTGGTCTGCCGCCCGAGCGCGTCGTGCGCATTGGCGACAACAAAGGCGGACGCTACATGTCCGACAATTTCTGGATGATGGCCGACACCGGTCCTTGCGGTCCTTGCTCAGAAATTTTTTACGATCACGGACCTGAAGTGGCCGGCGGCCCTCCTGGTAGTCCCGAGCAAGATGGTGACCGGTACATTGAAATTTGGAACAACGTTTTCATGCAGTTTGACATGCAGCCTGATGGCAGCGTGAAGAACTTGCCAGCGCCTTGCGTTGACACGGGCATGGGCCTTGAGCGTTTAGCCGCCATTCTGCAGCACGTTCACAGCAACTACGAAATCGATATTTTTGATGCATTGATCAAAGCAGCGGCGCGAGAAACTGGCTGTGCCGATTTGCAAAACAAATCTTTGCGCGTCATTGCAGATCACATTCGCGCTACAGCGTTCTTGGTCAGCGATGGCGTGGTGCCTAGCAACGAAGGCCGCGGTTATGTTCAGCGACGCATTGTGCGCCGTGCCATTCGCCACGGTTACAAGCTGGGCCAAAAGACACCGTTTTTCCACAAGTTGGTTCCCGATTTGGTCAAACTCATGGGCGCGACTTATCCTAGTCTGGCCTCGCAAGAAAAACGAATCACCGATATTTTGAAAGCCGAAGAAGAGCGCTTCTTTGAAACGCTTGAAGTGGGTATGCAAATTTTGGATGCAGCGCTTGAAGGCGGCGTCAAAGTTTTGCCAGGCGAAGTGGCATTTAAATTGCACGATACATACGGTTTCCCCTTGGACTTGTCGGCAGACGTTTGCCGCGAGCGCGATTTGAGTGTGGACGAAGCTGGCTTTGCAGCCGCTATGGAGCGTCAAAAATCTCAAGCGCGTGCAGCCGGTAAATTTAAAATGGACCGTGCCTTGGAATACAGCGGTGCTGGCAATACTTTTGTGGGCTACGATGAGCTTCAAGCGACCACCAAAGTGTTGGCCTTGTATGTTGACGGCGTGCACGCCACAGTCTTGAATGCCGGGCAAGAAGGCGTGGTGGTTCTAGATAAGACACCGTTCTATGCAGAGTCTGGCGGTCAAGTAGGCGATCAAGGTTTGCTCCAAACTGCGGCAGCCAAATTTGAAGTGGCAGATACATTGAAAATCAAAGCCGATGTGTTTGGTCACCACGGTACATTGCTAGAAGGTAGTCTGAAAGTAGGCGATGCTGTTCAAGCGCAAGTCAATTCAGATCTGCGTGTCGCCACCGTGCGAAACCACTCTGCCACGCACTTGATGCACAAAGCTCTGCGTGAAGTTTTGGGCGACCATGTGCAGCAAAAAGGTTCTTTGGTGAATGCTGAGCGCACGCGCTTTGACTTTGCACATAACGCCCCTGTTACAGACGAACAAATTTTGGCCATTGAAGCCAAAGTGAACGAAGAAATTTGGGCTAACCCTGCCACGCAAGCCCGCGTGATGGACATTGAGTCTGCTCAGAAAACTGGCGCCATGATGTTGTTTGGCGAGAAATATGGCGAGACTGTTCGCGTGCTCGACATCGGCTCAAGCAGAGAGCTGTGCGGTGGTGTTCACGTACACCGCACTGGCGACATTGGTTTGTTCAAAGTGGTGGCCGAAAGCGGCGTGGCTGCTGGCGTGCGACGCATTGAAGCTGTCACGGGTAGCAATGCCTTGTCTTATTTGCAAAGCTTGGAAGCCACGGTGTCCAAAGCTGCGGGCAGCTTAAAAGCATCGCCTGCTGAATTGAACGGCCGCATTGCACAAGTCTTGGACCAAGTGAAATTCTTAGAAAAGGAAATGGCCGCGCTCAAAGGCAAACTGGCTTCATCGCAAGGCGATGAACTCATGACGCAAGCTGTTGATGTGAAGGGCGTCAAAGTGCTGTCTGCATTGCTGCCTGGCGCGGATGCCAAAACATTGCGCGATACCATGGACAAGTTGAAAGACAAACTGAAAACGGCTGTTATTGTTTTGGCTGCAGTGGATGGCGACAAGGTTCAATTGGCTGCGGGTGTGACTTCTGACACCACAGGCAAAGTGAAGGCAGGTGAGTTGGTTAACTTTGTGGCTCAGCAAGTTGGCGGCAAAGGCGGTGGCAAGCCTGACTTGGCCATGGCGGGTGGTACAGATGCTACCAATCTGAATACGGCTTTGGACGGTGTGCAGGCTTGGGTGACTGAGCGTTTGTAAGTTTTATCTCGAGGCATTCAATTGCCTTGAGCTTGCAAAGCGTCTAGTTGCGCCAGTTACAGGATCTTTGAAAGCTATTGCTTTGGCCAATAACTGCAAAGGAGCATTGAAATTATCGTGCTCATTGGCGTGCATCAATACCTGCGGATAAAACTGATCGTTTATCAACGGTAGCCCTAAGGAATTCATGTGTACGCGCAACTGATGGCGTTGTCCTGTCAATGGTTTCAAAAGATATCTGGCAAGAGAGATTGATTGAGTTTCGTTTTGATTGGCCGAGCCGTTATCGATAACAAACTTTTCGACACAATCAATCCATGTTTCGCTATTGAATTCGCCTTCACTTTTCAGTTGTTTCGCACCAACTTCACGCATCCTAAAAAACTGAAAGTCTTCCTTCATCATGCTTTGATGAACAAGTGGAAACTGTAGATTTAAATGGGATGTTTCAGGTGCCCCCGCAATGGCTTCATAAGTTTTCTCAACTTGCCGTAACCTGAGCAATTCTTGATAAGCATTTCGATCCTGTGCACGCACACTGAACACGACCAAGCCCGCAGTTTCGCGGTCGATTCGGTGCACAGGTGAGAGTTCTGGCAAATTCAATTGCTGCTTCAATTGCACCAACAAGCTTTGCTGCACATATCGGCCGCCGGGTGTGACTGGCATAAAGTGGGGCTTGTCTGCAACTACCAAATAATCATCTTGAAAAATGACATTGGCCTTGAACGGCAATTCGGGTTCATTGCGAATGCTGCGGTAGTAGTGAAGATGAGACTGGTTATGCAGACTATCTTGCGGTGCCATCACCCGCCCAGCCGCATTCAGAATTTCCCTAGCTTCAAATCGCGAAAGCCATTCTTCACGTGCAATAGCACTGAACTTGGAAGTTAAAAAATCAATCGCAGAAAGCGTGGTGTTGGCAGGAATGCCAACTTTGCTGGGCCCAACGCCATTGATAACGGGTGGCTTAAACGCGTTGGAAGACGACATCCCACACACCATGCCCCAATTTCAAGCCGCGATTTTCAAACTTGGTGAGAGGGCGATAGTCTGGCTTCACGGCATAGCCCCCCTGATCATTGGCTGCCGTGTTTTGCAGCAAAGGCTCTGCACTGAGAACTTCCAAAATTTGCACCGCATAAGGTTCCCAATCGGTGGCGCAGTGAATGTAGGCACCAGGTTTGAGACGTGCAGCCAACTTTGCAATCAAAGGTGTTTGAATAAGTCGGCGTTTGTTGTGACGTGACTTGTGCCAAGGGTCAGGAAAGAAAATGTGCACCCCGTCCAAGGAAGCCAATGGCAGCATGTTGTCGATCACCTCTACAGCATCGTGCTGCAGGATTCGAATGTTTTGAATGCCTTGCTCGCCAATGCGTTTGAGCAATCCGCCGACTCCGGGCTCATGTACCTCGCAGCACAAAAAGAAATCGCTAGGGCGAACCTGGGCAATGTGTGCGGTGGCTTCACCCATGCCAAACCCAATTTCCAAAATGACAGGGCCGAAGGCTGCATCTTGTCCATTCAAACCAAATGCTTTTGCCATGTTCAATGACTCTGGCACATAGGTCAATAAAAACTGAGGACCCCAAACTTCAAAGGCTTTGGCTTGACCAGTCGTAGTTCGGCCAGCACGCTTCACAAAGCTTTTGATGTTTTTCGGAAAAGCGACCGAGGCGGGCGCTTGATTGGCAGAGTCAGAAATCATTCGCTGATTTTAAGGGGTAGCGCGCATGTGCCTTTGTGCCCATTCCTGTGTCCAAGTGCTCAGTGCTTCATCAATGTCTGCTGAATCACAGGCGTGCAGCTTCAGGGTGCTCAAACCCAAGGTGCTTGCCGCTGACTGCATGGCCAAGCAAACAGCCCTTGGCGAACTTAAATCCAAAGCTTTGGCGTCATTTTGTTTTGATAACTTTTCACCGTTGGCACCTATTACCAATGGTGTGTGCATGTACTGAAGATGTTCAAAGCCTAGTGCTTCTTGAAGCAAGAATTGCCGCGCAGTGTTGTCAGTCAGGTCTTCACCTCGCACCACATGCGTGATGCCTTGTGCGGCATCATCGATCACCACTGCCAGTTGATAGGCCCATAAACCGTCGGCACGCTTTAAAACAAAGTCGCCGACTTCTTCTTGAACATTTTGCACCTGAGGCCCCAGCCGCCGGTCAATCCAATGGACATCAGGACTTCCGCGCAGAGTGCTCCATTGAGTGACATTAAAACGCCAAGCTCTGGCGGGCTTGCCATCCAAGCCGTTTCTGCAAGTGCCAGGATAGACCGCTGACTTGTGCCTCTCCAAACTCAAACCCAAAGACACTTGCTGCTCTTCAATTTCTTTGCGCGTGCATGCGCAGGGATATGCCA
>Ga0209355_1002370_pt1 | contig 10523 bp, 7 predicted proteins | sample LauGreSBDMM110SN_3_FD_187563 | JGI IMG/M metagenome (GOLD analysis project Ga0209355, IMG submission 187563) | Freshwater lake microbial communities from Lake Michigan, USA - Sp13.BD.MM110.SN (SPAdes) (version 2) | ecosystem: Environmental > Aquatic > Freshwater > Lake | place: Lake Michigan, USA...
GATGAGGTTAAGATAATTGGCAAAAGCACAACTGTGCCTAACATCATCAAATACAATGTAAAAATGGATTAGTAATAAGTTGGAAACTTTTCCTCCTTTTTCCATTCTTGCGTACTAGCCAATCGACCTTTATTAACCGGTTCGTGAGCATTCACCCAACCTCCATAAATAGTCCAATTCTTTTGTGGTCTTACAAAGTTAAATTTGACTTCCTTCTTTTTTAACTTTTCGCGAGCCTTATCAAGTTCAGCCTTACGTTCTGCATCTCTCTTTTTCTGATAAGCGTCTAACTCATCATAAGAAGTATCAATCTTTTTAACTTCCTCCTTTGATTCAGAAAATTCAACGATAGGTTCTTTAGCTTTTTTTCCAGTCATTGATTCATACAAAGCAGGATCATTAACCTCCATATAAGGTCCCCATTTTTCAATTAATTGATTATGAGTATCTTTTATAAGCTGATTAAAAGTTGGCTTTGTTTTGACACGGCCACTACTTTTGTAGCGTGGATTATTTAAAAAAACCCTTTTATTTCGCCCATAATTGCTGATTTTAGAGTCAGAAATATTTTTCATTTTCTACCTCCTTTTCTTCTTCTTTTTTGTACTTTTAAAAGAAGATCTTCAAACAATTGAACTCTGCCAATTAACCTTCCTTCAATTGTATTCAGTTTCAATAAAGAGCTTCCGGCATTGGAATCTCTTGTGAATGCTACACCAATTAAAGATTGATTTTTTAGAACTTTATTCTGATCGCCTTCTTTAAAATCAGAATGAGTTATTTCATTAGAGGCTTTAGGTTTATAAGTGTCTGCATCATATTCCAGAATTTCATTTCCATAAATTCCTGTTTCGATAACACCTACCCTTCTTAATCTCCATAATAGCTCGACAAGCTTTATGAAAATTTCTTCCTCGTATGCACCGAACGGTTGGTACACTTTAAACATGCTATCTTTAAAAGTATTAAACTCAGCAATACTTTCTCCAATAATCACATGTTTTTCTGCTGTTAAGCCATGAGTTAAAGCGTTACCACTAACCTTCTCTTTTCCAGATACAGTTCTAGGGCCAGTACTCTTCTTGGCATTTTCTCTATTAGCTCTAACCTTATTGTTAGAAACTATCTTAAGTTTGCGAGTAGTTCGCATAGTCTTTGCTCCTTATATAAAATTACTTTTAGTCAACACGCAGCAAAACGCTGAGTGCTAACACACGATATTTATTGAGATGCCCACCAGATGGCTTTATTTAAGGGCGCGTAATTTTAAAGACTTACGTAACTTAAGAGCTTAGAGCTCGCAGGAGTTTGTCCTGAATTATTAATATAACAAAAGAATATAATTATGTCAAACACTAGTGATAATTTAGATTTTACTTCAATTTAAGTTTATAGAAAATTACAAGGTTATATGAACATCTTATTTTTGATAAACAATATTATTATATTCTACATTTAAAAGAATTTAAAAATTTATGAAATTTATAGATTTATTCAGCGGATTAGGTGGCTTTCACGTAGCATTAAAGAAATTAGGACACAAATGTGTTTATGCATCTGAAATATTACCTATTTTAAGAAAAAATTACGAAAGAAATTTTAAGATTAAAGTAAGCGGAGACATCACTAAAATAAATATAAAAAAAATACCAAATCATCAAATATTATGTGCGGGATTCCCTTGTCAACCTTTCTCAAAAGTTGGAAGCCAGGAAGGATTTAGTCATAAAATTGCAGGAAATATGTTTTCGTACATTTTAAAAATTCTAAGGATTAAAAAACCTAAATATATAATTTTAGAAAACGTTCCAAATCTTTTTAGGCATAATGATGGAAAAACTTGGAAAAAAATGGAAAAACAACTCAATAATATAGGTTACAAAATATATAAAAAAATTATTTCTCCTACTGATTTTGGAATACCGCACGATCGAAATAGATTTTATATTATTGGAACAAGAAATAAAATTCATAAATTTTCTTGGCCAATAAATACTAAAAAAATTATTTCTTTTAAAAATTTTATTGTAAAAAAACCAAAAGTAATTAGATACCTTTCAAAAGAAAGATATGAAACATTAAAAGTTTGGAAAAGTATAATTACAAACAAACCTAAAAATATAAGGTTAATAAATCCTCTGTGGACAACAGAATTTAAAGCTACATACCCCTATAAAAATCAAACACCTTTTTCTATGAAATCTGAAACACTAGGTAAATTTAAAGGAAAATACGGAGTAAGCTTAAGAAGTAAATCAAAAATAATGCAAATAAAATTACTTCCTAACTATGCACAAACAAAAGAAAAAAAGTTTCCACTATGGAAAATTAAAATTTTAAATAAAAATAGATTATTTTACCAAAAAAATAAAAAATGGTGTGACAAAATTGAAAAACAAATAAAACCATTAATATTTGAGGCTAATCAAAAATTCGAATGGAATTGCATGGGAGACCAATATAATTTTAATAATAAACTTATTTCATTTAGACCTTCTGGAATAAGAATTAGAAGAAATATTTCTTCTCCTACTTTAGTAGCCTCAACTATTAGTCAACTCCCAATTATTTATAACAAAAAAAGATATCTATCATTTGAAGAATGTCTAAAACTGCAGGGATTTCCAAAAAATTTTAAACACACAAATAATTTTGATCAATTTTATTCATCAATTGGAAATGCTGTAAATTGTAAAGTTATTGAAAAAATAGCTAAGAATTTAATTAATTAAGCTAGAGGAAAATTACTAATAAGACGTAAATTAGAAAAATTTGTTGTATTAATATTTTTCGCTAAGTCAATTTTGTAACGAATATCAGAAATAGAATTAGGTACACTCTTTATTTTTTCAATATCGCTAACTTTAAAATATAAAATATTCTTAAGAGCAAATTCATAATCAAATTTGATCTCAGAAATTCCAACATCGGCATCAATACCGGCTGTTAAGTATAAATTTGATTTTAATTTCTGCTCAAGATCATTTGATAATTTAAGAGCAATTAATTCATTAAGCATATCGACTACACTTTTTCCTCCTGAAATAACTTCTTTTGTCATTATGGAAACTACATAGTGGTCTTCGATTCTTCCAAGCAATTGTTCATTTGAGAACTCATGCACTCTACTTGTTTGTTTTGTGCTTTTAACTTCAACTGCTTCATTGTTGTCATAAAAATCATACTTATCTCTAGGATGACTATGCCAAGCCTTTAATGTTTTAATTGGATCTTTGCTTGCATGTATAAGGAATAGTTCTCCCCAAAGACCCAAGATTGTTTTTTTATTATTAGGTAATTGTTTAAATAGATCAATTATAATTTGTGTTAAGCTTTTAATTTTCTCAGGATCAGGATTGTTGTTAAGTCTTTGATAGACTGTTTCGCAAATATCAAAAAAAATTTTATGTAAATTTGTATTCAAGGATGTGCAAATTATACAGGATAAATTTTCTTTTTTTTCATGTTCGTCGTCTCCTATAATTGTGCAATTTTGATTAAAACTAAGTGAAATATTTTGGCCCTTATATCCCTGAATATTTTGATTAAAAGAATTCGTATTAATTAATATTGTTGGATATCCTAAATAATTAATCCCAATTCTAAAATTAGGTGAGTCTGTTTTTTTTGTCTTAAATATATCTTCTTTACTATTATCTGGTTTGTTGAGTGTTTCAAAAATAGAGAAATACTTCATTATATTTTTTCTCCACCAATATAATCTTTCCACAATTTTTGAGCTGGATAAAAATTGAAAAATGGTACATTTTCTCTTTCTCTAATTGGCTTCTCAGATAAATCTTCATTAGAATTTAAAATAACATTATTAAAATAGTAAATTTGTAATGATGGATTATCCTCCCCTACTTGATTTTTTGTATTGCCCACCAGGTAATCATAATGAATATATTGATCTCCTGGGTATCCACTTTCATCTGTCTGACTTCTTCCGGCATGTGTATTAACGGCACCACTTACTGTTTCAGTTCTTTTTGTTTTAACGCCCTCAGCGTTATGAATATTCATAAAAATCACAGGACATAGCTTATTTTTAAATAAAATATTGTTTGCAAATGCACTTAAATTACAATTAACAGCCTGAAACTTTGTAAGTTCTAGATTATGAAAATTAATTTTTGAAAAATATTCTTTATAAAGTTCTTCTATAGAAATATCGTTTGCTAAAGTAATGTTTCGTTTGGCCCATTTTTGATACTCAGGTAAAAGTTTATCTAATTTATCTAATCTAACTATTTTTCCGGAAAGTCTTTCAAAGAGCTTTTGAAAAATTTTTCTATTTTCGTTTAATAATTCTGGAGAAATTCTTTGTGCAAATTTTGATTTAAACGGATATTTAGAATTGAATGAATTAAGATTATATCTAATCAAACTTCTTCTTGTTAACTGATGTCTTGCAGCATTTGTACCAAACCAATGTCTTGGCCATTCTTTAAATGGGAGTCTTTTCTCATCATGCTCCCTAACAGATTTCATCAGATTGGTATTAATTTCACAAACTTCTTGATAAAATTTTTGTAAATTTGAATTCAAAAAAATAGAAATATATTGTTCATATTTTTTATGGTAGCCAAAAAATCTAGCTCTTTGCAAAATTGTGTCATCTTGTCTAGTGCCAAGATTTCTAGACAAATAAGAAACCGTTAATCCTTGAATAGTATAGCCTCTATCAAGTCCTATTCCGCCAATTAAAATTCTTGCGTAATGATCTTTCCACTGTACTTTTGGAATTCTATTCTCTCTTGCATTAAATTCAATAATCGCAACATCATCTAAAGCCGCTTTGATACAATTTAAAAAATTTTCATCAAATGTTGGCATATTAGCTATGGATTGATTTTTATATTTTTCGTAGATTTTTTTTAAATCAATCTTTACCTCTTGAAAACTCACATCACTTTGATTTTTAAATGCCATACGAAGAGGATCTAAAATATTTTTAACATAGCCAGAAAAACTACTGTGATACGTTACCTCTTTATGAGGATGAATAATCATCGATCTATTTTTATAATCGTCATCTAATTCATTATTAGAAATTCCACAGGCTACTGATAAAATAAAAATTTTTACAGCTTCAATTAAGCTAGGTGGACATTCATTATCTTCTATGTAATTTTTATATAATTCTTCAGATTCAATGTCGTAAATATGTTTGCTGTTAGAATTGTTTTTAAAGAAAAAATCTAAACCAACATAATTTTTTCCAGAGGACAATATATGTGCAAAAGATGGAGAAAGTAAATTTGTTGCATCAATCAAAGTTAGGGCATTTGGCGTAGCGGTGTATCCAAGATAAGTATGAAAATTAAATTGATTCCTTAAATTTTTAATAACACGATGAGTTGCTGTTTGAATTTCATTTAATAAAACAAATTTTCCATTAGTTAAATTTTCATTTTCAGATAAGTCATTTATAGATCTAAATTCATCAATATTTAAAACATGATTTTCACATATTGACTCGACTGTATCTCCAGGTTTGACTTGATAAATTTCTTTTTGACGATTTCTTATATTTTCAGAAATTTTTTCAATGTCATTGAGATAATCTTTAGTATTAAGAGAGTGATGATCAGCTTCGTCATCAATGATTAGAGTTGGAATATCTTTTATTTGTTCTTTAACTTGAGAGAATAGCGAGGCTACTTGATTAATTCTTGCTGGATTCTTGAAAGTGACAATAAGTAAAGATTTTTTTCTTTCTTCAGTGATATTTTTATCTTTAAAATTGCCAACAAAAGTTTTTATATCATCTAAATATTGTTCTGATCTCCATTGTTCTCCCGGATTGTTGATAATTTTAAACCATTTTCTTCCTTCTAATTCCCCCATAATTCTTTCAGCTGTCTGGGATGCTAAAGGTGTGACGTTGCCTGAAATTACAATTATAATTCCAAAACCATTATCTTTTGCCATGGCAGATACAGATGTCATGGAAAGAGTTTTTCCACTTTGAATTTCTCCAATTACTAGTCCTGTAGAATCGTTGTTTACATCGATTGGAGTATTAGGATTTATACACTTTGAAAGTATTTCTGAAGAACTATTAGTAATTTCATTCACACTTTCGTTGTCTAAATTAAAATCGTCTTTTTTTTTTTTAATAAATTGTGAAAAAACAAATCCCTCACTAAACGGAGTCCATCTAAAATTATTTTCTTTTTCTAACTTGTTAATTTTGACAATTTCTGACATTTGCTATTGAATCGATGGAGGTTGCGTTCTTAAAATTTCATTTAAATAAGTTCTTATGACGTGAGCACTTGAATTGCCCCTATCTCTTGAAACAATTTCGGCCAAGGCTATAGAAGAAGCAATATTAATCATACCCTCAATTTCATCTGGTTGATCGCCAAAATATTGAGCAGAAAAACCCATTCCCATTGCAATTTGAATTTTTATCTCTTTGTTTTTTTTACCAACTTCCTGCACTCTCAGCCATTCTGTTTCTGATTTGTCGTAGCTGATAACAACTTCCACTATCCATTTGTGTCCTTGATAATGCAGAGTTTTTTTTCTTTTTTCGGATTCTGTTCTAGTTTTTTCTATAGGATCAGCAGGATTAATTTTTGAAGGAACTTTAACATTCTCTAATATCTTCAAGGAATCTGGTAATTTCTGTATTGAAGAATCAAGACCTGCTTCTGTTTGCACTTTTAAATCTCTTGATTGTCTGTCCTTTCTAAATTTGTCTGCCTGACTTAATATAGGCATTGATTTTTCTTCTAATTCTTCTTTAAGTTTCTTTATAAAGTCATTTTCTTCATCCAAACCCCATTGAAAACCATCTTTAGTATGAGTAACTTCTTCATCATCTAAATGTATTTCTCCAATAACTCTTTGATAGATGAAACTATTTGGAGCTTTAAAAATTTCAAGTGGTCTGTAACCTTCATCTTCACCAACGCCCTGAATAAGCCTATCTCTTCTGAATAGAGCAAAACCGGCTAACTTAGTGCTTGCTGGATCTCTTATCGCTGCATATCCATAGGCTTTTCTTTTTTTTGAACCATAGGTGAAAGATAATTTTTTTAACCACTTAATTTTTTTTATATTACTTTTATTTTGCTCAATATCTAAGAAATAAGGAGCCTGTAATACTTCTGGTACTTCATATCTTAGTTTTTCATTATTATATCTGATTTCAATCTCATCTTTTTCTATAAAAGTTCTATACATAGATGAAAGCAATTCTTTCATTTTTTTAATTGTTGAACCTTGAGGAGCTTTTCTTAATTTCTGTAAGATAACTTCTGTGTAATGTTGGTTTGGTGTTGCTTTGATTTTTGCAACTTCTAGTTCCTCTATTTCATCTTTTACAATCTTGGAAATATCGAACTTAACTGTCTTGGTCTCACTTTCTCCTAACGGCTTAGTTTTGACAATCCAAAGAGGAGAAAACCAACAAGCGGCAGTTTTCATACCCATGCCAAATTCGGAAAGCCCTTTTGTGTTTTCTGGTCTAGCTGCAGCTCTAAATGCTCTATAAAAATCTTTTTGTAAAATACCAGCAGCATTATCTATTATTCTAATTTCTGTTTTGCTTACATAAATAGCAATTTTAAGTTTATAATTAAGATGCAAGGATTTTAATTTACTTTTGTTGTCCAAATAACTTTGAATTGAATTATCTACGAATTCTGCGAGCGCAAACCAAGCTCTGTAGTTAATGGCTGGTAAAATTGAGAGATAGCCGGTAGTGGGTTTAATATTTACAGTTTCATTGGTCATTGTTATTTAAAATTATAGTACCATAATTTAAAACTATAATACAAGATAACCCATGAACCTCTCTAAAAAAATACTTGAGAATTGGTTTTTGACATCAAGAACAGTTAAAATTCTGAAAGAAGAAAGTATTTTTACTTTAGGTGATCTTTTGTCAATCAAACCTTCTTACTTATTAAAATCTAGAAATTTTGGAAAAAAATCACTTGGGGATATTATTTTTAATTTAAATAATGAAAATTTGGAAATTAATGAAATAACAAGAGAATGGATCCAATATTTAAATTCAGAAAAATTATCATCACAACCTTCAAAAACAAATTCTAGTATTGACAAGAATCTTTTAAAAAAAGTTGATGAATTAAAAATATCTTTAGAGATAATTAATTATCTTAAAGAAAATAAAATAATTTATATCGGCGACCTTGTTCAAAAAAATGAACTAGAAATGCTAAGAATTTATAATTTTAGCAGACAAAATTTAAATGAAATTAAAGAAGCTTTATCAAAAATGTCTTTACATTTTAATCATCAAATATTTGATTGGAAAACTGAAAATATTGAGGAATTGATATTAGCTCAAAAAAATCTAGATCTGGAAAATGAAATGAAAATTATCAATCCTGAAGATTTTGAAAAATTTAACATAAATATTATAAAAAACTGGCCGCTATCGGCCAGAACAAAGCATGCTTTGCTTTCAGGAGATATAATTTATCTTGGGGATTTAATTAAGCTTGAAGAATATGACTTGCTAAAATTAAGAAATTTTGGCGTAAAATCTATAGAAGAGATAAAGAGAGCATTAAAAGATTTTAGTTTGTCACTGGGAATGAACATCGGAAAATGGGTACGCCCGCAAAATGAAAATAATATTCCATCAAATAATGATAATTTTTTTTCGATGTATAAACCATTATTCAAAAATCCAATTGAAATTAAGAAAAAATATTTTGAGAATAATAAAGTAATTATTAAATCTACAGCAACTAATAAAGAAGTTGAAAATTTGATTATTGAAGATATCCGCGAAATATTTGATTCACTTGCTGAAAAATATCAAATAATCTTCAAACATCGCTTGGCTTATAACGCTGAATACAAGACTTTAGAAGAATTGGCTAAAATATTTTTAGTTACAAGAGAGAGAATAAGACAACTTGAAAATAATTTATTAAACAATATTAAATTTTTAGGAAAAATTAACAAACCCAGTTTAGTTAAATTTCTGTTACAAAATGAAAATATAGGATTTCACAAAACATTTTCAAATTTAGATAATATTTTTTTTAATACTTCCGTCAAGTCAGGTAAATTTTTTAATACAATGGGAGATAGTTTGACATTTTTTTTAGAAATGTTTTGCGGTGTAGAAAAAAATTTATTTAAAACACCGGAAAGATTATTAATGAATTTTGATAAAGAAAAAATTAAGAATATCTTTATCGAGACACAATTTCCTATACTAAAAGATTTTTTAATAGAGGAAATAAGAAAAAACTATGGTTATGACCAGGAAGTTGCTCAGTCTGCATTTGAATACATGGAAAGAGAAAAACTTATAACTAATGTTGATAATAAAATTTATCCATCAAAAATAAATAAAATATTTGAGGTATCAAATATTTTGCGCGGATATCCTGAAGGACTTCCATGGAAAGAAATAATTTTAATTGCAAATAAGTCACCCACTCAAAATAAATGGAATATGAATAGAAAAGTTGCTGATCATTCTATAACAATGGAATTTAATCCTTATATATTTTTATGCGGCAGAGGAAAATATAAACATATAAAATATTTAAATCTTATAGATGAAAAAGAAGAGATAATTCAATTTTTTATAAAAGAAATAAAGAAAACGGAAAAAAAAGAAAATCTTTTTGTCACTGTATATAAAAAGGTCATTGAAGAAAATAAATACCATAACTTAGATTTTTATGAAGCAAGAGCAATAATAAAAATTTATGGTGAAGATTATGCCCTTTTTCACAAAGGTCGATCAGGAAATGATATTCTAAATTTAACCAAAAATTTTAGCAGAATTAACATTATAACTGAAATTTATGATTTTATTTCAAAGTCTCAAAAAGAAATTCATGTACAAGAATTAGAAAAAAAATTTTCAAAAAATATAAAAAATTTATATACAAAACTACATTCTTTAGTTGATCAGGCAAAAATATTTAATATTAGTCCAGGAGTTTTTTTAAATTATGAAGACGGAATTAACATGTGCAACTTAGAGGATGTTGAAATAAAAATAAAAGAAATTATTTCAAATTACGAATTCTTAACATCAGATTTTTTAAGAGAATATTTAAATGACACATTGGGTTACAATTTATCTAGCCTTTATTATAATACTTTGTGTAGAATTTTAGCTAAAAAAAACTCTTGGTATTATGGAAATAATTACCTAAGTGATAAATCAAAAAAAAAAATAAATTTAAATGAATTTGTTATAAAAAATTATGATCACAATAAAGATACAAATGAAAATTTTTTTAACATCTCAAAATTAATTGCACTATCAAGAAAATCATACGATATGATTATTTATAACAGCAAATTTAAATTTGACGATTCTTGGGTAAATAATTGATAATTATTTTTTAAAATTTTAGAAAGTTTGATAATTTTTTTTCAGTAATTACGTTAATTTATCTAATTTTTCTTTGAACCATCTGCAATTATCACAATCTTCACCCGAGTTTGGGAGTTTTTCATTATCAAGACATTTTTCTAACTCTAGTAATGTATCTTCAAAGTAA
>Ga0209355_1002372_pt1 | contig 10519 bp, 10 predicted proteins | sample LauGreSBDMM110SN_3_FD_187563 | JGI IMG/M metagenome (GOLD analysis project Ga0209355, IMG submission 187563) | Freshwater lake microbial communities from Lake Michigan, USA - Sp13.BD.MM110.SN (SPAdes) (version 2) | ecosystem: Environmental > Aquatic > Freshwater > Lake | place: Lake Michigan...
GATACAAAAAAAAGCTTCTACTTGTCGCTGTGTTTTAAATGCAGGTAGTAACTCATAATGGCCATCACCAATATGTTTTAAATAATCTTTCTTTACACATTCATTATCATATCCAAAAATTTGGAATAAATTGGTTTCGTTGATGAATGGGTTGGTAAGCCGGTAATGATCTATGTTAATGCCTTTTGCATTTAATTCATTTATAGAAACAGGAATGGCGGGTACAAAATGTCCCATGATACCCTCCACAGCGTGCATAGGGATGCTCCAAATTCTAAAAAATCCTAAAATATGATCAATCCTAAATGCATCAAAGTAAAACTTCATTTGGTCAAACCTAGAAATCCACCAAGCAAAACCATCACGCGCCATGGCTCCCCAGTGATAGGTTGGGAATCCCCAGTTTTGTCCACTCACTGCAAAATCATCAGGCGGTGCACCCGCTTGCATGTCCATATGAAATAAGCCTTTGTTTTGCCAAGCATCCGCACCAAATCGATACACACCAATAGGTATATCCCCTTTTACAATCACCCCATTTTGATGGGCATATTGAGTGGCTTCTAATAATTGTAAATGCAAATGAAATTGTACAAAATAGAAAAATGCAATATCCTGATAGGTCTTTGATTTTAGATCAACTAATTTTAAAATGGCTGCTTCATTATAATTAGCATGAGTAGGCCATTGATTAAAATCTACCGTTCCATGCAAATCTCTTAAATAAGAAAAGGCACTATAAGAAACCAACCAGTCTTTATTGTTTTCAAAGAATTCACTAAATGCTTTTGTTGCTAAATCGGTCTTCCCATTTTTTGAATATAATAAACGAAGCACTTCCCATTTTAAACTCATAACACCATCATAGTCTATTTCTGCCATTGCGTTTAGTTCAGCAATGGTATCTGCATATGGTTTTAATAATGCTTGTTGTTCCTTATTGGCAACCAAATTTAAACGAATAAACATGGGATGCAAAGCAAATGCGGAAATGGCAGCATATGGATAAGAGTCCATCCAGGTATGGGTAGCAGTGGTATCGTTGATTGGAAGTATTTGAATTAATTTAAGGCCCACTTTATTTGCCCAATCCACCAATAGTTTAATATCTGCAAATTCACCAACCCCTGCACTTTTATTAGACCTTAATGAGAATACAGGAATGGCTACCCCTGCGCCTTTCCAATGCGTTGTATTCAAATGAACAAAGCCATCATTTATGATTACTAATTTATTTTTCCCAACAGGTTCTAACAATACTCTATCCTCCCCTTCTTCGAATTTTAAAAATGTATTTGTAGTTGCATCCGCGATACCATATTTATACACAAAAGGGAATTTGCTTTTCGCTGTATCAATGCTTATTTCATAATAGTCTTCGCCAATTACTTTTGTTAACATCAAAGCTTTCTTTGCATTCCAAGCACCTAAAATCTTAGCCGCTCCAGCAATACAAATGGTTTGATTTTCTCCTACGATGGGTGCTTTTACCCTAAATACATGTGTTGCTGTTTTATCTATGACAACTGTCTTTTGTCCACCTGGTTGTTTTAATAGAACATTAGCAAATGGGGAGGTATAAAAAGTGTTCTCTATAAACCCTGTGAAATTCCAGCTATCAATCATAACAAGCTCCGAGTTATGATGCAGTTTAAGGTCAATGGATTTATCATTACCAGCTTCAAATGACATAGTCCCGTCTGCATTTTGAATAAAATAGTGATAGATAATTTTGTGGGGATCAAGGGCAGCGTCTATTTCTATATGTAATACCCAGTAGTCATTGTTCAAATACACTAGGGGTAAGGCGTTTTCAATTGTGTTATTTCCTAATTGAGCATGATTCCCATAAATATAAATACCCTGTCCAAAATGGGTTTTATATTTCAAATGAAAACTAACTTTTATAAGTTTTGTCTTCGAGGTTTCTTCTTTTTTAAAACGCTGTTCGGTCATTTTCACAGAATTCATTTATTCTTCCTAATTATCTGAGGCAATCGTAATTTATTAACAAGCAGCTAAAGATAAAAAATAGTGTGTAAATAAAACACATTAATTTTATTTACTGTTTGAAAATAGTTGCAAAATGGGTATATTTACCTATGATACTAATTATCAGTCATTTAGGAAGTTTTTATGGATAAAATAGTCATATATACAGACGGTTCCTCAAGAGGAAATCCTGGTCCTGGAGGCTATGGCGCCATATTAATGTGGGGAGGGAAGGTTAAAGAGCTATCTGGTGCTTTTAGGAAAACAACCAATAATCGTATGGAATTGCTGGCCGTCATTCAAGCAATAATGGCACTTAAAAAAAAGGAATTACCTGTTCACGTTTACACCGACAGTAAATATGTAGTTGAATCCGTTGAGAAAAAATGGTTGGACAATTGGATTAAAACAGATTTTAAGGGGGGGAAGAAAAACAAGGACTTATGGACTGTCTATCACAACCTATCAAAGCCATTTAAGGTCAAATTTCATTGGGTAAAAGGGCATGCCGACAACCCTTATAATAACAGATGCGATGTACTCGCTACAGAAGCAGCCGACAACGGACCCTGGGAGATTGACGAAGAATTTGAAAAAATAGCTTTGTAGCAACGGCTGCTATAACAATTTCACAGAAAAAAAATTAGATCGCTTTAAACTTTGGCACCATTAAACGGAAAGCACCAAACAATACAGCACCAAATACCAGTGTGCTCACTAGGCTATATTGGTAGAAAGGTAACCCGTCTACCATCGTTTGAGTTAATCCTGCCCATGTTTTTGGATGATGATATCCTCCACCTTGTGCCCAAACTAAAAAGTTTGAAACTAAAAAATAAACAGTAGGTGCGGATAAAAAAGAGACCATATACTTGGAAGGTTTTGAATCTTGTAAACTAAAACCAAACACCGCTGTAGCCGCAATTAAAATATAGTTTTCTATTTGACCTGAATAAAAACCTTGAATAGCAGTGTATCCAAAATTATATAATACTTGATACAAGATATCTGAAATTAACATTGATACAATTGGTAACAAAAATGAATAAGACTTCTTGCTAGCAAACAAGGAACCACTAAATAAAGCAATGGCAATTTGTGGTGCAAAACCCATTAGTCTACTTGGCATAATTCTATACAAAGCGCTCATCGCAACCATAATTACTAAAGCAAGGATAATTTGTCTATTCAATTTCATAAAGTATCATTTATAAGGATAGAAACAAAAATAACACTTAGCACCATATTAAAAGATATTCATTTTCCTCAAATGTGAATAACCTAGGGTACAAAGGCTTTAAATATTACCGATGCTTCTTTCGCATGAATGGTTAAATGCTGTAAAGCAAGCACCATGGCCACTTCCCCAGCATTGTAGAGGATTCCATCCATCTCCACCTGCCCCTCCATTAGCAATAACATTTCTATGGAATGGGATTGGATTGTATAAGATTCCCCCTGTTTTATTGTTATTTTAGTTAAACCGAAATCGGATACCGGACATGGATAAATAGTTTCCTGTTCATTGTGAAAATCACCTACTAACACATTAGGATAGGTTGGAACGAATTGAACATGTTTTATTAACTCATCAATATCAATATGCTTGGACGTTAATCCACCTCTTAACACATTATCACTATTGGACATTAGTTCAATATTCTGCCCTTCCAAATAAGCATGTAATAACCCGGCTCCTTGGAAAACCGCTTGGTATTTTTTTACTTGAACAATATTTAAAATGTAAATAGAGAAAATCCCTTTATCAATATTGCTTTCCGGCACTACCCCATTGTAATATTTATTTGCCCACCAATGCGGATGTGATTTATCTATTTGATCACTTTGAACACTTGCTACCGCATCCATCATTAATGGTTTTAAAATTATATCGGCATCCTGTGATGATAATTGCATGAAATATTGATATAATCCTTCATAATCCACCCCCTTAAAATAATCCTGTAATGAATTAAAATAATGACAATCGTGCAATCGTGCTGCTAATAATTCAGGGGCTAGGAATCCATTTAATAACCAAAAATCACTGAGTGCTACCATTACTTCCGGTTTGTGATTTTGATCCTTATAATTTCTATTGGATGCATTTATGGCAATGCCTGCTTTTTCTTCCAATGCAAAACCAATGACCGCATTTTCTTTACTTGGATGCACCTGTATGCTTAACATTTTAGCCACATCCAATATTTTAAATAAATAAGGGATGGCTCCAAATTCATGGATGGGAACCAACCCATTTTGCGTCTCAATTTGTGCGGGTGCCGATGCATGCGCTCCCATCCAATACTCAGCAAATGGCTGCTGATCTGTATTGTTTGTTTTCATTAAATTAGGAATATACGCTGTACCTCCCCAATCATAATGTCTATGCACCCCATGTAATTTATACGCTTTTTGCATCTTGCTTATTTCCCGATATTTATTAAAATCATATCATGGAAAACAAAGATACTGGGTTTTTAGGTGAAACCATTGCTACCAGTCACTTATTGGAATTGGGATTTGACATTTTAGAAAGAAATTGGCGGTATAAGCATTTAGAAATAGACATTATTGCAAGTAAGGAAAGCATGCTTCATATTATAGAAGTGAAAACAAGAACCTCCATCCAATTTGGATATCCTGAACAAATGATCAATGGCCTTAAAATGCAATTCTTAAAAAATGCTGCTGCACATTACCAATATGCCCATCCTGAATGGAAATGGCTTCAATTTGATGTAATTGCGATATACAAAAAGCCCACTGATGAGTGGGCTTTAGATTATTTTGAAGACGTTTATTTTTAGTTGAAAATTCTTACCCTATTAAATCTTTCATTTTTTCGACCATCTTGTATGTTGCTGGGCAAAACTCGACATTTTGTTTATGCACATGCATATATTCTGTCATTTTCTTCTTAGTCAAATGTGGAAAGCCAGCACAATCCGCTGGACGTACTTCGTAAATGCTACACATATTTGATTTCAAATCTAAGAACTGACAAGGTTGTAATTTATTTATCCAATCCTTATCCTTTTTATCATACACCAACCATTGTGCAGTAAATGCTGCAGGGGTGGTATTTAAATGTGCTGCAATTCTTTTGATATCTGTTTTAGTAAAAGTAGGACTCATTGTTTTACAACAATTGGCACAACTTAAACAATCGGTTTCGGCCCAAACCTGAGGACTAATAAATTCAGCTAAGTTATCTAAACCCTTGGGCGCCCTTCGTTCTAATTTTGATAAAAATGACCTTAATTGTTTTGCATTCCGCGCCACTTTCTGCTTAAATGACTTTAAATTTACTTGCATATATTTGTTTAAATCTGATGCGAAATAAACTCTTTCTTAATTAACAATCAAATCTATTATCAATACCAATGAATTGGGCAATCTATAAAAAAGGTTTTAAGGCATTTCTACAACTAGAAAAGTCATTAAGCACCCATTCCGTGGAAGCATACTTAAGGGATATTGACAAGCTCACTAATTATTTTGAAAGCATTGAAAAAGAGATAAGTCCAGCAGATGTAACTTTAAAAGATTTACAAGGATTTATTCAATGCATTGGCGAAATGGAAATGGCGGCTACTTCACAAGCAAGAATCATCTCTGGCATTAAATCTTTTTATAAGTATTGTGTGTTAGAACAAATATCTACTCATAACCCAACAACACTTTTACCAACACCAAAAACAAGACGCAAATTACCAGATGTTTTAAGCTTCGAAGAAATTGAAGACTTAATTGGACATATTGATTTAAGCAAACCTGAGGGAGGCCGTAATAAAGCCATTTTGGAAACCATGTATAGTTCTGGCCTACGTGTAACCGAAGCTATCAATTTAAAAATATCCTGCCTTTACTTGGACATAGGGTTTATAAGAGTTATTGGAAAAGGAGATAAAGAAAGATTAGTACCTATTGGCTCCGATGCAATTAAATTCATAAAATTATATAAGGATACAATAAGAGTACACCAAACGCCAGCCAAAGATTGTGAAGACATTTTATTTTTAAACAATAGAGGCAAGGGGTTAAGCAGGGTAATGATTTTTTATATCATTAAGGATTTAATCTTAAAAACAGGTATTAAAAAATCCATCTCCCCCCATAGCTTTAGACACTCTTTTGCGACCCATTTGGTAGAAGGTGGTGCCGACCTCAGGGCCGTCCAAGAAATGCTTGGCCATGAGAGCATCACTACAACGGAAATATATACCCATATGAACCGGGAGTTTTTAAGGGATACCCTTGATAGGTTTCATCCTGCCTTTCAAAAAAAATAATACAATCGTAAACTAAAATCATTTAGGTTTGTTATTCAAAATAAAACAAATATTATGAAAAGAATACTTTTTTCGGTATTGACACTTATTGGATTATCGGCTCAGGCACAAATTAAAATGCCTGCAGCAAGTCCTACGCAAACTTTGTCACAGGATTTTGGGATGGGTAAAGTTGATATCACTTATTCACGTCCAGCCTTAAAAGGAAGAGCTGCATTTGGTAATGGTTCAGTATTAGCACCAACGGGTGTAGTATGGAGAACAGGTGCAAACGGCGCTACTAAACTTACTTTTTCTCACCCAGTTACAATTGGTGGAAAATTATTAGCGGCAGGATCTTATGCATTATTCACTATTCCTGGCGAAACAGCTTGGACCATAATTATTAATACCAACACAAATAGTTGGGGTAGCTTTAGTTACAAAGAAGCAGAAGATGTGGTGCGTTTTCAAGTGAAGCCTGAAACAACAAGCAACAGCACTGAAAACTTTACCATTAATATAGCTAATATCACTCCAGAAACAGCAACCATTTCTTTAAAGTGGGCTAAGACTTTAGTGAATATCCCATTCAGCACCGATATCAAAACTGCTATCCGTGCGCAAGTTAAAGAGGCAACTTCTGGCGCCAATGTAAACCCAAATGTTTATCAAGCAGCTGCTAACTTTTATTATGATATGGATAAGGATTATGACAACGCTTTAGTTTTTGTAGATAAGGCGATTGCCGCAAATGCAAAAGCATACTGGTTGTTATTATTAAAAGGAAAAGTACAAAAAGAATTAGGCGATAAAAAAGGTGCGATTGCAAGTGCAGAAGCTTGTAAGAAAACTGCTACTGAAGAAAAAAATGATGACTATGTTAGAAATGCAAATGAACTACTTGCATCGTTAAAATAATAAATCTACTTTAAAGCAATAGCGTCTCTTCAAAAGGAATACCCCTTTGGAGAGACGTTTTTTTTAGTAGGTTTGTCCCCCTCAGCGGAGGTGGCGAAATTGGTAGACGCACTACCTTGAGGTGGTAGCGCCCACACCCGGGCGTGGGAGTTCGAATCTCCTCTTCCGCACAAAGCCTGTCACGAATGTGACAGGCTTTTATATTATAAGCATGCGTCAGGAGCTTGCTCATGAAAGCATGCGAATAATATAAAAGCCAACTAAATGCAACGCATTTAGTTGAAAGGCTTTGGGTACGCGTCAGCACCCGAGATCAGCGAGCACCAGGTGCGAGCTGATCTCCTCAACTATAAATATTAAAAAATGAATTACTAAATGCAACGCATTTAGTTGAAAGGCTTTGGGTACGCGCCCTACTCAGAGATCAGCGAGCAAGCATTGCGAGCTGATCTCCTAACATTTAGTTAAAAAATAATAGGAAATGCAAATGAAATGAGCTGATCTCTTTAATTTATTAATTCTCCGTAAAACAAGTTACACAAACATAGTCCGCTCCAAAATGATAAGCTAAGTTCACTTTCTTATCTTCTCCTTTATGTAAAATTTGAGCAGGCACTACCCCTTTATTTGCACTAGCTAATGAAAGTATATTAAAGTCTTTCGCAAAGTCAATCCCCAATTGTTCATGTTGTTTATACATGGCTTCTTTTGCTGCCCAGAAAAATGCCATTTGTTTTAATTGATCTGCATCGGACAAACCAGCAATTAAATTTTTCTCGACTTCATTTAAAAACTTATGGGCCACTTTTAAAATACGAGGATTAATTATTTCTATATCAATGCCAATGGGATCCGTATCGCTAACCCCTACCGCTGCATACCCTTTACAATGTGAAAAGGAAAAATGAAATGGTACCCCTTGCAAATAGGGTTTGCCATTATCCGCCATGACCATTTTGTTTAAATCCGCTGCTGGCATCATTAACTTAAACAACAACCGAACCGCTAAATGCTGCAATTTTCGCTCTTCATTTTGGATATCTACGGTTAACTGAACATCTGTTTCAAAAAAAGAAACAGGCTCCGTGATAGACCAAATGGCCAAATGTCGGGTCTCGTTAATATTTTGTTGATAAAAGAAAGGCATAAAAAAAAGCTTTGAGTTAGATTGCACCGCAGTTCCTACTGCAAATTAAACATAAATACATATAAAATTTAAAGATGATTTTATCCGACTCTAGAATATTAGAAGAAATAGCAAAACAAACTATTAAAATTGAACCTTATGACCGAAAGGATTTAGGGAGTAATAGTTATGATGTGCACTTAGGAAAATGGTTGGCTACTTATGATAATAAAGTATTGGATGCAAAAGCGCACAACACCATTACTTATTTTGAAATCCCAGACGAAGGATATGTATTAGACCCCACCGGTTTTTATTTGGGGGTGACTTTAGAATACACCGAAACACATGCACATGTACCATTCTTGGAAGGAAAATCTTCTACTGGAAGATTAGGTATTGACATACATGCCACTGCTGGAAAAGGAGATGTCGGTTTCTGTGGAAATTGGACCTTAGAAATTTCAGTAAAGCAACCCGTGAGAATATATAAAGGAATGCCTATTGGGCAACTCATCTATTTCCCTGTAGATGGCGAAATTGAAATTGCCTACAACAAAAAAGCGAACGCTAAATATAGCGGTCAGCCAGACAAACCAATTGAAAGTATGATGTGGAAGAATAAATTTTAACCTTAGTTTCAAATATCAAAAATCCTTAGCGCCTACTAGGGATTTTTTTTGCTTTCATAAGCCAGCACCCATAACAAGACATCGTTATAACTTTCAATCCCTTTGGTTTGTTTATTCCAAATTAAGAATTGGTTATACATTTCTTCAGTTCCTTTAATTTGCAAATCCTGTTTTTGTCTGAAGAATGCCTTAATCAGCCTTCTATCTTCCAACACTTGGGGATGGAGTAATTTCTTATTTCTTTCTACTATCTCTTTATACAAAGCAAAATCACCTCTTTTGGCGATAAAATTCAAATGCGCATACTGTGCATAGGTAAATAATTGCAATTGGGTAGCGTAATTAAAAACAGGCTGCTCACTTTCTATCCCTATTACAAAAGCGATAAAATTGGCTTGTTCTTCTGAAGCATACCCTAATTGATGGGCAATTTCATGACTTATTGTAAATGGCCAAGTAAATGGCGGTAAATCACCCCTTATAACGGCCTCTCCAGTTAATGGCTGATAAAATGCTAAGTAGCCGAAATAATCTCCCCAGCTTGGGAAAATTGCCTTTTTTAAGGAAGTATTTTGGTATTTTAAAAATGGCCGTTTTTGAGCATTTTTAGCGAATTCTACCCTATTTTGACTCAAAATTGTGTCAAAATTCATCATTTTGGGGTCAAAATCGACCATTTTTGATCGGGTGAAATTTAAGTTATTTATAAGTTTTAGGCTTAAACTATCCATTTGACTTTCCGTATACGATAAGGGTACCTTAAGCTTAAAATCCTTTGATGGATCTAATTTTTGATAATTAAGGCCCCAAATCAATTCAAAAAAAATAAATATGGCAAAAAATCCATTCAACCATTTTACCAACTGATGTCTCCAAAATGATAGATTTTTAAAATTGTTCCTATACAACCATATCCATTTCAAACAGCTGAAAATCAATGTAATAACAAGCACTAAATACACTAATTCTCCAATTGGAAAATATATTTTACCAAACAAAAACCTTAGAAAGTTAGAAATAGGCTTAAAAATATAGGGGGTGTAAAAGGTAGAGATCCCAGTAGGCCAATAGCTAAACCCAAGCACAAGAAAGCCAGTAATATACCTGTAATAATTCCAGGGCAATTTCTCTGTTAACTTTATACTTGGAGGCATGGTAGTTTTTATGATGTAAAATTAGGATAAACTTTGTCTTTTGGTTGGATTTTACTAACTTTGCCAACCCTTAAAGTACGGTTATGGGCCAAAACAGAACATTTGAAATTCCATTTGTAGGTTTAACGGCCGGCGAACACCTGTTCGAGTACCATATTGAGGATAAGTTCTTTGTTGATTTCGGACCTCAGGAATTTGATCATTGTGACACCCACATAAAGTTGAAATTGGATAAGCATCAAGGCTTTATGCAATTACATTTTGATGTGGATGGAAAGGTAGACACTCAATGCGATCGTTGTGGTAATCCGCTAACGGTGCAATTGTGGGATGAGTTTAATTTAATTATTAAGCTTGTGGACGAGCCAGATGCATTGAACAGTCAAGAGGAAGATCCAGACCTCTACTATATTGACAGAA
>Ga0209355_1002373_pt1 | contig 10518 bp, 8 predicted proteins | sample LauGreSBDMM110SN_3_FD_187563 | JGI IMG/M metagenome (GOLD analysis project Ga0209355, IMG submission 187563) | Freshwater lake microbial communities from Lake Michigan, USA - Sp13.BD.MM110.SN (SPAdes) (version 2) | ecosystem: Environmental > Aquatic > Freshwater > Lake | place: Lake Michigan, USA...
TGTAATAACCGTGTAATTAATAAATCAAATAAAAACAACGATTTAAGTCGTTGTTTTTAAAGGGGTTTTGGCTCCTCGACCTGGGCTCGAACCAGGGACCTACGGATTAACAGTCCGGCGCTCTACCGACTGAGCTATCGAGGAATATTCGGTTTGTTAGCAGAAAAGTACACACAAATTCAGAGTCTTTAGGACTTAGAGCATCTGTGAAATTCGCTAAGCCTCGCATTGTAGCAAAAAAAATGCTGCTTTTCGAGGGCTAAACGGATTTGTTGGCACTGGGTCGTTGAGGCGTGGTTTCACTCGGGAAACATGCCTCGGTGGATCGATTTGCTTTGATCATGTTGCAAGCTAAAACACAACGCAATTAGAACCAAGCAGGGCGTCCAGATTCTTGACGCTTGCGTTGCTCTGGCCGGTATCAGAGCGTCCAGAGTCTGGACGGTACGGGTGCTCTGGACGTGTAGGTGGCAAGTCAGAACGTGCTCCTGTTCGAGTTGATTGCATTAATGTCTTGCTTGGGATTTAAGAGAATGGCTTTCGGTTAGCAAAGAGGCTGTGCTGACGATCCGTGAGCGTTTATTCAAACTTGGCTACTGGGTACACAGCGCAGGGTAGAGATGCTTCATTGCTGTCAGCGTTTGGTGCAGCCGGATGTGCTGCGACCAAAAGGGCGTTCTTACCAATGTGTCAAAAAAAACAGTCAGCCTCCCACTGCGCCTACCTGCAATTTAGACTTGAGCGAATGATGCATGAGGACCAGGAAATTGGAGCGGCACCGCTGCTCTTGTGGCTCGAATTCTGCAGACATGTCAACAACTCGAGCACGGCTACCGGGCTTGTCTGGCCTTTCACCCTACAATTTGCGCAGCGTAACTTTTGCACGCTGCGCAATCGGTCACGATCGCAGAAATACCGACGATGTAGTCGTGATTAATTCGGCATTTGAGGAATTCGGCTACGACATACAGCGTCAAGACTGAGCCGGGGGTGATAACTCGTCAATTTTCGCCCTTGAAGCCGGAAGCCTTGATAACTGGGCCGAGCTTGATATATTCGGAACGGTGCGCCAGGCCCAATTCGCGCGATGAATTGCCGATTGGGTCAAGCCCCATTCCCTTGAGCTTTTCTTGTAGATCCGGAGTGGTAATTGCTTCGGCCATGGCCTTACTAATCGCATCTACCACCGGTTGCGGCGTGTCGGCCGGCGCATAGGCCGCGAACCAGGCAGTGCCTACTACGTTCAGACCCAATTCCTTGAAGGTGGGAACTTCTGGCAAATACTGCGAACGTTGTTCGCCGCTCACTGCCAAAACCTTCAGCTTGCCACTGCGATGGTATTGCACGGTGTCGGCGATCACGAGAAACGCTCCCGGCACCTGTCCGCCGATTAAATCAGGTAGTATCTTTGCAGTGCCCTGATAAGGCACGTGCGTCAAAGGTATCTGCGACTCATTGCTCAGCATCACTCCAAGGAAATGAAGCAAGCTGCCGGCAGACGGTGAAGCGTACATCGCATTGGACGGGTTCTTCTTTGCGTTGGCCAGGTAGTCGCCCACGCTGTTGACGCCTGAACTGGCTGGCACGGCCAGCGCCATTTGAAAGCTGGCGAGTTGGGAAACAGGCACGAAGTCCTTGAACGGGTCGTACTTGAGGTTGCTATAGGCCAGCGGCTGTGCGACCACATTGGCAGAGGCCGTGATCCAGACCGTACTGCCATCGGCCGGCGCAGCCTTCACAGCTTCCGCTGCAATTCGGCCAGCCGCTCCAGCTTTGTTCTCAACGACGACAGGCCGGTTCAGCGTGACCTTGATCTTCTCCGCTATTAAGCGGGTCAAAGTGTCCATCGACGCGCCGGCCGGCGTTCCGATCACGATCTTCAAAGGTTTGCCGGATTGCGCGAAGGCCGTGCCGGTGAATGCGAGGATGGTGGCAAATGCCACAGAACGAAATGTGTTGAATGTGAATTTCATGTTTGCCCCTTGAGTTAATTTCATGTTTGCCCCTGTTGCGCTGAAGCGCCTTATTTATTGATAACCGTTTTGAGGGAAGTGAAGGCGGGCCACTGCAAACCTTCTCCGAGCGCGACCCACTCGACGCGAACGGGCAGGCCGGTGCGCAGTTGCGCCGGTTCGCACTCGACGAGCCAGCTCAGCAACCTAACTCCTTCCGCTAGATCGACCAGCGCATGAATGCGGCTTACCGGGCCTGCGGTGAGTGTGTTCATCCGGTCAACCGTCCAGCTCGCCACCACACCCTTACCGCTGACTTCCCGCCATTCCAGTTGCCGGCGTCCAGTGTAGACACTGCCGGGCCGCGGATACGCCTGCCATCGCTGTGACTGCGTGCAGAACTGCATCAGTAAACGCTGCTCGCGCGTTGCTTCCCAGAAAGGCAACGTGTTCATGTACTGGCCGATGGCCAAGCCAAGCCTTGACTTTTGAAGCTCGCTCATAAGTCCAGCACCAGGGCGTTGCTCATCATCCAGCCACGGCCATAGGCGATGCCACCGATGCCGGTAACCAGCGCGTTGCGCGGACTGTTGACCTGCGTCGCGCCGCCTTCGCCAAACAGCTGGCGCACAGCCTCCACCAGGTTCAGGCCGCCCGCGGCCAGGCCCGGCTGGCCGGCCGATAGTTGCCCCCCACCTGTGTTCAGCGGCAGATCGCCGCTGAACCGAAAATCGGTCTTGCCGATGAACGAGGCGCCTTCTCCCGGGCCGCAAAAACCCATATGCTCCAGTTGTATCAGCACTGCAATGGTAAAGTCGTCGTAAAGCTGCAGCATGTCTACTTGGTTCACGGAAAGCTCGGCTTGCGCTAGCGCGCGGACCCCGGCCACCTTGAAGCCCGAGTCGAGCAGGTCTGGCGTCTGATCCTGAACATTATGGTTGGTGCGCTCGGCATAGCCGGCCAGCCGCACCGACTTAGGTAGCCCCATCGCGTCCGCCGTTTCGGCCCGCATCATCAGCACACCGTTGGCACCGTCGCAGAACATCACGCTGTCCAGCAGGCGAAGCGGATCGGACACCTTGCGTGAGTCCAGGTAGTCATCCAGGGTGAGCGCCTTTCGCAGCTTGTCGCAGGCTCGCGCGTTTTGCAGCGCATGCTCGCGCTGCGTGACCACAATCTTTGCCAGCGCAGCATCAGGAGCGCCATAACGCTGTTCGTAGGCGTTTTGCACCAAGGCGAACGCCGCCGGTGGGCGAATCAGGCCCGTCGGCACCTGGAATTCCTCGCGGTAAGCGCGATAGTGGCTCGAATATGTGGTGCTGGGCGCATCGGCACCAATCACCAGCGCCACTTTACAGCGCCCGTCGCGCAGCGCCGAAGCGGCCGCCGAGACCGCGCAAAGCATCGCGCAGCCTCCGGTAGTGCCGGTGCCCAGCCAGTCGAGTTGCAAACCTAACGTGTCGGACAGGTAAGCAGCGTGAAAGGGATTGCTGCCTTCGCTGAGCGCCGCCGTCACCGCCAGCCCGTCGATGTCCGCCGGCACGATGCTGTATTTGCGCACGATTTCGTCCAATACATCCGCAGCCAGGTCATAAGCACTTCGGCCCGAACGGAACACGTTTCGAGTTTCGGCGTAGCCACTGATGACGATGTCGGAAGTTAGCATCTTGTTCACTTCGTAGCGGGATGAATAAGGCTATCGAGGTACTGCTGCTTGAGCTTGCGGCGCGCTATCTTGCCGCTATCTTCGCGCGGTAGCAAAGGCATACTAAGCAATACCTTGGGCGCGCGCAACCTTCCCAGCTTGGCCCTGAGCGCTTCGCGCATTTCGTCCGGCTCGATCTGTGCGCCTGCATGCGGCTCAAAGACCATCGCCAAGGCTTCACCAAGGTCCCGATCCGGTATGCCGAAGGCGACGCAGTCGCGCACCTGTGGCAATTGCAGCGCCGCTTCTTCAAGTTCCGCCGGGAAGATGTTTACGCCACCGGAGATCACCATGTCTTTCTTGCGATCGCTTATCCAGAGAAAGCCGTCCGCATCGACATGGCCGATGTCGCCCATCGTCAACCAGTCGCCTCGACGCAACTCAGCCATCGCTTCAGGTCGATTGTGATAAGTCACTAGGTCGGCCATGTCGGATTGGATGAACACCTCGCCAATGTCGCCCGTCGGCACTGGTAGGCCCTGGTCATCGACAATCGCGATCTGCACGCCTTCCGGCGGCGAACCCACGGTGCCAGGATGCGCCAACCATTGCTGCGAGGTACTCGCGGTGATGATTCCGATCTCAGTGGCGGCGTAGTACTCCATGATCACAGGTCCCCACCAATCAATCATGGCCTGTTTGACGTCGCGAGGGCACATCGCCGCACCATGCACAACAGCTTTCAGCGTCGAAGTGTCAAAGGCTGCCTTTTGCTCTTCGGGCAAGTCGAGCAAACGACTGAACATGGTTGGCACCATGTGCATGTGGCTAAGTCGATAGCGTTCGACCAGATCAAGCAGTCTTTGGGCATCGAACTTCGGCTGCAACACCAGCAAGTCGCCAAAGCGGACGCAGTTGAGCGCGTAAACATTCGGCGCAGAGTGGTAGAGCGGCCCCGTCATCACGGCGCGGATTGGCCGGATCTCCTGGCCGTGCGCCAGCCTAACGCGCTGACCGAACCTCGCAGTCATTTCGGGAGAGCTGCTCAAGCGCCTGACGCCTTTCGGACGACCCGTCGTACCGGACGTGTAGAGAAGACGAAAAGGAGTTGAGACCGGCGCAGCAGTTGAAACTTCTGATGCCTGCACCCAGTTTTCGTAGTTCATGGCGTTACCGGCGAGTGAACAGGATTCTTCAGTCAGGCGATAGGCAATCTGGATTTCGGGCGGCGTCACAGCCTCCAGAACCTTGCAATTTGCGGGCACCACAGATGCCACTTTCTTTAGCAGATCGGCATGCACGACCAGCAGCCGCGCCTGAGAATCCTGCAGGATGAAGCCTATTTCTTCTGCACTAGCGTGCCAGTTGAGCGGCACTGCGACAGCGCCTGTCCTGTCTGCCGCGAGCGTCACTTCCAGCAATGGGAAATCGTTGCGCATCAGGATGCTAACGACGTCGCCGGGCCCAAGGCCCAGGCTCATTAAGCCGCCCGCCACGCGCAGAACCCGCTGTTCCAAAGTTCCGCCATCTAGGGTGCGGTCTCCACTGATCAGGGTTGCGTACATGAATTCATTAAGGATCAATGTTCATCGAAGGTCTACCACGAGTCGGCCGCTCACCGTGCCGGCGAGAAGGTCATGCGCGCGCGTGATAACGTCTTCGAGCGGCAACGACACGGCCATGTTCATAATCGCATCGGGCGAAAGGTCTTGCGCGAGCCCTTGCCACACTGCGCCGCGGCTGGACATCGGAAAGGACACGCTGTCAATGCCCGCGAGCGTGACACCGCGCAGGATAAAAGGTGCTACCGATGCGGGGAAATCCATGCCTTGCGCTAAACCACTGGCCGCGACTGTGCCGCCGTAGCGCGTGCTGGCGCAGGCGTTCACTAGCGTGTGGCTGCCGACGCTGTCTACCACGCCGGCCCAGCGCTCTTTTGTAAGTGGTTTGCCGGGCTGCGAAAACGCATCGCGGTCCATGATTTCAGCAGCGCCAAGACGCAATAGGCGTTCACCTTCAGCCGCACGCCCTGTAACCGCCACCACCTTGTAGCCGCGCTTGGCCAACAAGGCGACCGCAAAGCCTCCCACGCCTCCGCCTGAGCCGGTAACGAGTACTTCACCCCTGTCGGGGGAGACGCCGTTGCGTTCTAGCGCCATCACCGACAGCATCGCCGTAAAACCGGCCGTGCCTATGGCCATTGCCGTCCGCGTCTCCATTGATTCTGGCAGGCGCACCAATTTGTCACCGTTCACGCGGGCCATCTGCGCGAGACCGCCGAATGCGTTTTCGCCGTATCCCCATCCCGTGAGCGCAACACGATCGCCTGGTAGCCAGGCGCCGCTGCTACACGACTTAACGGTACCTGCAAGGTCTATTCCCGGGATCATCGGGAACTTACGCACGATGGGCGACTTGCCTGTGATGGCCAAGCCGTCTTTGTAGTTGAGGGACGACCACTCCACGCTCACCAGAGTGTCGCCCTCGTCCAAGACTGACTCGGGAATGTCTTTAAGCGCCGCGTGGGTCTTTCCATCGGATTGCTCGAGCCAGATTGCCTTCAAAGGAAGTGCTCCAAAAAATTTAAGTAAATAGCTCAGGCGGCTCGCGCCGTGAGCATGAAATGGGCGAGAAAGCGCTCTAACGGATTGTTGTTACGCGTGAGCTTGGCGCGCAGAATGGCACCCTCCCATCCGATCCAGAAAAACTCGGCAAGCGCCTCGCAGTCCGCACTGACGGACAATTGCCCGGTCCGCACGGCGTCGCTCAGGCAACTCGCAGTTCGCGATTGCCAAGCCTGCAGCACGGCTTCCAGCTTGTCGCGGAACTCATCGTTCAGGCCGCCAAGTTCCTGCCCAAGATTGCCGATCAAGCAGCCCCGCTGAAAATTAAATTTGGCCATGCCACGCATGGCGTCGTTGGCGAAGGCAGAGATACGCTCAAGCGGCATCAACTGTGTGTCGTCGAAAGATCGAGCTAGCTTGCGTTCGAAATACGCGGCGTAGTTGTCTATCACAGCAAGTCCGAACTCGTGTTTGCTGGAGAAGAAATGATAGAACGAACCTTTAGGCACATTTACCCGCAGGCGGATCTCGTCTATGCCGGTCGCCTGAAAGCCTCTCTCAGTGAAGATTTCCGTGCCGCAACGCACCAACATTTCCCTTGTGCTGGTGCGTGCAGCTGCGCGCTCAGTGCGGCTGATTCGTTTAGGAGCGACAAGCGACTGTGAGTTCATGTATTTAATAATAGACCAGTCGTCTCAAAAAATAGCTAGGTATTAACCAGAATGACATTTACATTATTTTTTTTCACGTGACCGTGCCAGTCGACGCCTCGCCGCACGGCAATATCGGCAAGAGGTAGCCTTCACGTACGGATCACTTTTTAGGCCAGCAGAGGAACACTCGGTTGCTTGTCGTTAATCTGCGGCGTCAACACCACTGGTTGTCGTAGAGCTTGTAGCGGCATGGTCAAACTCGACTGTGGCTGCGCTTGTACAGCACCAACTCACCGTCTCTCAGCGTATGGGCACGGGCGGCTGCGGTTGAGGGTCCGTTGTAAGTCGTTTCCAACGTCGCTGTGGGCAGCTTTGCTGAGCCATTGCCAGTGTGGGGTAGCTGAGCTGCGACTGTTTCATACCCGCGCACAAGGCTTTGCCAACTGCTGCAGCTTTGCTGCTTTTTTCAGCACAGTTTCGCAGCGCCGCAAGTCAATGCCAGCAGCAAAGGAGTACGAAGAGTGTGCGGGTGTGTGCTAGCAAAGAAAAACCCCACAACCCTCTTGCGAAACTGTGGGGTGTATCTAGTGGCCGTATCCGGAGCAAGGCACGAGATAGCCCGTGCCCCAGGATGAATTAGAAATTAAATCTCAATCTTTTGAATGACCTGTAGCTTTTGCTCGAGCGTGTAGCCAACGCTGCCATAAACAGCAAAATCAGTTTGCCCGCGTCCATGTCCCGTAATGCTTTCGGCCAAAGGCAGTGGAATGTCATTTCGCGCTTTGAGTCTGTCGATGAATGCATGCCTAAACATGTGACTGCGAAACTCAAAGGGGCGCAAGTTTTTGTTCAAGATGGCTGAACAAGAGCAAGCTCCAAACTCCTTCGCGTATTAAGGCAGTAGCCAGGGGGAGTTGAGCCGTAATGCTCTAGCTTGTAACTCTTTAGCTGCATCCAGTGATACGCCAACGAGTGGCACAGCTCGAATGCTGGCTTTGGTTTTTCGATCTGTCAGTCGGTTCTTTCGTACCCAAAGATGCGGAATCTCATGTTCAAGCACCAAGTCTTCTAGCCTTGCCAGAGTGGGCTCAGAAATCCTAAGACCAGTGTTATCAGTCCCACCAAGCTGGCTGGGGTGTTGTGACGGATCAAGAAGCTTTTGACCTTGGCAATCTTCTCTGGCGTGATGGGTGGTATCGGTCTTGTGTTTTCACCCTCGCCACGTATCTGTAGTCCCCTGAAGGGACTGAGCCTGTCAATGTCCAAGTGCTTGAATGCCATATTGATCATGGCATTCAGGATGTTGTTGTGTTTGCGGATGCTGTTTGGATGCAGTCCCTGCGCCAGCATGGCGTCTCGATATTGGGTGATGTGCCAGTGCTTTAGCTCATCAAGGTAAAGATCCCCATACATTGCGCTAAACCTGTTGAAGTATTGATTGGCATTGAGTTTGAACTTTCTGCGGTGTGCGGATGTGTTCTCTGCCATGTAGATGTCAAAAGCGTCTGAGAGAGTGGGGCGGTCATTTGCATCTCCCGTTCTCAAATGTTTAATCAGTAGTTCTTTAACGAAGTCTTCGTCAACATCGATACCGCCAACTGAAATGCGTTTTTTGATCTGAGTGCTCAGATAGGTGCTGTGAGCAATTTGAATTTCATGTGTCATGTGTTTGTTCAAAAGTTGCTGAGCCTAAGCAATCGCAGCAATGAGTTCTTGTGACACAAATTTAGTTTCAGACCGCATGCTTGGGCAACCGCGATTTGGTATCCCGATGCATTGGAAGGACTTGCGGCAAGCAACGTGAGCGTCCAGAGTCTGGACGGTAGTGGGGTGTCCAGAGCTGGACGGTAGTGGGGCGTTCAGAGCACTTGCCGCATTAAAAATTAATCTATATTTCGATTAATTTCGGTGTAAAAATTAATACCGAAAAGAGATTTAATCCTATTAATTAATAGTCAATTTTTTGATTATATTAAAAATCAGATTAATGAATAAAATTCAAAGCGTCCAGAGTAAATTAATGATTAATTCAAGCGACCTGTAAATAAAAATGTGTAATATATGTGTAATTGAGATATTACATCATTAAATTTCTATAAACTATTGTTTTTAAACGAAAAAAAGCCTCTTCAATTTTCTTGAAAAGGCTTTAATGTGGATTAACAGTCCGGCGCTCTACCGACTGAGCTATCGAGGAATATTCGGTTTGTTAGCAAAAAATACACAAATTTGACCAGTCTTTAGGACTAAGCAACTGCGCTATTTCGCTAAGCCTCGCATTGTAGCAAAAAAAATGCAGCTATTTGAGGGCTAAAGAGTTTTGTGCACTTGTGTTGCTCTGTGCTGTTACTGAAGTTCAAGAACAGCCATAGTTCAAACGCCATTAGCTGGCAGGCGACTGGATTCAGGTTTAATAAGAGTTCAGGCTCCATGAGCTCCTAGTTGTGATGGCTCCTATGGAGTTCATGCCTAGGAAATTTGTTTAGGAAATCTCTAGTTTTGACTCGTCCACTTGACAAGCAAATTGACGCCCGCATTGGTAAGCCTTATCTGGGTTTTGCCATCGTTGGCCTCGGTGCTTCCATTGCACCACTTGACTTTGCGGTTAACTTGGCTTTTCCCGCAATGACCGAAGCCTTTGCTTTGTCAACAGCTGACATACGTTGGGTGGCTGTGTTCTATGTCATCACTTATGGCAGCCTCATGTTGTATTGCGGTGCGCTTGGAGACCGCTTAGGCCACCTGCGCGTGTTTCGCTGGGGCTTGTTTATATCTGCGCTGGGAATGGCTGCGTGTGCGCTGTCTCCTGCTTATGGCTGGCTGTTGGCTGGAAGGGTGTTGCAAGGTATCGGAGTGGCGCTAACTTTGTCATGTGCGCCAGCTTTGGCCATGTCTTTGTTGGCGTTCGAGCATCGCACTTTGGCGCTGTCGGCTTACGGTGCCATGATTGCGGCGGCTGGTTTGATGGCGCCATTGCTCGGGGGTATCAGCATGTTGTATTGGGGCTGGGCCGGGGTTTACGGTTTTAGGGTTCCTATTGTGCTGCTGGCTTTGTTGTGCACCCCTTGGCTGTCCAGTCGCCTGCGTGTGCAGAAGCTAAGCACACCCGACGCCACTCAACCGGGCAGCGTACAAGGTCTTTTGCTGCTCATGCGGCGCAATGCTAATTTCGCCTGGATCAACTTAGAAAGTGTGGTCGTTCAGTTCTGTAGTTTCACCATTGCCCTGAGCTTGCCGTATGCTTTGCCTGCGGCTGGGTGGCCTGAAATTGCCAGTGGTGCCATGTTGTCCTTGTGGGCACTGGGTGTGTTGGGTGGCTCGGGCGTTGCCCCTTTGCTGTTGCGGCACATGAATCTACAGGCCGTAGGCAACTTGGCACAAGGGCTTATGGCCTTAGGGTTGGCCTTGATAGGCGCGTTATCAATGACCCAAGCCTGGCCCTTGATGGCTTTGGCCCTGTTGCTCCAAGGTTTGGGCTTGGGGGTGTTTCAGGTTGTCTACGCCGATAAAGTGGTGGCCACTTTGCCAGATTCTGCGCGGGGTCTGTCTGGCAGTCTAACGCTGGTGACCCGTACCATCGGCATTGTGGCTGCCGCCTTGATCTGGCTTTGGTTGATGGAGTTGCTGCAAAACCAGGCCTTATCTCGGGGGGCTTCAAAGACTGAAGCAATTTGGGCGGGCACGATTGGGCTTCTGCCTTGGGC
>Ga0209355_1002374_pt1 | contig 10518 bp, 3 predicted proteins | sample LauGreSBDMM110SN_3_FD_187563 | JGI IMG/M metagenome (GOLD analysis project Ga0209355, IMG submission 187563) | Freshwater lake microbial communities from Lake Michigan, USA - Sp13.BD.MM110.SN (SPAdes) (version 2) | ecosystem: Environmental > Aquatic > Freshwater > Lake | place: Lake Michigan, USA...
TCCACCTGCTCCTCCGCCACCACCTGAAATATTGCCCAATGTGCTCAGCCGACCGCAGCCGCCGCCACCCCCTCCGACGAGTTCAACGACACACCTATAAACGTTCTCTGGAACGGTCCAAGTCGTTACTCCGGCCGTGCGTCTCACAAACATATTCATACCCGGAACGTTGCCACTTACATATAGATTACCGTTCACTTGCATTAGTCCTTGTGGGTTTTCCGTGCCGATGCCGACGTTACCGTTTGGAAGGACCGTAATCTGACTGGGGAGGGCTTTTACGACCGATTTGGAGTTGGGCATTCCTATGGCGGAGGTCATTACGCGGTTGCCGGCGCCTGTTTGTGCGACCGCTACGAAGATGGAGAGTTCGGGGGACCAAGATATGCCTAACCACTGATTGTTAGCAGCAGAGGTTCTAACCGTCCAAATAATACCATCTGAACTTGTCATTATTCCATTACCGGTGCCTGTGCTTGCAACTGCCACAAAAATGGACAACTCTGGACTCCACGTTACAGATAGCCAATTATTATCAGCAGCGGATGTCCGAGTCGTCCAAATTATGCCATTAGGGCTCGTCATTACCCTATTGCCTGTTCCTGTGATTGCTACTGCTACAAAAATGGATAACTCGGGAGCCCAGGTCACAGATAGCCACTCATTATCGGCAGCAGATGCCCTAGTTGTCCAAGTAATACCATCAGGGCTTGTCATAACGCGATTTCCTGTTCCAGAGTTTGCTACTGCTACAAAAAAACCTAATTCTGGTGCCCGTGTTATGGATAACCAACTATTATCAGCAGCAGACATTCTAGAAGTCCAAATAATGCCATCAGAGCTCGTCATCACTCTATTGCCAGTTCCTGTAATTCCAACTGCTACAAAAATGCCTAATTCTGGTGACCAAGATACCGAACGCCAATTATTATCGTTAGCAGATGCTCGCGTCGTCCAACTAATACCATTAGAGCTCGTCATTACCCGATTTCCTGTCCCTGTATCTGCAACAGCTACAAAAATGGACAACTCTGGGGCCCACGTCACATATAGCCACTGATTATCGGCAGCAGATGCCCTAGTTGTCCAAGTAATACCATCAGGACTCGTCATAACACGATTACCTGTTCCAGATAGTGCTACTGCTACAAAAGTAGACAACTCTGGTGCCCATACAACATAACGCCAACCATTCTCCGCAGCACTCGCCCGCGTCACCCAACGACTTACCGCCGCCACCGCACTCGCCCCACTCGTCCGCGTCCGCGCATTCAGAGCCGTCACATTCACCCCATTAATCCGCCCATCGCTCACCGGCACCACGCTCGTGTAACCCGCGTAAGCCGGCGTGGTCCCGAGCGTCATATCGCCGGCCACGTGGACGCGCGCGTTCGGCGCCGTCGTGCCGATCCCCACGAAGCCCTGGGCGGTATCCGTGTAGATCACCGGGCCGCCCGACATATTTTAATGGCGCGGGTGCTGCGGGGAGCTCTACAAAAAAGAGGCGGATATAATTGGGTTGGATGGGATGCCTTTTAGGATGATTAAAGTTCGGCTAAAATCCCAAAAAACTTACCGGTCCCAACATTCCATAATCCTATACCAGAACCAGCCCCTGAAAATATAGCTGTACTATTAGTTACTTGTAAATTTAAAATACTTGCATTAGTACTTATAGATGAATCTGTTAGATATATTGATGTAGGATAATAGACTGTACCATTATAAAACGCTATATCATTTGCTGCGGTTCCAGGTTGAGTTAGTGAAGATCCATATAATGCACCTGTTCCAGATGACATTGTAATTACGGGCGTCATTGTTCTTAAAGATATAGGCAACGATAAGGTAATTCGCGCCGATACTGTATTTATTGAAAAACCACAACCTATATGAAAAAAAGTTGACTCAGATGGATTTTTATATTGGATATAATACCGTTGACACAATCCCAACTCAATCCCATACGGCCGCCGTTCAAACTCCGTCGCCAAAGTCCCCTTCTCCACCTGGACGCCCGTCAGGAAGAATTGGCTGTTCACGGTCGCTGCGAAGTTCGTCGTTCCCGTCGCCGCAATAAACCCAAAGCCCGACGACGCGCGGCTGCTGTTCGCCCACCGGTTTATGTCGGCGGTTTGCCAATTCGCGCCCGACGCCAGTGTGATGTTCAGGGCGAGTCCGAGGGTATTGTCAATGGCCCAGGTCGCCTGGGTTTCGCCCGGAATCGTTTTTTCCACACGGACCCACTGATTTGCCACGGGGACCGAGAAGGCGCTGACGTAACTCGCCGTGTTCGTTGCGTTTCGCAGGGCGAGGCTGTACGTGCCGGCGAGGGTGCTGTACGCCGCGAAGGAGACCGTGATCGGCTGGGCGTATTGCGAGCCCCACATTAGGTCGTCCACATTAAACCCTTCAATGCGCTGCTCAAACCCGCAGTATTCTTGGGCGGCGAGTGAGGCCTGGGCGGTTGTTACGACGGCCGACAGCGCGTACACTTGGCCGTAGGGATTCGCGGGGGCGCGCACTTGCTGGGCTGTGAGTACCGCGGTCGCCGCCGTATCGTGAACCATCCAGCGATCTGTCATATAGACGTTTGCAGCGGTGATTGTGTTCAGCGCGCCCGCGCGACGCTGGTCAATGCGCATATCGCCGTTGATAATCCGGTTTCGGAACATCCCTAGGTTTCCGGCATTGATACTTCCTGCGACGGTCATATTGCCGCTCACGGTCAGTGCGGAATTCGCGTTCATTTCCGCGGAGGGCGTATTGATGCCGACGCGGCCATCGGGGCCGACAGCAATGCGCGATTCGGACACGGTGTCGTCGCCGCCGAGGCGCAGCTCGGCGAGGCCGATGAAATCGCCCGGGGCGGCCGAGGCGCAATTGCGCAGAAAGTCAAACTTGAAGAAGTTGAACGCGCTCGTCGCCGTTGCGAACGTCTGGGTCAGCGACACCGTCCACGGCGACACGACGGAGGTCCGCGCGTCCAGCAGAAGCCAACCGCCCGCGACATTCATATTGCTGCCGTAAAGGCTCCACGCGCTCGGCGCCTCGCTCGTGTCCGGCGCGGTCATCGTGTAGCTCGTCAGCCGAATCGCCGCCGGCAACTCAAAGAACACCGACGGGATCGGTGAGGCATCTGCGCCGGATGTGTAGTTGCTCGCGCCGGTGCGCCAAGGCGCGGTGAGCGTCTTATCGGTGAGGAAAAGCGGTGGCGCGGCGTCCACGGTGGTCGCGTTGTAAATGGAGTTCGCGTAGGTTGCGTAGGTGCCGGTGGAGTAGGTCGCTGCGGTGGCGGGGAGGGCGGTGCGATATTTGGGGTAGGCGGATTGGGTGCCGAAGAGCTTCCATTCGGCGATTTGAACGGAATCGCGAAACGTTGTTACTCCTGAATTGCCCACGATATTCGTAACGATGCGGTAGTAGCTGTAGGGTAAGGTGGCGGTCACATTGAACGTCTGAGGAGTGGTGGACCAGACAATTCCGGATTGACTGTTTAATAATATCCATTTTAATCCATCGGTTGAAGCTAAAATCCAAAATGTGGTGGGATTGCGCATAGTGTGAAGCGAGTCTAAGCGAGGCCATAGTGTGTAATAGGATACTATGAATGGTTGAGGTAAATATAATTGTAACCATTCTCCAGAGTATTTATTATTAAGTGAATCGTATGTATTTATAGTGCCAATATATGCTCCTGTTGCTGCGGTATATGTAGATCCCGCAGAATGCCAAAAATCGGGTGAAATTCCAGATGTACCTTTATTAAATGCTAAATATTCTGGGTGTGCGCTATAACTTGCGCTGCTCGCACTCGCCACATACGTCCCCTCCCCATAAGTCCCATTCAGATACGTCGTATTTGCGGTCATAGGTAGTGGGGGATATTCGCGGGCTGTGGTGGGGAGGGGGATGTCGGCGAAGAGTTTCCATTCTCTGAAAGCAACAGTGCCTGTATTTTCAGCTGCATTTAAAATTATAATTCTATAATATAAAAACGGTAATGTATTTTGAGTGGTAAATAAAATTTCTACCCCAAGATTCCATGTGCGACCTTGTTGTGAATGTACTAGACTCCATGTAGATCCATCTATAGAACCCGCAATTATCCAATTAGTAAAACTACTAGTAGATGGCGTGATGAGATATGATTTTAATATTATAGCTGTTGGTAATTGAATTTGTAAAAAAGCACCTGTATAAGATATACTAGAAACAATCGTTGGACCACCTGAAGTAGCAGCATACGGTGACGTTGTGCTGTAACTAGTAGAGGATAACCAAGGTAATCCATTTTGTTTATCAAATACTCTCCACGGTGGATAATTTCCATCAAACACACTGCTCGCAGTAACCACATAATTCCCATTTCCATAAAACGCCCCACTCACCCCAATAGTAATCGGCCCCGCCGTCAGCGTCGCGCTCGTCAACCCCACCGGCGGAAATTCAACCAGCGTCATCGGCGACCCCACGTCAATACTCGCCACCGAATCCGTATAATCCGCGTAGGCTCCAATATTGCTCGCGCCCAGCGGAGGGAACTCCACATCGGTGACTTTTTGGTCTACTTTGATTGCAGTGACTACGTTAGACCCTGTAACGTGCAGGCCCGCGCTCGGAAGTGTCGTGCCGATTCCAACGTTTGCCCCGGAATCTATGAGGACGACGCCGGCGCCGTTGGTGGCGCCGGAGGAGCCGAAGGCGGTCGCGCGGACGTCCAGGCGGCCTTGCGGGATCGTGGTGCCGATGCCGACGTTTCCATTGGCATTTACGACGACCGACGCGTCGCCTTCGGTGGCGGCGGTGGCGGCGGTGCGGAGCCGGAGGACGTCGCTGCCGCCCGTGGATTCCACGATTAGGGCTGGGATCGTTGCGCTGGTTTCGCCGATGTCCAGGCGCGCCCTCGGGACCTGTTCGGTGCCGATGGAGACGCGTCCGTCCGTATCGCGGTTGAAGACGTTGCTGAGCGTGTAGGCGAGGAGGGGGCTGCTCATTTGGAGCGAGGCGTATTCCAGGGAGCCCGTCACCGTCACGCGGCTGCCCGCGGCGAATTCGGAGAGCGTGCTGTCCGTCGTGCCGTTCAGGTAGCGCAGCTGCACATTCGCGGCGTCGTCCGGAATTGTTTTTGCGTAGCCACTGAACGTCGTGGACACCGTGCCGGCCGCGTTCGTGATCGTAATGGTCGTGCCGCCGATGGACACACCTTTCAAGTCCACCGCCGCGTTCACCGTGTTGGACGTGCTTGGGTACGCCTGGGCGTTCAGAGCGTACGGAAGGGTGAGCGTGTAGTTGCTCGCCGAAACGGGAGACGGGGAGGTGCCGGTGACTGCGAACGTCCGCTCAAACTGATAGGCCACCGAGTTGCCTCCGTACTTGTAGCGCGCGCTGCCGCTGATGTTGCTGAGGCTGCCGCCGATGCCTGGAACGACCGACGGAGCCGCCGCCGAAACCCACTGCACCATTCCACTGGGAAGAAAGGACGTTACTTTATTGCTATCGTAAAACATCCCGTCCCGACCAATCGTAACGACGACGTTGCCGCCCGAGCGGAATTCGGCGATGGCGTTGTCGGTTCCGCGGGCGTCCACGACGAGCGCCGGCTGCGTGCTGGTGCCGGTGCCAATAATATCCAGCTGACCGCGTGGCGGGTAGCCGCTGCCGTTGACGGTCACCTGACCCGCGAAATCCTGGCTGAACACGGGAGGCAGATAGGACGTGTAGACGTCGCCGTTGTACACCGTCGTCGTCTCGTAGTTCAGGGTGCCTTGGAGCGTGATCAGCGAGTCCACCGTGAGGCTCGCGAGGGTGTCCTCCGTCGTACCGGACAGCACGCGGATCGCAACGGCGTCGGGGCTTCCCGCGATTGTCCGCGCGAACGCCTTGAAGTTGTTGCTGCCGCCGGGGGTCGCCAGCGTCTCGGCGGTCGTTACCGAGAGCCACAGTTCACCGACGATGCTGTCGGCCGGGTACGTGTCCGTGAGGTCCGCGGGGTACGGCAGGCTCAGGAGGTAGTTGCTGTCCCCCGCGGGCTGCGTCTGGATGCTGCCAACCAGGCGGATCTGATAGGACACGTCGGTGCCCAGATAGCGTACCTGACCCGCCGAGGCGCTCGGAATGAAATAGGACGCCGGGTACTCGGTGTCCGGCACCGTCAGCGTCGGTGTGCTCGCCGTGGGGCGCCACGTGAACCCCGAGCCGAACACGGGCGCCAGGTTGCTCGTGATCGTTTGCGCGGTGACGGTGGCGGGCGTCGGCGGCATCAGGCGCGTGCTGGAACTCGTCGTGTACAGCAGCGTGCCTTGAAGGTTGACCGTCGCGCCGACGGCGAGGGAGCCCATTCCGAGCTCCGTCGTTCCGCTCAGGAACCGCACCTTCGCCGTGGCCGTGTCTTCGGGATTCGCGCGCGCAAGCGCCTTAAATACGTTGCTCAGAGACCCGTAGGCGACGGACAGCCACATCTCGCCCAGGATCGCGTTGGACGCGTAGGAGTCGCCGTATATGTACGGCAGCGGGATCGTGAAATCCGCGGCGGTGCTCAGGGCCGCCGTCGTGACCGTGGCGCCGAGGTTCACGTTGTACACGACCTCGTTTCCCGAACCGCGGAATCGGCCCGTCGCCTGGCTGTAAGTAAACGCCGCCCCCGTTTCCGCCACACCAAATGCCGGCGCCGGCGCAAGGGCCAGCCAGTTCGCGATGGCGCCGACGATGGGGTTGTAATTGCTATCTGTGAAAATTCCGGTAATAATCGCGTCGCCCCGCACGTCCATTTTCGCCGTGGGCGTGTTGGTGCCGACCCCAACGTTCGCCCCGCGCAGCGTCATCGCATTGGACGCGCCCGCGCCCAGGCGCCGCTGCGCAAAAAGGACACTGGACGCCATCCAAACTGGTGCGAAGCGCCCTCTATTGTACTACCAGAAATTAGAGGTCCCGCGCGGTGCGCGAAGCCGATAAATAATCACGCACCGTCTGTCGCTGCATCACCGTGCGTGCGCACGACATCAATCACACGTCTAGAAATGAGTAAACAAAAAGAATAGCGCGAAGCGCGTGCCCGCCCGCGCTCGCCTACGCGACGCAAGCAGGAACCCCATCCGGCGACACGAAGTTGCACAGCTCCGCCGTCTTGGCCTTGCCGTGCAGCGACGTGATGTGCTCGTAGACCAGCACGCGATCTTCGTGGGACAGCGCGGCGACGAAGTCAATCACCTCCTGCTTGAACGTACAACGCTCAATGTCCAGGCGCATTCGTTCGTCGGGCACGATTTTGCGAATTCGGTCCCACTTCGTGTTGACCCGAAGGACTTTCGCGAGCCTCTCCTCTGTTCCGCCGGACAGCTGAAACCGCTGAAACGACGACAGCTTTCGGAACGTATTCATCCGCCGCGAGCGCTCGCTGCAATACACCACCAGAATGCAGCAAACGAGCACAGGCACGCCAATTCCGACACAGATGCCAATGATTCCGGCAACCGATAAGTCTTCGTGTCTACACACACGAATAAACTCGGTCGTAGACCCGTTCAGCGGCTCCATACGACATCTGTACGATACTGAACTCATTGCACCAATTTGGTGAGGTGCGGTGCAGCGCCGTCTTCATTTTTTGTCTAGCGGCCACCGCAAAAACACGCACAGACCCGTGCAATCAGCGATGTTTTCTCGGGAGTTGCATTCTTCTGCTGCTGCGCCGCAGCCCAGCGGGCTTCTTCAAACGAGTCGCGGCGGTAGCGCATTTGGCGCTGCGGCCTACGCTGCTGCGCCGCTGCTGCCGCTGGCGGTGCCGGCGTTTTCACGCGAACGGTCATTCATCTCATTGACAAAGTTCCGCGCGATGGCTTTAAACGCCCGCCATTAATAAGCGGCAATGTTTCTAACATCCTGAGACTACATTCTCGTACTGATATCAGAAATTAAGATTGGTATAAGGCTAGCACTTGTCAAGCAAGCAAGCAAGCAAGTAAGTAAGTAAGTAAGCAAAATGAAGTGGTATGATGATTATGGAAATGAACACATCATTATAGTGACACATTTGAGCGGAGGGCGGTTTTATTGCACTAAAATAGTTAATCTCATTGATACAAGCCCTCTTATTTTACCTTTCAATGTAGCTTATGTTGAGTCTTATGTCTCGTACGAAGTACCATTGAGAGCATAAACGCCCGCCGTGCTTCGCGGCACGGCGGGCGGGCTCAAAGTGCGCTGTACAGCTCCGCGGCCAGTGCTTTGACCCGGTGGATATTCACGCCCTTCACGAGTTGAAGATTGCCGCGCGGCTCGGGGGTCACCCAGTATTGCAGTGGTTTTTGCAGGTTGACGGCGCAGCAGCGGAAGGGGATCGTGTTGCTGAGCAGCAGACGCCCGCGCTCAAAGAGTTGCTGGACCATTCCTATGATTGCCGCCGAGGTGCTGTTGGCGTCGCCGCCGACGTCTTCCATTTCAATATTTGCCGGAATGAGGCCAAGATCAAAGAGAATAATGACGTGACGACCGAAGGGGCGCTTGACGGCCAGATGATAGAAGTGTGCGCCGTCGCGTTGCGAATGGATTTCCTGAATTTGAAGGCTGAGTTTGTTATCCTTGCGCTGCGCGTAATTGCGGGGATCCGGGGCGTTCGGGCGCAGATGGCGGACTTTGCGCATAATGTCGTCTTTCTCCTCTTGGGTGATCTCTTGGCGCGTGAGCGGATCCGCAAAGCGCCGGTTGTTGCGCGCGGCCTCGGACCATAGCTGATACAGGTTCCGCACGTAGTAGCAGCGCGCGGTACCGGGCGCCGCATTGGCGTTGGCGCCGAGTTGCACGATGAGTTGCAGGTTCTTTTTGTTCATCCGGTCAAACCGCTGGTGCGTGATCGCGTCTTTCAGCGATGTGCAGGCAGTGCGAAGTTCGGCGAGGATCGCAGTGCGCTTCTTGACCGTTAACTGGGCGAGCGGAGCGGCATCGGGCGATGGCTGCGGTCCCGGGCTGACCTGCGAAAGCTTCGCGTGGGACCGGAAGCGGCTCCGCTCGGTCGGAACGTCCTCCACGGTGTTCACCCAAGGGTAATACTCATCGGGATCGCCCGGGCTGCGCTTCGGCTTCATTGCGCGCTCCTTGCGCTGACTAATGGACCCCGGCAGCGACCGCTCGCGTGAGGGGGCGAGGCTGAAATTCGTGTCCTGAGTGAACACGCCCGCGCGGGCTTCCAGGACCACCTCTTGGCGCAGGGCTTCCAGCGAGATGTGCAGGTCCGTCAGCTCAATGACGCCGGCACTGGGGAGCTCGTTTTCAATGGCGTCGCGGAATTCCAGGAGCTCTATGTCGTTGTACACATCGCCGATATTTACGGTGCTTTCGGTGCCGTGCATCAGCTCATTGACGGCCTGGTGCATTAGGCTCCGCAGGTGCGCGGCTTGCAAAGGCGCCGCGTTGTCAGTGGTCGTCCGAGCGCGACGAATGCGCGTAGTGTCCGATATAGCGTCATTGAGCTCCACGATCCACTGAGCGACCTCGGACTCCTTCTCGGCTGGTACGAGACGGTGCTCCATCGCAAGCTGGCCCATCGCCACCAACCGCCGGCACTCGGGCACGTATTCGGCAGAAAGGAAGTTGTGTTGCAGAATCATCGTCGCGATTTTCTTGCCGCGCGCACTCAGGCCCGAGCGAACCCACGCCTGACGGGTTTGAGGCATCGGTTCGCCTTGGACGCGCGCCGGCAGCCGCGAGGCTTGCACGGGCGGCGACCCGTCCGCGGCGGGCGACCCAGTGGCCGTCCGAATCCCGAATCGGGCGCACGCCTCACGCAGCGCGTTGTAAACCCCGTTGTTTACCTGAATCGTGCGACCGGTAATCGGATTCTGCGTCGGATTCTGTGCCCACTCCTCGCATTTTTCGCGACTGATCCGTTGAATGCGCGCAATAGAAGGACTGGACATTCGTCACACACGCCCGACGTTTACGGTACGCTCCGCTACTTAAATGAAATAACTATTATTTACGTTATGGACTCCTATATTCAATCATTTGCGAACGGCGCGGCGGCGGCGGCAACGCCCGCGAGCGCGACGCTCGGCTGGGCGGTGATCGTGGAGCCGCGTCGGCATCCTGCGCTCCGCGCGGTCATCGCGAATCACCGCGCGATGCTGCCGGCGAACTGGGGGATTGAACTATGGACGGCCGAGGGACACCGGGCGTGGGCGACCGCGGAACTCTCAGAAATCCGCGGCGTCACCGTGCGGACGCTGCCGGTCGCCAATTTATACCAGACGACATACAGCGTGTTGCTGCGCTGCCCGACGTTTTGGGTGTCGCTCGGCGCGCCCGCAGCCGAGGCTGAATGGATCCTTGTGTTTCAAACGGACACCGTGATGTTTCGCCCACTCACCGAGGAGGCCCTTGCGCGATGGACGCGCTACGACTATACCGGTGCGAATTACTACAATCCGGCGGAAACGTACGCCGCGGCGGGCGGCGCCGTCGTTGGAGGCATTCAAGGCGGTTTTTCGCTTCGTCGGCGCGCGACGATGCTGCGGTGTCTGG
>Ga0209355_1002375_pt1 | contig 10518 bp, 12 predicted proteins | sample LauGreSBDMM110SN_3_FD_187563 | JGI IMG/M metagenome (GOLD analysis project Ga0209355, IMG submission 187563) | Freshwater lake microbial communities from Lake Michigan, USA - Sp13.BD.MM110.SN (SPAdes) (version 2) | ecosystem: Environmental > Aquatic > Freshwater > Lake | place: Lake Michigan...
AGCGCTTTACCAGGTGCTGGTCGGGCGCAACCCGCCCGAAGACGTAGACAGCTTCACGCGCGAACTCAGCGGTTTCAACAAAGCCGACAGCGTGCATTTCGATGCTCTGCTGCACGGTTGCGCGGCGCAAGCCGAAGCGCTTGACGCGCACATCCTGCCTTTGCTGGACCGCAAGATGGCAGAGATTTCGCCGATTGAACACGCGGTGTTGTGGATTGGTGCCTACGAGATGCAGCATTGCATCGATATCCCATGGCGCGTGGTCATCAACGAATGCATAGAACTGGCCAAAGAATTCGGCGGCACTGACGGGCACAAATACGTGAACGCGGTGCTCAACGGTTTGGCACCTGCATTGCGCCCGTTAGAGGTCGCCGCCGACAAACCCGTACCGGCCGTCAGCGGCACCGACTGAAAGCCATGCGCATCAGCCAACGCGCCAGCCGCATCGCACCTTTTTATGTGATGGAAATGGCCAAGGCTGCCTCGGCGCTGGCACAGCAAGCGCGTGGCAGCGACAAACCCATGGTGTTTTTGAACATAGGCGAACCCGATTTCACCGCCCCGCCGCTGGTGCAGGAAGCCGCCGTGCGTGCTGTCCACCAGGGCCGCACCCAATACACACACGCGCTGGGCTTAGACCGTTTGCGCGAGCGCATCAGCGGTTGGTACACGACGCGCTTTGGGGTCAACGTGCCTGCCAGGCGTATCGTGGTCACTGCCGGTGCGTCTGCCGCTTTGCAACTCGCTTGTCTGGCGCTGATTGAAGCAGGCGATGAGGTATTGATGCCCGACCCCTGCTACCCCTGCAACCGCCAGTTTGTGCAAGCCGCCGACGGACGCGCGGTGCTGTTGCCCACCGATGCGACGCAACGCTTCCAGTTGAGCGCCGCGCAGGTGGCCGCACATTGGAACGCACACACACGTGGCGTGCTGCTGGCCTCGCCGTCCAACCCAACCGGCACCTCGATTGCATTTGACGAATTGAAACGCATACATCACATCGTCAGTGCCAAGGGCGGCATCACCATGGTGGATGAAATCTACCTCGGCCTGAGCTATGACGCATCTTTCGGTCAGACCGCTTTGGCGATTGACGACAACATCATCAGCATTAACAGTTTTTCCAAATACTTCAACATGACCGGCTGGCGCCTGGGCTGGCTGGTGGTGCCGGATGCACTGGTGCCGGTGATTGAGCGCCTGGCGCAAAACCTGTTTATTTGCGCCAGTACTGTCTCGCAATACGCGGCGCTGGCCTGCTTCGAGCCTGAGAGCCTGGCCATTTACGAAGAGCGCCGGGCTGCTTTCAAGCAGCGGCGCGACCATGTCATTCCGCAACTCAACGCCATGGGCCTGCCGGTCCCGGTCATGCCCGACGGCGCTTTTTATGCCTGGGCCGATTGCCGTGCAGCATGCGACAAATTGGGCTTGACCGACAGCTGGGCGTTTGCCGAACACGTCATGCAACACGCGCACGTAGCGCTGACACCGGGGCGCGATTTCGGCGAGCATGCGCCTGGCGACTTTGTGCGCCTCTCCACTGCCAGCTCGCTGTCCGACCTAGACACTGCCTCAGTCAGGCTGCGCCAACTGCTGGAGGCCGCATGAGTTTTCATTTCCCTGTGCGCGTGTATTGGGAAGACACAGATGCCGGCGGCATCGTCTTTTATGCAAACTATCTGAAGTTTTTCGAACGCGCCCGCACCGAATGGCTGCGCCACCTCGGCTTGCAGCAAAACCAGTTGAAACTGGACACTGGCGGCATGTTTGTGGTGATCGATACCCAATTGAAATACCATAGACCTGCGCAACTTGACGATTTGCTTCAAGTCAGCGCGTTCTTGCAGGACAAAGGCCGCGCCAGTCTGGTGATTGCCCAACAGGCCTGGCGGCCTGAAAGCGACGGTACGCAAACCTTGCTCTGCGAAGGCAGTATCCGCATCGGCTGGGTGAATGCAGCCAAAATGAAGTCCGAACGCATCCCTTCCTCTCTACTGGAGTTGTTGTCATGAACCAAGATATATCGATCGTTCAACTGTTGTTGAATGCCAGCTGGGTGGTACAGGCTGTGGTGCTGATACTGATGCTGGTCTCGGTCATGAGCTGGGCCGCCATCTTTCGCAAACTGCTGTCGCTCAAAGAAGTGAAAAAACTCAATGAGGAATTCGAGCGTGAATTTTGGTCGGGCAAAAGCCTGAACGAGTTGTTTGCCGGGGCGCAGCAAAACGTCAAAATGTCCGGCCCCATGGAGCGAATATTTGCCAGCGGCATGCGCGAATACCAGAAACTGCGCGAACGGCGCATCACCGACAGCGGCTTGCTGATGGACGGCGCGCGCCGCGCCATGCGGGCCAGCCTGCAACGCGAAATGGATGCCATCGAATCCAACCTGTCCATGCTGGCCTCGGTCGGTTCGGTTTCCCCCTATGTCGGCTTGTTCGGCACGGTGTGGGGCATCATGCACGCTTTCACCGGTCTGGCCGCGCTTCAACAAGTGACGCTCGCCAAAGTGGCGCCTGGCATTGCCGAAGCCCTGGTCGCCACCGCCATCGGCTTGTTTGCAGCCATTCCTGCGGTGCTGGCTTTCAACCGTTTTTCGCGCGACATAGACCGCGTTGCCAACAAACTGGAAACCTTCATCGAAGAGTTTTCCAATATCCTGCAACGCAATGTCGGCACACCGCCGACCACCACGCGTTAAGGCCGGGGCAAGCACATGGCCGCCAACTCACCTGCACGCAGAGGCCGTCGCACCATCAGCGACATCAATATGGTGCCGTTTATCGACGTCATGCTGGTACTGCTGATCATCTTCATGGTCACCGCACCGCTGCTGTCGCCCAGCGTCATCGATGTACCCACTGTTGGCAAAGCCAGCACTGCACCGGATCAGGTGATCACGATTGAAATAGATAAACAACTGCGAATCACGGTCAAGTCCAAAACTTCTGCGCAAGGCACCGGCCAGCAAAGCCGTCAGGAAGCGAACATGGACAACGTCGCCAAAACAGTGTTGCAAATGCAGGCGGGTAAAGCCACCACACCGGTCATCATCAATGCCGACAAAGGCATTGTGTATGACAACGTGGTCAAGCTGATGGACAAGTTGCAACGCGCAGGAGTGCAACGTGTCGGCCTGGCTGTACGGCAAGGCGATTAACAGGTGTCCATGAGCCAGCACGAGCATCTAGCCTTTGCGCCACCGGCTGACCCTGGCTTCGGCCGCGCGCTGCTGCTGGCCTTGCTGGTTCACTTTTTGCTGCTGCTGGCACTGACCTGGGGCGTGACCTGGCGCAGTACGCCGCAAGACGATGCGGTTGAAGCCGAACTCTGGTCTGCCATACCCGAACCGGTTGCCCAGCGAAACGAAGAACCGGCGCCGCCTACCGAGGTCAAACCGGAAACGCCGCCAAAGCCGGTTGAACCGGTAAAGCCGCCACCGCCTTCCACGGCTCAACCGGCGCTTCCAGATAAAGCCAAAATTGAAGCTGACATTGCCATAGAAAAACAAAAGAAAAAAGATGCGCTTGAGCGCGATCGTCAGATCGAGTTAGAGAAAAAAACCGCCAAAGCCAAGGAAGAAGAAGTTCGACTGAAAGAAGCCAGCGCCAAAAAAGCTGAGGAAGAAAAAGAAAAGAAAGCCGCCCAGGAACGCGAGAACGCTAAGCGCGAGGAAGAACAAAAAAAACGCAATGAAGACGAAGCCCGGGCCAAAGAAGAGGCCAAGCGCAAGGAAGAGGACGAGGCCAAACGCCTGATAGAGGAAAGCAAGCAAAAGGAAGAATTGGCCAAGCAAAAGGAAGAATTGGCCAAGCAAAAGGAAGAATTGGCCAAGCGTAAAGAAGAGGAAGCCAAGCGCAAGGAAGAAGAAACCAAACGATTGCTGGAAGAAAAGAAAGAAAAAGAGCAACGACGCCAGGAGCAGGTCAAACGGCTTAAGGGTCTGGGTGAAGCCAGCACCGGCCCGACCGACAAAGCCAGTGCCGCCAAGGCCTCGGCACCCAGCGGCACTTACGTGGGCAGATTACGTGCAAAGGTGCGGTCCAACATCACTTTTGCTGAATCGCAGCTGCAGACCGTCAAAGGCAATCCTGAGGCGGAAGTCGAGGTCACTTGCAGCGCCACCGGCGAAATCACCGGCAAGAAACTGATCCGCTCCAGCGGCAACCCGGCCTGGGACGCAGCGGTCATGAATGCGATTGAAAAAACCGGCACACTGCCGCGCGATGAAAACGGCAATATGCCACCGAAAATATCATTCGGCTTCAGGCCGCGCGACTAAGCTCTCGAACCAGCCTTTGCCTTGGCTTGAATCAGAGGCACTGCTAATCCCATCATGCTGCCCTTGCCCTGTGCGCTTTGCATGTGCAAGGGCAAGCGCATTTGTTCAGCCAATTGACTGACGCTGTACAAACCAAGGCCTTGGTGGCCGCAGCCATCAGAATCTGTCTCAAAGCGCCGGTAAGCCTGCGTGCATTGCTTTAATTGCTCAGGTGACATCCCTTTACCGTTGTCCAGACAAAAAATCCACAGTTGACCGGCACGGCTGCGGCTGCCTATCAAAACCCTCCCCCCGGGCGGTGTGTAAGCCAATGCATTGTTGATGAGGTTGCGCAATATGCGCTGCACGGCAGGCACATTGACTTGCAAAATGCTGTGGTTCTTGCGGTAGCGCAAACTGACCCGCTGCCAGTGCGCCAGCGGCAGACACTCGGTGATGAGTGGCGCCAACAATGCGTCCGCAGTCACCACCTGTAGCTTGGACAGCAAATGCGCATCAGCTTTGAGTACGCCAGACAAGACTTGCATTTGTTGCATGAAATCATTGACATGACCGGCAGCCAATTGCATGCCATTGACTAAACGGGGCAATTGCTCCGGCTCAGCCTTTGACATGGCGTGCGCATAAAGCTGCACCGATTGCAAGGGCTGCCACATATCGTGCTGCACCAGCGCCAGTTTCTGCTGTAAATTTTTTCGTTGCGACATCAGTCGCCAACAGTTTGCCCAGCCCGTCAGCAAAATGGCAGACACACTCATCACGCCAGACATCAGCATGGCGTCGGCAGGATGCAAACGCAGTTTGTCAGCCCATGCGTAAATACTAAGCGCTAGGGTATAAAGCAACCAAACCGCAATATGACACATACTTTTTAAATTGACTTTTTGTTTCAAAAACCAAGCGCAACACAGCAGCATGAGCAGCATATGGGCTGACAGTATGTTGCCAGTCATGCTGTGATCATGTAAAAACCACAACCTGCTAAATAACAAAATCAGCAAGCCGCCGCATAAGCCCCAACAAAGCAGACTTTTGCCCAGCAGATCAAGCTTGTTATCAAGACACACTGCCGACCGCATATGCAAAGTACTCAATAACACCCATAGACAGATGGCAGACTCTGCTGCCAGAACTGCGTGCGATTGCTGTAAGACGGGCAGCAGCATTCGCCCCAGCCCGCTTGTCCAGCATAAAAATACAAAATGCATAAACAACATACCAATGAACACAAACAGTGAGTGCCTGTCAAAAAATCTCATTAGACAGAACGCGTAAGCCATGACCGTCAGCAACAAAACCAGCAACACCCCGTACATCAACGCGTACTTCCATTGCAATCGCATCAAAGTCTCGGGTTTTTGCAACCACACAGGCAATTGCACGCGACCTGGGCTTTGAATTTTGAGCAATACATCAATATGTCTGAGACTGGCATCGTGTATGGCCCAGACAGGCAGTAGATGACCTTCACCCAGCTGTGCCAACCGCTGCTCATGTTCCAGCGGATGCAACTGCCAGTCGCCCCGGTTCCAGCGCAACCACAATTGCACATCAACACAAGCCGGTAAATGAATGCCTAACCACACCGGCAACTGTTGCGTGACAGCGTCAGGCAAGCTCCAAGCGACCCACACCACCTTGGCGTCAATCGCTTGTATGGCCTGGTGCGGATGGCTTAAATGCGTGACTTCGTCTGACAGGCTGTACTGCCACGCCTCGTTGGCTGTCCATTCCCCGTGGCTGTCTTTCATGACCCGCATGTCCTGCCAGTGCGGGTAGTTGTGCAGTTGATCTTGTGCGTTCGCAAAACCACCTGCCAGCAAGAACGTGGATTGCAACAGCAATGCCGCAAACCGCAGATAAATTTGTTCAGTTGTGGCCGAGTCCATGACCGGCTGCCCATAACCAGTAGCGTGTGCTTGCCTGTGACTTGTTGACCACTCCCAAGCGGCGGTAAATCGCATGCATATGGCTGCGCACCGTGGACTCAGTGATGTGCATTTGTCCGGCAATTTCAGCGCAGCTTTTGCCATGCGCGAGTTGCGATAACACCAGACGCTGGTGATTGCTCAGCACAGCTAACTCGTCGTTGTGTTGCCGTGTTTGCGCAAAACCGTCCAACGGTTCAACAGTGTCTTGCTGCACCGACAAGGACTGCAACAACAACGACATCAACTGCGGCAAAGGTGCTGATTTGGACAAATAAGACACGCGGTTGGACATGCAGACTTGCGGCAGCGCAGGGTCCTGCAATGAGCTAAGCACCATCATCGGACCGTCCGCGCGCAACTGACAAAAGGCGTTCAAAGTATCGATGCCTTGCGAATCCGGCAGGTTTAAATCCAGCACCACCAGATCAATAGGTGAATGCTCAAGCAGCATCTCCAGACCGCTTGCCAAGTCATAGGCCAGCAGACACTGAGCCCTGGGTAAGAGTTGCAGCACATTCATGCGCAAGGCATCCGCCAGGATAGGGTGGTCTTCGACGATCAACAATCGTGATGCATGCATTTGTCACCTCCGTAAACGAATAATGACAAATATTCATGGGTGTAAGCAAGCAGGGAATATTCAAAATGTAAATTTATTCAGATTCAAAAGAATGAACAACCGGCTCTGAAACAGTGCGTAGCCTGAGGGCGCAGAGCAAGGCTGCTAAAGCCACCGGCATGGCAATGACAAACACCTGTTGCAAGCCAAAACGCGTGCTTAAAGCCGCGCCGCCCAGTGCCCCGATGACGCCAGTGAAACCGTAGCCGATCACCGCGTACAAAGCCTGTCCCCTGCCGCGCAAGCGCCCTGGGAAATGTTGTGACAACCAGGCAATGCTGACGGTATGTTGAATAGCAAAAGTGAATACATGCAGGCATTGCGCCACCAGCAGCACCGGCAATACAGGTGCATAAAACGCCGTCATGCCCATGCGCAACACCATCAAACCCGTACACACACACAGCCATAACGGCAAACTCAGTAAATGCAGCCATTTGCTCTGCGAGAAAAAACCCACGATTTCGACGATGACCGACACCGCCCACAACACACCGATCATGTCTTTGCCATAACCGAGCTCATCCAAGTAAAGCGAAAAGAAGGTGTAGATGGATACGTGCGATAAAACATGAAAAAACAGTGTGGCAAAAAACCAGCGGCTTTGCGCTTGACGCAACACTTGCCAGAAACCGGCTTGCCCGTGCACATGCGCGACCGACTCGCGTTTGTCCGGCAAATACCAGGTACTGATGTTGACCGCCAGCAAAGTCATTACCGCCCAATAAGGAAAGCCTGACATGCCCCAGGCTTCAAACCATGCGCCGGAAACAAACACCGTCACCAGAAAACCGACCGACCCCCACAAACGGATGCGCCCGTAGCGCCGCACGTCCAAAGTGCCCATGTGGCTGACCAGGTGCGCCATGGCGGCCTCGCTCATGGGCATCATGGCGCTGGTGTGTATGAACATGCCGAACAACACAGCCGCCAGCCACCACGGCGACGGATCAAACAATAAACCGAAAGAGCACAACAAAGCCATGCCTGAGCACCAGCGCATCAGTGGCACGCGCGCACCGTTGCGGTCGCTCAACCAACCCCAGATATACGGCGCGAACACGCGCGTCACGGCTTGCATCGAGGTGAGCAAACCGATCATCCACAAACTTAAACCCAGGTGTTTGAGCCAAAGCGGTAGATACGGATTGAAAAAACCGATGTGCGCGAAATAGCCAGCCGACAAGGCGGCAAACGGCACCAGTTGACGCCGCGTGGCGCGCGGCGCTGTGTCCATGGTCATGGCATTAACCGCCGCGGTGTGCGGGAATGGGCGACAAAGGCATAACTACATCGCCGCATTGAGCGCGATGGCGCAAGGCGTGGTCCATCACCACCAACGCCAGCAAGGCCTCGGCAATCGGTGTGGCGCGTATGCCAACGCAAGGGTCGTGTCGGCCCTTGGTTTGCACCTGTGTGGCAGCGCCGTCGCTGTTGATGGTGTCGCGCGGTGTCATGATGGAACTGGTTGGCTTGATGGCAATGCTGACCTCCAAGTCTTGACCGGTGCTGATGCCGCCGAGCACACCCCCGGCGTTATTGCCCTCAAAGCCCTCGGGCGAGAGGCTGTCACCGTGGGTGGAACCGCGCTGCGCCACACTGGCAAAACCCGCACCCACTTCTACACCCTTGACTGCATTGAGGCCCATCATGGCGAAAGCAATGTCAGCGTCCAAGCGGTCGTAAATGGGCTGCCCCAAACCAACCGGCATGTGTTGCGCCACCACGCGGATGCGCGCGCCGCAGGAGTCGCCTGCTTTGCGCAAACTGTCCATGTAATTTTCCAGATGCGACACATCGGCAACGGGTGCGTAAAACGGGTTGCGTGGCACATGCGACCAGTCTTCAAAACCGATGGGGTGTTCACCAAGCTGCGTCATGCAGCCTTTGAACGTGGTGCCGAATTTCTCCAGCAACCATTTTTTGGCAACCGCACCGGCAGCGACTGTGGGTGCGGTCAAACGCGCAGAGGAACGCCCGCCGCCGCGTGGGTCACGCACGCCGTACTTTTGCAAATAGGTGTAGTCAGCGTGGCCGGGGCGAAAGGTTTGCAAAATGTCACCGTAGTCTTGGCTGCGCTGATCGGTGTTTTGAATCAAGAGGGCGATGGGTGCGCCGGTGGTCACGCCTTGGTAAACGCCGCTCAGAATTTGCACCTGATCAGGTTCCTGGCGCTGAGTGACATGCCGGCTGGTGCCCGGGCGGCGGCGGTCTAGATCGTGCTGTATGTCGGCCTCGCTCAAAGCCATGCCGGGCGGACAGCCGTCGATGACACAGCCGATGGCCGGGCCGTGGGATTCACCAAAGTTGGTGACTGCGAATAAGGTGCCTAAGGTGTTTCCGCTCATCGGAGGGATTATCCATGAGGGGCAGGCTCAGGGGGTGAAGGCGGGCTGTGAAGGTTCGCGCAACACTTCACTCATTCACACTATTGACAATGCGATGAATCGTACTAACAATAGCGTCTTTAATTAACCAGTAGCCCACAGCATGGAAAATCTGAACGCCAATGACCTCAAAGTGCGCGGTGTCGCCGCCATTGAAGAAGCATTGAACGGGCAGACAGAAGCCATCATCTCCGTGCGCGGCACGCAACGCTTTGTGGTGATGGAAATGGCGCATTACCACTACCTGCGCGAATGCGAACTTGAAGCCGCTTTGGTACAAAGCCGTGCTGACATAGCTTCAGGCAGGTTTGTGCAGGAGACTGCAGCCGAACATGCGGCCAGGCTAGAAGCCTTACTGTTAAGCGAACGGTCCGACAGCAGCAAATAAGCCCTGCATGGCTTACATACTGATCTTTACTGAAGACTACACACGCCGCGCTTTGCGTTTTTTAAAACGCCACCCTGAATTGAAAAATCAGTACACAAAAACACTGGCTCTGCTGGAGTTGAACCCGCACCACCCTTCACTGCGATTACACGCACTGTCGGGGCGACTTCAAGGTGTTCATTCCGTCTCAATCAATTTGTCTTACCGCATCACATTGGAGTTGCAGATACAAGAGCAGCAAATCATTCCGCTGAATGTCGGTGACCATGAAGCGGTTTATTGAATACCCACAAGTCATTTGACTTGGTTTAATTCGGCTTGCTGCCCAGCTCCTCTGGCCAGTCACGTATGTAGGCTTTGAGCATTTGGTTCTCGAAGTTCTGGCTGTCAACCACCGCCTTGGCCACGTCATAAAAACTGACCACGCCCATCAACTGCCGGTTACTGAGCACAGGCAAATAACGCGCGTGACGCTCGAGCATCATGCGGCGTACTTCGTCGAGTTCAGTCTCAGGCGAACAGGTGAGCGGGTGGTCGTCCATGGCAGCGCGCACCGTGATGTTGCCCAAACTGCCGTTGTTGCTATTGAGCGCCAGTATCACTTCGCGAAACGTCAGAATGCCGACCAAATCGCCATGGTCCATCACCAGCATAGAGCCCAGGTCATGCTCGGCCATGGTTTTCACAGCTTCAGCCAAAGGCGTCAATGGCGCGATGGTGTAGAGCGTGTTGCCTTTGGTGCGCAGAATATCGATGACTTTCATAGGGTGTCTCCTGTTTCGCGTTTTAAGAGCAGTAGATTCAATATAGCCCAAATTGCTGGTTATTGAATCAGTGAACGCCACTAGCAAATCTTTAGAAGCTGCAGCCTTATTACGAAATCAGAGGAATATCAGCCTGATTGAGGC
>Ga0209355_1002378_pt1 | contig 10515 bp, 10 predicted proteins | sample LauGreSBDMM110SN_3_FD_187563 | JGI IMG/M metagenome (GOLD analysis project Ga0209355, IMG submission 187563) | Freshwater lake microbial communities from Lake Michigan, USA - Sp13.BD.MM110.SN (SPAdes) (version 2) | ecosystem: Environmental > Aquatic > Freshwater > Lake | place: Lake Michigan...
AAACACGTGTACAAGGACCGGATTTAACTGTGGCAAAAGATAAGAACAGCCCTAGAGTTGAAATTATTAAACACCCAGATGTTAGAAGATCTTTAATGACTCAAAAGTCATACTCTGAAGGAATGCGGGCGCTAGTTTTATATACCGCCTCCATCCAAGATGAATTTGCATTGGCACAGGCAGATGGCTCTGATAAAGAGAGAATTGAAGACCTGCTTCTAATTAATGATCTTTTGCTACCAATTGTTAAGGGTTATGGCAGTGAAAAGTCTTGGACATTACTTGGTACTGAATCTCTTCAAACTTTTGGCGGTTCAGGATTTACTACTGATTGGCCACTTGAGCAGTATGTAAGAGATGCCAAGATTGACACACTTTATGAAGGAACAACTGCAATTCAAGGATTAGATTTCTTTTTCCGTAAGATTGTTAGAGATCGCGGTCGATCAATCACACTTATTAGTAAAGATATTGCAAAGTTTGCTGCAAGTGGTGGGCACTTAGCTGAAGAAAAGAAAGCACTTCTTAGGGCGCTAGAGGATGTGCAAGCAATGATCGGGCACATGGTAGGAGTTGCGATGGCCTCCCAAGAGGATCCAAAAGAAATTTATAAGGTTGGTCTTAATACTTCTAGATTATTAATGGCAACTGGTGATCTAATAATTGCATGGTTACTACTTCGCCAAGCAGATATTGCTCAAATTAAACTAGCAGATGCCGGGCGTGATACCGAGTTTTATAATGGAAAGATTGCCTCCGCTAGATTCTTTGTTCGCTCAGTTCTTCCACATATCTCAGTAGAGCGAGCAGTTGTTGAGTCTGAAACAGGTGAGATTATGAATATTGCTGAGTCTGCTTTTTAATATCTATCAAAAAATCAACTAACTTTATAAGCTTCTAATCATAAAGTATGCAAAGTTTCTCTAAATGGTTTTGAAATTTTCGCTATTTCTTTTATTACCCTCTGGTAAGCCCATGTTTCTACTTTAAATAAATTGTAGAACTGAGAAAATCTACTAAAACTCAAGACTAATGAATTATTAACATTCTTATTATTTCTATCCATACTTATAGACCTGCTATCTGATGTATGAAAAGCATCAATCCTGTTCAAACCTTCGTTACCTGTCATTGAAAAAATTGGAGCGATATTTATCATGTTATTTTTGAATAAATGAAATAGAAATTGATATTCCCAAGTGTAAAGTGGGTTTTTTTGTACTTTTATAAATTGAGCAATCCAATATTTTTTTTCTGTTTTGGTCAAACTTTTCCAGGTGGATGATTTTTCTAATTCGTTTTCTAGATTTACATCTACTAAATTAAGCCTTAGTCCATTCCAGGTTGTAGCAGAACACGCCCAGCCCCACATTCCGGGCGTAGTTGTTTCCCTCCATTTGTTTCTAAGCTTTTTGTTATAAATCGTTGATCCACCTGATACAACTCCGTTTTGATTTAATCTACTTTGAAGATTAAGCCCATTTATCATGTTAGTGATGAAATTTTCAGATAGTACAACATCATCTTCAATGACAATTATATACTTAAATGTTAAGAAAATTTTTGAAATTGTATCTGTAATATGCGCAACAAGTCCTAAATTATTTTCATGGTGCACTAAATATGTTGTTTGATAATTTAGTTTTTCTCTGACAAATGATTTAAATTCTTCCATTTCGGGTGTATGTGAATCTGGCCCGCCGTCTATCGAAATGTATAGATTTTCTACTTTAGATTCATAAATCTCATTTATTCTTTTAGTTAATAACTCTGGCCTATTAAAACCAAGTAATAGAACTCCTACTTCGGTAATTGAAATAGGAGTTTCCAAATTATTAAACATCTATTAAGCATAATATAATCCGCTATACTTCCTAGAATGAAACACCGCGCAGAATTTTTCTTGATAACTGCTGCAATGGGCTTTGCTGCCGGCGGTGTCGCAGCGAAAGTACTGCGTGAAGCAGATCTAGACGCGTTTAGGTTAACGCAAATACGTATTACTTCAGCCGCCTTAATTTTGTTAATTATTACCCTTATAAAGGGGAAAAAACAACTCTATGCAAAAAGAAGTGAAATCAAAGATTTAGTTCTGTTCGGCGTCATTGGAATTGCTGTTGTAAATTCATTTTATTACTTTGCTCTTAAATATTTATATGTTTCTGTCGCACTTATAATCGAATTTACCGCACCTATTTGGATTGCGCTGTATTTGCGGTTTGTAAAAAAGAAAAATATTTCACGAACTGCCTGGGTAGGAATAATCTGTGCATTCCTAGGATTAGTACTTATCTCTCAGATCTGGAGTGGTAAGTCTCTTCATCCACTAGGAGTGATTGTTGCAATTTTAGATGCGCTAGCACTTGCATACTATTTCTTAACCGCTGACCGCCTTGGACAAAATAGAAGCAGCCTCTCACTAACGACTTGGGGAATGGGTATTGCATCAATCTTTTGGGCAATAGCTTTGCCGTGGTGGAATTTTCCCTTTGAGTTCCTTACTCAAAGCTTCTCCTTATCTGGTGAACTTTCTGGATATAGCGCACCTGGCTGGGCATTAATACTTTGGATAGTTGTGACCGCAACTGTTATCCCATACTTACTAACTGTGGCCGCTATTAGGGAATTATCAGCGAGCACAAGTAGTGTAATTGCCATGCTTGAGCCAATTATTGCCGGAGTAATTGCTTGGTGGTTGTTAAATGAAGCATTTACAAATATTCAACTCATAGGATGTGCTGCGGTGTTAGTTGGAGTTTATCTAGCCGATAAAGCCCGCCGGGGAGTGAGTAACGCATGAGTGAGTTTGATGATCTGTTTGCTGCAAATGATAATTTTGTTACCGAATTTAAGTCACAGGATCTAACTGGAGCAGCTAAAAAAGGTTTAGCAATTATTACCTGCATGGACTCTCGAATTGATCCGCTACGAGTCGTTGGCATGAAGGCAGGGGATGCGAAAATTTTAAGAAATGCTGGCGCCCGAGTAACAGAGGATGTGCTTAGAACATTAATTCTTGCAACAAATCTGCTTAATGTAACTAGAGTTTTGGTAATGCCACATACTGATTGCAAAATGGCTAGTGGTGCTGAAGAGCAAATTCATGCAGCTATCTTTGAAAAAAGCGGTATTGATACTAGAAGTATTGAGATTAGAACTGTCACCGATCAATTAGCCGCACTAAAATCTGATTTGATTAGAATTGAACAATTCCCGCTACTACCAAAAAATATTTCACTTATTGGCGCCATTTATGATGTTAAGAGTGGCAAACTTACAAAGATTTAGGAAGCCAGCACTCTAATTACTTCATTTGTTAGCCATGATTGCTCTATTAAGTTATTTGTAAATCTATTGCTTTTTACATATTCATACATTGTGCATAAAGGCTGATCGTTAATAAACTGATTGTCATTAAAATTAACTATTTCGGTATCGTTAATTTTCCAGAATTCTATTCTCTCTGGGAAGTACCCTACGTTGATTTCAATGTTGAACTTGTTATCAGAAATCATTTTAAGTTTTAGGGTATTTCCTTCATTTAGCCATTCAAATCCTAATTGAACCGTATTTTGATGCTCTTTAAGTAACTCTCCGACTAAACCTAAGTCATGCTGTAGCCAGTCCCAGACAGGGTTTATGTAACTCCGTGTTTTTGGACCACCTCTATAAATTACAATGTCTTGTAAGGAATTTTGTTGACCTATTTTGTTTTTAATTAACATCCAGATTTTACTATATTTCCATGGCTCAGATAAATACAGGGTATTTTGACTCATATTTGATATTTGGATAAAACTTTCTAATTCTTTTGAATTAGTTGCAAATGGTTTCTCAACGATCACTCTATTTTGTAGAAATTCAATCTTATTTAGGACTTCAAATTGAATTGTAGGTGTAGTAGCAATCCAAATGATCTGTTCTTTTGTGTTGACTCCAATATTAGTTGAATCAAGGCGTAAAAAATCTCTCGCCCCTATTGACGTGACTTCAATCTGTTTACGGTTTGTGTTTAAAACCGATTTAATTTTTTGAGACCAGGGCCCAGAACCGATTATTAGTAAAGGATTAATTGAGTATTTCACTTGTGTAGTTATCTTTAGTCCATTTAAAAAATCTTGCAAGGCCCTCTTCGATGCTAATTTTTGGTTCAAAGTTTAAATCTTTTGAAATTCTAGAAATATCCGGGCACCTTCGGTTAGGTTCATCTGTAGGGTAGGTAGATGGATAGCTAGTGATCTCCGTTTTTAGCTTTTTACCAAGCACCTTTTCGATTACTTTCGAAAGTTCTATCATGCTAACTTCTGGCTTAGGATTGCCTACATTAAATACTTCTGGATTTTTTGAATCCAATAATATTTTCATGAATCCAGTAATAGCATCGGTTATGTAGCAAAAGGTTCGAGTTTGGTTTCCATTCCCATATATTTTTAATGGTTCATTTTTGGCAATCTGAGAAGCGAAATTTGGAAGCACTCGGTAGTCCTTTGGCATCATTCCTGGACCATAAACATTAAATGGGCGCGCCACGCAAACATGTACGTCAAAATAGGTTTGATAGATCCAGCAAAGTGTTTCACCTAAGCGCTTAGATTCGTCATAGCAGGCTCTTGGACCTCTTGTTGATACATTACCTCGGTAGTCTTCGGATGTAGGTACGAATTCTGGAAATGGATCGCCATATATTTCTGATGAAGAAAAAAACAGCATTCTCGATTTATCAGTTTTTGCTCGTTCAAGTAATGATTTTGTAACATTAATAGTTACATCGATGGTTAGTAATGGATTTGCTCGATAGTGCTCAGGAGATGCGATTCCAGCTGTATGGATAATATAGTCGAACTGATTGGGAAGTTGTGCCCCGATACTTGCATCTCCAACAATCCATTCAACATTTTTATCATTTCTTAATACATTATTTCCGCTAGGTTTACCAGAGGTAATATAATTATCAAGAGCAATTATTGTGATTGGTTCACTATTACTTAATTGATTTGAATAGGTTAAGAGAGACATAAAATATCTTCCTAAAAATCCAGCGGCTCCGGTAATTAATACTGTTTTCCCATACATTTTACTAATACTTGGCGTGACGGAATTATAGATTTCTTTTATATCGCCTTCTAAAACCATCTCCATTAAATATCAACCTTTTCTACTGTAGGAAAAAATAATACTGCATTTGAATTAGTTGGCGCCCATTCCTTTAATTTTTTTAATATTTCAGACTTTAAATTCCATGGAAATATAAGGCAAGTAGAACTGATTGTATTTATCTTGTTAGAACCCATTAGATTTTGTTTAACTTCCTCAACTGAGCTAACTTTAAAACCAGAGCCCGGCAGATACTTGCCTTGTTTACTCAAATTATCATCTATAACACCAATCAGATCTAGGTTCTCTAAATCCATTTGAGCTAAAAAAGTCACCACTTTTGCTGGGGCGCCATATCCAAAAAATTTCATACCTTCATTAGAAAGCAAATTTTCAATAATTTTTGAGACTGATAATTTGATTAATTTAATCTTCTCTTCAATTAATTCTAATGCTTTTTCACTATTGAGTCCTAGAACTACTTCATCTTTGATTATTTCGTTTACAGATGGATCTACTATCATATTTTGATCTTTTGAAAGAAAAAATCTTAAACTCCCTCCATGTGAAGGTATCTCTTCTATATTTACTATTTTAAATCCAAAGTTTTTAGCAAACTTTTCCATTGAGAATGCTGTGTGGTACGACATGTGCTCATGATAAATTGTGTCAAAAATTCCAATTGTATAAATATACTTAAAGTGGGCAACTTCAAAAATAAACATGCCAGTTGGGTTAAGTACTTTAGCCACATTTTTAAACGCTTCATTTAAGTCTTCGATATGGGCAAATACATTATTTCCTACAACAATTGAAGCAGTACCGTGAGTTTTCAGTATTTCACTAACTATTTGTTGGTTAAAATATGAATTATAAACAATCTGATTACTAGAAATACATTCATTTGCTAAAAATATTGATGGTTCTACCCCAATTGATTTAACTTCTCTATTCTCTAAAGATCTAAGTAAAATTCCATCATTACTCCCGACTTCTAACACATAGCTTGTAATTAAAAATTTACTAACAATTTGCTCTGCGAGTTTGTTGAAGTGTTGTTTGAAGAAACTAGAAGTTCCTGACTTATAAATATAATCATCAAATAATCTTTCTGGGCTAACAATATGTTTTAGCTGGACATGTTTACATTCAGAGCACATTACAACTTCTAGGGGGAATTTATCGGCCGCTCTTGCTTGTTCTCTTGTTGGATAAAGCTCGTTTGCTGGCGGAGTTTCCTTTAGTTTTAATGTTTTTTGAAAAAACGGACCAGAACATAAACGACACTTATCAAGAGTTTTATACATTAAAGAAAAAATTGCTTGGAAGTTTTTTGGTATCTGCTTCATAATTTTCCTGAACTCTACTTAATCCAGAAATTGCTATAAACACAGAATCCTCTAAAAAAACCATTTTATGTGGGGCTTTAGGTGGTGTATAAACCATCTCGCCAGCATTAATAACCATAGATTCAAAATTGCCATTATCTAAGTTAGTTCTCCAATAATATTTCATGCTCCCTGATACCAAATAACATATGTGCCAATCATGATCATGTACATGATTTGCGCGAATTGAATTTGCTTTCGACGTAATAATTGCCACATCTCCAAGCTGTCCGTCTGCTATATTTTTAATGCTGCCTCTATCGTCAATAAAATTTTGTGGTACTAATATTTTAGGATAACTGGCAAAGTGTTTGTCGGTAAAGATAGAACTTAGGCTATTAGGAATTATCATTTAAGTAATATATCATTTTAAATCAATTATCTTTAACAAACTTTTCATTTGTGGCAAATGTTGCCGCCATATCGGTAAATCTGGCAAGGTGTAATTGGGCTGAGACCACAATTGTTCTAGTTGGACCGTTTCGATGCTTTGCAACAATCAAATCAGCCTCACCTGATCTATTTTGTGAATCATATAAATCCTCACGGTGAAGCAAGATAACCAAGTCAGCATCCTGCTCAATCGATCCTGATTCACGTAGATCTGAGAGCATTGGTTTTTTATCTGATCGCTGCTCTGGTGAACGGTTTAACTGTGAGATAGCAACAACTGGCACATTAAGCTCTTTTGCTAATAACTTTAATTGACGAGAGAACTCTGAAACTTCTTGTTGGCGGTTTTCAACTCGCTTACCACTAGTCATAAGTTGGAGATAATCAATCACAATTAGCTTTAGATCATGGCGCTGCTTAAGACGACGTGATTTAGCCCTTATCTCCATTAATGAAAGATTGGGCGAGTCATCAATAAACATCGGTGCATCAGAGATCTCACCCATTCGCCGTGCCATTCTTGCCCACTCTTCTTCACTTAATCGACCTGATCTAATGTTATTAAGTGGCACGCGTGCCTCGGCAGAAAGCATCCTCATAGTAATTTCAGATCTGCTCATTTCGAGAGAAAAAATTACTGAAGTTTCACGTTTATGTATTGAAGCATGACGAGCGATATCTAAACCTAATGTTGATTTACCAACTGCTGGACGTGCTGCTAAGACGATCATGTTTCCTGGATGGAAACCATTAGTTAAAGCATCTAAATCTTTAAAGCCTGTTTTAACACCTTGTCCTGTTACACCAGCGGCAATTTTTTCTATTTCATCATATGCCTCTGGCATTAATTGAGATAGTTGAACATAATCATCTGATTCGCGTCGCTCTGTTACTGCAAAAACTTCAGCTTGTGCTTGATCGACTGCATCATCTACTTCACCCTCATCGGTGTAACCAAGTTGCACAATCTTGGTACCGGCTTCAACAAGGCGCCTCATAATCGCGCGCTCACGAATTATCTTTGCGTAGTAACCAGCATTAGCTGCAGTTGGTACTGATGAGATAAGTGTGTGTAGATATGGCGCACCACCTGCTCTTACTAAATCACCACGCTTTGTTAACTCAGCTGAAACTGTTACTGGATCTGCTGGTTCACCTCTGCCATATAAATCTACGATTGCGTCATAAATTAATTCATGTGCTGGGCGATAAAAATCTCGCTCTCTTAATATTTCAACTACATCACTAATTGCATCCTTTGATAACAACATCCCACCTAAAACAGATTGCTCAGCAATTGCATCTTGTGGTGGTGTGCGTTCAAACTCAGCTGCGCTATTTCGGGTGCGGTTAGAGTTATTTGGGAACTCTGCGATACTCATCTAAGAAGCCTCCCATCTGCCACTGACAAATAAAGTAAAACTATTTAAAATCGCTAATTTTACGCTCAGGAGGTAAAGATATTCCTATTTTCACCCCTTCGATAATTACTGATCTAACCCTGTGCGCTCACCTGTGAAGAGAGTAGATAAAACGGTGGATGAAGTTGTGGGTAAGTGTTAATCTCTAGTGGATAAGTATTTTAGTTATAGCAAATTAAGCGTAAATAAGTGATAACTAGTGTGGACAAAGATTTATTTGTTAATCTCATTATTTGGATGATTGAAATATCATAGGTTTAGAGGCTTGGATATTTCTTGCGAGACTGGCCAATTGGTGATGATTCGAAATTGCACTCTACTTGAACCAATATTAAAAATTAAGAACCTTTTCAGTTATTTCCCCTACAACAGCCAGTGTAAATTTGCTATCGAATAACTCAGAAGCATAATGTAAATGATTTGGGTTAACAATTAAAACAATTGTTTTTGATGATAATTTAGTGTGTATTTCGGCTTGAGTAATAACTCTAATGCCTGAACATTCCATGTATCTGCCTTGGCGTTTGATATTACTATCAAATGCGTAAATAACATTTACACCTTCGTTGGTAAGAGTAAATCCTGCACCTATGCCTTTCCCAGCTGCTCCAAAAATCAAGATTGGCCGGTTTGCGGCGAGCAGGATAGATATTTCCTTTATACGAGTTTTAAAAATGTCTTCCATTTTTAAGAGTTTATTCAAAGGTTCTTCATCTCCACGGGAAGGAATAGGTTTTATCCTTCTCTGGAGTAGAACATATGTCCATTCATGATTTGAGAAATCTCCTGAAGTAGTGATTGTATATCTATTTTCAAAGTCGTGCTTCGAAAAAATATTGACATGGTCGTGTGAGATTTGAGGCCAAAGTTTTTTTTGCTCAATCCATTCTTTATTCTGAAACTCAATTAACACTGCCGAGCTTGGATGTTTTTCAAAAATTCTATCTAAGAATTCAAATGGATCTGGAATATGTGGTAATACACACCGCATAATATATAGAGTGTTGTTCACTTCTAAATTTAGTTGTTGGTTTTCTTCACTCAGAGACCATATAGAATTAAAGAGATATTTTTTACTATGGTTTAGTGCTGGATCGAATCCAAAAGCGTTAAAACCTTTAGCTCTTAAGTATTCAACGAATTCACCTTGGCCGCATCCAATCTCAATAAATCTATCAAATCTTTGTAAAAACTTACTAAGCCCTGAAAAATACTCTAAAGTCTGATGAAAATGAAAAGTGTCTTCAGTAATATAATTAAAGTCGTAGTGGATTTTTGATAAATCAAATGACGTATTGAAAACATGATGCCCATTTGGGTGAATTCCTAACTCTAATTTACCTAATCGTTGAACTTTTGCTTCTTTACTAGTTTTGAATAATCTAGAAGAATTAGCAGGTAGTTTTTCTATTTGCATTATACGATGTAATATACTCTACTCGATAAAAATAATTGAACTTGCATTTATTGTTGCATCTGTTGGTTCTCTAAGAATCTGTGAATAACTCGAAGTTTAGGAGCTTGATATCTAACTCAGATATGGGTTCTTAATATTGAACCCATATCCAGAGTCTATTTATCTGAAACCACACTAATCGCAACGTTAGCCACAACTTGAGATTCAAGTGTGATCTTAACTGTGTACTTACCAGCTTTTTTAATGTGCTTATCCATTTTGATTTTATGACGATCAACTGTTTCATTAGTAGCAGTTTTAATCGCTGCCACTATTGCTTTATCTGTAACAGAGCCAAACATTGTGCCAGTTGAGCCAATTTTGGCTTTAACAATCACATTAGCCTTTTCAAGCTTAGTTTTAATCTCTTTAGCATGATCAAGGTCTCGGATCTCACGGGCACTGCGAGCGCGCTTAATTCCGTCAATCTGGCCCTCACCGCCTTTAGTCCAAATGATCGCGCTACCTCGAGCCAATAAAAAGTTACGGCCATAGCCATCTTTAACTGTTACAACATCTCCTGCGCCACCTAGACCAGATATTTCGCGAGTAAGGATTAGTTTCATGTGTTTATCTCCTTATCGGGCAGTTGATGTGTAAGGCAGAAGCGCCATCTCGCGGCTATTTTTAACCGCGGCAGCTACTGCACGTTGATGTTGAGTACAAGCACCGGTGATACGGCGAGAGCGAATCTTGCCTCGATCGGTGATGTACTTGCGAAGGGTTGCTATATCTTTGTAATCAATATAGTTAACTTCATCTC
>Ga0209355_1002380_pt1 | contig 10506 bp, 12 predicted proteins | sample LauGreSBDMM110SN_3_FD_187563 | JGI IMG/M metagenome (GOLD analysis project Ga0209355, IMG submission 187563) | Freshwater lake microbial communities from Lake Michigan, USA - Sp13.BD.MM110.SN (SPAdes) (version 2) | ecosystem: Environmental > Aquatic > Freshwater > Lake | place: Lake Michigan...
TCTTTAACCACAGTTTTATCAATTTCTTCTTCAAATTCTGATTCTCTGTCTTCAATTATATCTTCTAAACCTTCTTCTGAATCTTCTTTTGATCCTTCTTCAAACCCTTCTTCTGAAACTTCTTTTGACCCTTCTTCTTTTTCAATTATAGCTGGTCTTATTTCAAATGTTACAATAGGTAAATCTTCCGGAATACCTTTATAAGCAAAATTGATATATATTATATCTTTGTCAGTGGTCCTAATTTCAATCATATCTTCTTCAAGATTTGTTATTTTCCCTGTAATTATTGTTGGAATTTCTCCTCCAAAATAAATATTAATCCAAGTTCCTGGTAATAAATCGTTTTGTCTTGCATATCCCTTTTGTGGATTACTACTTAACACATTTATTGAATTAATATTACCATCGCCAATTATTCCATCTGATGATATTTGTAATATCGTTTTTTCAAAAGTCTCACTATTTATTAATACTGCTTTAGTTTTATCAATATAATCTATTAAAAAAATACTATTATTAAGTATTTCATTAGATGGATCAGTTATTAATATAATATCACCTAATTTTAATAAAATACCTTCTTCTTCTTGTCCCTCTTCTAATTCTTCTTCTTGTCCCTCTTCTAATTCTTCTTCTTGTCCCTCTTCTAATTCTTCTTCTTGTCCCTCTTCTTTTTCTTCTAAATTTTCATCTTTTTCATCATCTTTTAAGTTTTCTTTAATATTATTCATAATATATTGTAATAAGTTATTTTTATATTTATAATAACCTTATTTTGTTGTAAATAATTAATTAATTAATTAATTGATTTATTAAACCAGTTTAAAGACTATTTATAAATATAGTATAATAATGAATACTCAAATTAGATATAATCTTTCAAATATTCCCGGATTTAATGATTTAATTAAGACTGGTTTTATAATTCCTAATTATGAAACACTTAAAACAGATCATTCGACATATTATTCATCACAACAATATTATAATGAAAGAAATGAAAGTTATACAATTGTTAAATATAAAAAAGAATTTCTGAGACCTGATCTTATTAATACATATGGGCTTTTACGTTCTATTATATTTGCAGGACAAAAGGTATTGTCTTTTTCCCCTCCAAAATCATTATCCGCTGATAATTTTATGTCACAATATCCAACAAAAAACGAAGATATTATTGCTCAAGAATTTATTGAAGGCACAATGATAAATGTATTTTTTGACCCAACCTGCGAAGAAGGTAAATGTTGGCAAATTGCTACACGTAATACGGTTGGCGCTAATGTTTCTTTCTATACAGATTCTGGATTGACATTTAATGAAATGTTTATGGACGCTTGTGCGTATAATAATTTCAATATTCAATTATTAAATCCGCTATTTTGTTATAGTTTTGTGTTACAACATCCTGCAAATAGAATTGTAGCCCCTTTTAAACATCCTCAATTATATTTAGTTGCAATTTATGAAATTATTCAATCGGAAGGAAGTATTGTTGTTTCAGAAGAAGATTTAACAGAAGTAAAAACAAGTGGTTTATTTAATTCAACCAGAATAAAATTTCCAGAAATATACGACTTTTCAGCATATACAGAATTAATTGAAAAATTTGCGTCTGGTAATACTCCATATTCAGTAATGGGTGTTGTTGTAAAAAATACAAAAACAGGCCAAAGAACTAAATTTAGAAACCCTATTTATGAAGAAATTCGACAATTAAGAGGCAATCAACCCAAGCTTCAGTATCAATATTTGTGTTTAAGACAATCAGGAAAATTACCGGAATATTTAAAATATTATCCTGAGACGAAAAAAGAAATGTCAGCCTTTAGAGACCAGCTTCATATGTTTACAGAAAATTTACACAAGAATTACATTTCTTGTTATATACAAAAAACACAAAAGCTAGGTCTTTATCCTGCACAATATAAAACTCATATGTTTAAGCTTCACGAACATTTTATAAATAATTTAAGACCACAAAAGTTATATATTACTAAAATAGAAGTAATTAATTATGTGAATAAATTACATCCTTCTTTACTTATGTATTGTTTAAATTACAATATCAGAAAACATACAATAGATACCAATTCAAATAGCGAATAATATATAATTAAATAACATAAATATAAATTATATATCTTATAATAAATGTGCTTTACAAAAAATATTTTATTAATAAATAATCAAATATTTCAAACAAATAAATTAAAAATAACAGAAATATATCCATGGTGTGATTTTCAACTTCACGATGGAGCTTCTGAAAATACTGGTAAATTAATGTGTAACATCGAGTTTAATACATCTTTGGAAGAAGTACAAATAAATAAAATTACTTATTATATTTATGAAAATACATTTCCAAAACCACATATATATACTCCACAAATTCATACAATAAACTGTAAACTATATGAAAAAAATGAATGTAATATAATTACACGTCAAGGACCAGAATTTAAATATAGAGAATGTCGTTTATTTAAAGTGGTTGTTAAGGTGAATGTAGAATATAATAAAAAAAAATATACTCTTACAAGTGATAAAATAAATATTACAGAAACTTCTTAAATTAAAATAATTTTCTAATATCTGTAAATTTTTTAAGAGCTTCATCAATAACGGAAATAACCATCGTTTTTATAGCTGGGATACCCTTTGTTTTATCTACAAGAGATATTCTTAAAATACTATCTGTATCGTGTGGGTGAAATTTTTTAAATCCAACATAATCAATTATTTTTAAGTCCGTATAAAATATACTGTATAATTCATAATTTAATATATTTCCAACAGTATAGTCTTCATTAACTAATGTAATATCATAACAGTTTTCCAATAAATTATCTGACCGTTTTATGTCAACTTCATCACTTGTTAATAATTCTTTTAAATTATTCATTTTCGACGATAAAATATTACACGCCTCCATAATTATTTTGTCATTATCATAAATTCCTACTGTTCCAACAATAAAATCAAAACTATTTTTTATCACATATCTCATTCCTTCTAAAAGCTTCCAATTCTTAGATTCAAAAATAATCTCAGCCTCTTTTTTCCCTTCATCTTTCCATTTTTGTTTACGAATTTCTAATTGCTCTTCCATTTTTTCATAATCTGGTGTAAATCCTAAAGAACACGTCCCAGTTACATTAAACATACTATCTTCGCGAGATGTTCCTAGTGTAAATTTACAAGTTAATTTGATTTTTTCGCCAGGTATTTCATCCGAAATTTTAGGTCTTAGACGAAGAAAGTCAATATAATATTCACCATTACCATTAGGAGGAATAAATGGAGGAAATATTTTTTTAACTTCACCGTCCTCTAAATATTTGTTGGTTTCAGTATTAAGAATTTTAAAATCTTTTGTGGTAACAATCATAGTTGTATCCGTATTATTTTCAACATCAACCACTAGAAGATAATTTTTTATTGTGTCTAAAGGATTTTCCAATTCAATACAATTTATAACAATAGGTATACAACTTAACCGTTGTTTAACAATTTCGTTGTTTAGACGACAAGTATTAAAAGTAATTGTTGCATTATTTTCTTCATAAGGTGTTGTCTTAAATACGCATATTCGAATATCAGATAATATAGTTCTTCTTAAAGCATTAATATAACTAATATCTATATTAGAAATAGTAAAAGTCATAATACCGTCTTCTTCCTTTAATTCAGCGATTTTGGTTGCCATTCTATTAATATAATTATATATTTCTATATATTGAATTAAATAAATTCAATTTTTTAATATAAATTAATTATTTAATTAGTTAATTAGTTAATTAGTTAATTAGTTAATTAGTTAATTAGTTAAAATTTCATAGGAAAAAACTTATGATATTTTAAATGAGTTGCATTCTATACTATAGCAATTTCTGCGAACCTTCAAAAAAATTATTACAAACTGTTAGTAAAACACAAAATGTGAATAATATTCACTTTGTATGCATTGATAAAAGAATAAAGGATAATAATGGAAAAGTATTTATTATTTTACAAAACGAACAGAAATTATTAATGCCTGAAAGTGTTTCACGAGTGCCGGCCCTTTTATTATTAAAGGAAAATTATAAAGTTATTTATGGGGATGATATATATAGATATTTAAAACCACAAGTTACTCAAGAAATTAAACAAGCTACCAAAAATAATATGGAACCAGTTAACTTTCAGGATGGGTTTGGCTCTTTTGGTGGATTTAGCAGTGGTGGTATTGTATCTGATATGTTTAGTTTTTTAGATCAATCAGATAGTGAACTAAGTGTCAAAGGGGATGGAGGATTAAGGCAAATACATAACTATGTTACATTAAATGAGTCTATGGATATGACAATGAAATTACCGCAAGATGATTATGATTATAAAAATGATAAACTTAAGGAAGGCGAGATGAGTGTTGAATCATTGCAACGGCGAAGAGAGGAGGAATTATCTAATATAAACTATAAATGAAATGCTTTAATAAATAATTTATATAAAATATTAATTAAATAAAAATATTATTTAAAGATAATATATATTTAAATATAACTACAATGACAAGTAATTTTGTTACCATTTTTAACGATCATTTCAATGAATTTGTAAATGATATTCAAAGTGTATTTCCAGATGATACTGATATTTTAACAGCTAAAAACGCACTTTTAGCTATAAGAAAGGCAAATCCGAAGTTGATTGTTCGAATTTGGCTTAAATATGTTTATAATCCTTATAAAGAACAAATCGAATCTGGTAACATTACATTTTTTCTTGTAAAAGACTATGCAAATGACTTAGCTAGAAACGATAATTCTGACAAAATTATGGAATCTATTAATCGATTAAGAAGTCCTATTAAAAATATGTCACCTGAAAATCAAGCTAAAACGATGAAATATATTCAAAATCTTTCAAAATTGGCTATATTAGTTCCACAATAAATACGATAAAATAAAATTGAAATTAATTATTATATATAAAGTTTTTGTATATAATATACCATAATGACAAATCTTGAATTGCCAAGTGTTATCGAACTATATTACAAAATTCCGTTTACGGAGACAACTGGAATATTTAAAATAAAAGATAGTTTAACAATAACTGAATTGTTAGTTTATATAGATACTGAAATTCGTCCAGAATTAAATATAAGTTCTCAATACAATATTGAAGTGATTGATGTTGAATTAGGCGAAACGGGTTGTAAACTGGAACCCAGTGAAGAAACTATACGTGAAAGATATAGAAATAAATTATTTAATAATTGCTTAGTGTATTATTTTCGTTTAACCGATAGATTATAACAAAAGTCCGCTTTTACAGATAAAAATAGGGTTTAGCAAGACCTGGAATAAAACTTAAAAATTCAAAATTTCTCTTTAAGTAGTTTTAATATATTATATTGGATTTACAAATTTTCCAGAAAGTCGGGGCCAGAAATGAAAATGGACATTTATAAATGTCCAAAATTGAAAACCCAAATGACTTTCCTGAAAAAACACGCTGAACTCGAGTTGTGACGATAATGCTCTCGTTTTCATTTTTTTATAGTTTTTTTTGTTACGATAAATTTTTTATATATTATAGAAAAAACTTAAAGATTTTATGTTTAGGTAGATTATGGAAACCGAGGAAACGAGCGCGAACGAGAAAAACGAGAAGAATTTTATATGTTCGAAATGTGACTTTAAATGCTCTTATTTAAGTGACTGGAGTAGACATCTTGTCACACGTAAGCACCAAACGGAAACAAATGGAAATCAAATGGAAACAAATTACGAGTGTGGTTGCGGCAAAAAATTTATTACCAATTCTGGGTTATGGAAACACAAAAAGAAATGTTTAATGGATAATGCGCAGTATATTGATGGAATCAACATCAACGATAAAAACGCTTTAGTTATTCATTTGTTAAAACAAAACACTGATCTACAGCATAAGATTATGGATATGTCTTCTAAATCAACTATAACTAACAATACTAATAATACAACTAACAACACATTTAATCTCAATGTATTTTTAAATGAGACGTGCAAAGATGCAATGAATATATCTGATTTTGTTAGTTCAATTAAGATGGAACTTGACGATTTAGAACACGTTGGTAGAACTGGATACATACAAGGAATATCAAATATACTTATTAAAAATCTCAATAATATAGAACAACATTTGAGACCACTTCATTGTAGTGATTTTAAACGCGAAATATTATATATTAAAGATAATAATAAATGGACCAAAGACACCAAAAATAAACCCATATTAACAAACGCAATCAAACATATAGCTAACCAAAATATTAAACAAATCAATAAATGGGTTCAACAATATCCTGATTGTGTTAAATCAAATTCAAAGAAAAACGATTTATATTTGAAAATTGTTAGTAACTCAATGAATGGATTAACCAAGGAAGAAAGTGATAAAAATATTCATAAAATTATTACAAATGTTGCTAAGAATGTTACTATAGCCAAATAATATATATGAAAATATTAATATATTTAAATTAGTTTGATTTAAATATATTTCTTTTATTAACTTTATACGAATGACCGAAAAACCCAAAAATATAGAAGAGTTAAATCCACCAGATGAGTTTTATAAAATTATTAATGATTTTATTATTGATATTTTAATTACTTTCCCTGAATACTCGGGTATTATTTCAAGATGGTGGAATAATTTAGAAGATGAAGAAACAAAGAAAAAGGAAACATTAGTTGTTTTTAGGCATTGTATTAAAGTATTCCCTGAGCGTTTTTTCGACATTTTATACAAAAATGCTGAACTCTTTTTAGATGAATCAGAACATAATACCGAATTCTTACCCGGAATCGTATTTAAACAACTTTGGAATCTTGATATTAGTGATAAGACCAAAGAAACCATTTGGAAATACTTACAATTAATTTTATTTTCTGTTATAGGAACAGTACATAACAGTTCCGACTTGGGCGATACCGCAAAATTGTTTGAAGCGATAAATGAAGAAGAACTTAAGCAAAAATTGGAAGAAACTTTAGAAGGTATGCAAAACTTATTTGATACTGGTAGTTCCCCATTAAATGAAAATACGGACGCATCATTTAACGGAATTAATATGGAAAATATGCCAAACGCAGACCAACTTCACGAACATATTAATTCAATGATGGAAGGAAAATTAGGAAAATTGGCATTAGAATTAGCTGAAGAAACAGCAGAAGATTTAAATTTAGATATGAATGATACAGGAGATGCTAAAGATGTTTTTCAAAAACTATTCAAAAATCCGGGCAAAATGATGAATATGGTAAAAAATATTGGAAACAAAATAGACGCAAAGTTGAAGTCAGGTGAAATTAAAGAGTCGGAATTAATGGAGGAAGGTATGGAATTACTGAATAAAATGAAAAATATGCCGGGGATGGGCGATATGCAAAAAATGTTTTCACAAATGGGAATACCTGGTTTAGGTAAAGGAGCGAAGGTTAATATGGGGGCAATGGAAGCACAATTAAACAAAAATATGAAAATGGCCAAGATGAAAGAAAGGCTTAAAGCTAAACAAGAACTTAAACAAGAACAAGCACTTAAACAAGATCAAGCACTTAAACAAGATATAACTATTTCTGAAGAAGAATTATTGAAAATATTTAGTACTGGAGAAAAAGTAGAGAAAACGCCTAGAGGAACAAAACCACCGCCACCAAAAGGAAAAAAAGTTAAGAAAGGAAAGAAATAGTTAATATAAGTAAATCCTTTTTTTAAAATTCTATATAATATATAATGACAACTCCATTTTGGTCCAATGATCCCACAATATTATTTAATAAAGAAAGCCTTTTAGAAATTTGGCCTAAACAACATATGACATTTGAAAGCAAATTGAACGCAATTAGTAGGCTAGTTATTATTATGACAATTTTAGGATTTATTTTCACAAGAAATTTTAATTTAATTATCATTGGAATACTAACATTAGCAATACTATATACATTATATAAATTAAGAAAACAACAACTTGTTAGTTCATTAACAAAGAAAGAAGGATTTTCAGTAAATTCATCTATACAACCTTCAGAATTGACTTCGACCCAAATGTTAACAGATCCAGTTTCATTAGAAAGCGTATTAAGAAGTAATTTTCATCCAACCACTAAGAAAAATCCATTTGGTAATGTTTTATTGACTGACATCGGCGATACACCTGATAGAAGAGCTGCGGCACCAAGTTTTAATCCAGTTGTATATGATGAGATTGATACAGCAGTTAAAAAACAAACGCAAATGTTGAATCCTAGTATCATTAATACTAACAAACAATTATACGGGGACCTGTATGATTCGTACACTTTAGATAAATCGATGATGCGATTTTATTCTACACCTAACTCTCGTGTAGCAAATGATCAAGGTGCTTATTCTGAATATTTATATGGAGCACTTTATTCAGGAAAAGAAGATACACCCGAAGGTGCTTTAATGAGAACAAAACAAAATTGGCAATGGATTAATCCTTAAATATTTAGAAACAAAAATACATAATTATATTTAAATTAAGAAAAATATTATAATATTATATATAAAATGGCTTATGTATCGGATTTTACATTTAATGGAATGTCTAGAATAGGAAATGATAGTTGTTCTCAAGATATTAATTCTATTCAAAATTCACAAGCGTGTAGTTATACTCTTCAAAACTTTTTTGCTCAAGATTGTGATATGAAAAATGCAACGGCTTTAGCAACCACGCAACCATGTATAAATTATTCAGGTGGTTTTGGAATGGGAGCAGGTGGATGTAATGTGGATAACAGTTCAAAATTATTAATAGGTGGAATTCAAACAAATCCAAAGTCAAGAATTGATTTATTTGGACGCCCATTTGCTACGGTTCCATTTTTAGGAAGAGGTTCAGTTGATCCCATTTTAGAATCCCAAATACAACAAGGAGAAGGTATAACTAACAAGCGTAGTGTTACTAGATTAACAGAAAAAAGTTATTTAAAATATCATACAACACCTTTAATACCAGAGGTTAAACAAAATATTCAAAATCCTAGTTTAATGATTGAAGGGATTGCATCAGAAGGTTGGATTCGAGGAGGTGTTCCATCGCGTGAACTAACAAGAGATAAGGATTTCTATACTACTCATACTGCTGGACAAGGTATGCCTTAAAGCATTAATATATATTATTTGTTAGTTTATATATTTAAAGACAACAATTTATTATATTTAATGTATAACACACAATTTAAAGTTAAATATAATGATATAGAAACCGAACTTGTAGAAAAGTTAAATAATACGGAAACAACTGAATATAATTTAGAAGATGTTTCGGATATATGTAGCAAACTTTATAGAGATGAATTAATGACCGTTTTTGATGTTCATTATATATTAGATGACAGAATTGATAAGGGTATGAAAAATGTATACGAAATAATGATGGCAAATGAAAAATTCTTGAAATTAGCTTATGATTTGGAAAACACTTATTTACAAGAATTTATTCAAAGTCAAAACAAAAGAGAAGCAGACCAAACAGAAGCAGCAGAAGCAGATCAAGAAAAACGATTTAAACAATTATTATTAATGATTTTGTTTAGTCAAGACATATTTTATATTATGCATAAATGTATATGCCAGCAAATTGAATTAAATATAATTAATGATGATTTGTTAGTTACACTTAAACAAAAATGTATCGAAACATTATTAAGTTTAAAAAATATATAAAGTTATATTCTTTTATAATATTATATAAATGGCCTCAACCCGTAATAAAAATACACCAGGGAATTATTGTTTAGATCAAAAACAAAATGTGGGAATTGAAACATGGCAATTATACAAGAATGGAGCAAATGGTCACGCATATAATACAAAACTTGCTGGAAATGGATTAAACCCTGGTCAAATGCCTTGGTCAACCCTATCGCATAATCCTGCCGATATTGAATCATTTTTATGGGGAATTAATTCAACCAATTTAGTAAGTCCAGCACCTTCATTAACACCAGAATTAACGTGCTTAGAAAGCACAAATTTATTTGAAAATAAACCCGTTATTATGCCGGTTCCTCAGGCTATTCCAAAATATCAAAGACCTTTTCCTGCGCCATAAAATTCATATTTAAAATATTATAATGTATATACAAATAAAAATATTATAATATTTTGTATTATAATATTATGAGTAGTATCAATGCTAATACTATAAATAGTATTAATGCGACAATAATAAATTTAAATGTTCAAACTATAAATGGAGTTCCAGTATCTCAAAATTGTTTATGCGTACAAGATGATAATCCATGTCCAGAATGTCAATCATATGATAATTGTAATTGTTTAGGAGATGATGGGGTGTGTCCCGAATGTATACCTTATGATGTTTGGAATTTCAAGAGTCAAGGATTTCAAGGATTTCAAGGATTTCAAGGATTTCAAGGATTTCAAGGATTTCAAGGATTTCAAGGATTTCAAGGAGCACCA
>Ga0209355_1002382_pt1 | contig 10502 bp, 8 predicted proteins | sample LauGreSBDMM110SN_3_FD_187563 | JGI IMG/M metagenome (GOLD analysis project Ga0209355, IMG submission 187563) | Freshwater lake microbial communities from Lake Michigan, USA - Sp13.BD.MM110.SN (SPAdes) (version 2) | ecosystem: Environmental > Aquatic > Freshwater > Lake | place: Lake Michigan, USA...
TTTTATCGATCTCGGTCTTGCTTAGAGTGCCTTGGAGTGCGGCAAGGATGGCGACTTGAGCTGCCTCGGACATGATGCCAAGATCAGTGGACTTGAGTTTGGCCTCGACTTTGGCAATATCTTGCCGGTTCGTCATCGTTGACATCGAATTCAATAGACCTAGGTAAAGCGCTGATTTGTCTTCGAGTTTCATGTTCACGTCTTTCATCTGCCTCATGTAATCGAGTAGATGTAGTAGTTGAATGGAATCGCTTGTATGCTCTTTGGCTGCATTTTCGGTACCATATGTGTTCAAGGTCGTGAGAATAGCAGTCAATTTGTCTTTGATCGCCTGTTTCTTTGCGGCTTCATCGAGATCATCCTTATCATCTTTTACGTCCATCATTTCAAGTAATGCGTTGATCATGTCACGTATCGGTTCAATTTCAAATGTTTGAATTTTGGGGGTGATGTCCGTAGTTTGAGATGTCTGAGGATACTTTCTTATGAATGGAATAAGCTTATTTGGTTCAACAATACCTCCGCCTCGAATTTCGGATACTTTTTTAATTATTTTGTCAATTGCTATTTTTAGCAAGTCTTTGTCATAGGAATCAACATGTTTACGTACTGCATCTAATAGAGCTATAATTGAAGCATCGTTGGAAAAGACGAGCTTCGTGACTTGTATGGCATTGTCAATAGAAGTTTTAAGTTCGTTTGGTGCTTGTGCTTGTGCTGCAGGTGCTTGTGCTGGTTCAAGTGCTCCCGGTGCTCCCGGTGCTGGTGCTGGTTCTGGTGCTACTAGTGCTGGTGCTAGTTCTGGTGCTGCTGGTGCTGGTCCAGGTGCTGCTGGTACTGGTGCTGCTGGTTCTCCTGGTGCTGGTTCTGGTGCTGTTCCCGCTGCTCCTTCAGGTGTTCCCGCTGCTCCTCCGTGAAACGTGTCTATTTCCTTTAGCACTTTTCCCCAAGCTTCAATCACGTCCTTTTGTGTCGATTTAATTTTGAGAGGTTCGGCAGGATTAACTTCGAGCTCGAGGTTCACACCATATGACATGAGAATGCTGTTCACAATGTTAACAAATAGCTCATTGCGAATAGCCGGATCGTTCGGCAGCTGCTCGATGGATCGCGCAATGTTTGCAATGGTTCGCTTTTCAATAGAGTCATCGTACATAAATTCATCTATTTTCTCCTTGATCACACGCAGGCTTTCTTTAGGGTTGGTATCTTTATAAATATGCTCATTTGGGTTCAGATAATTTATGAAATGCTTTGTTCTTTGTGGAAATAGAAACTTGGCTGATGCATTTTCCCAATCTTCAACATATGGCTCATCGGGCTCCTTTGGAAAAAATGCCTCTTGTGCCTTTGCTACATTTGTCTTTTTTGCATCGAGCTTTGTAATTTCATTAAAGCTCGTTTCGTATTTCCATTCAGTATTTCCCTCTGGTTTTATGAATACCAGGTTTTTTCCCGTTGCTTTCATCAAAGACACAAATTTCGCACCTTCTGCACGTAAGTCATCGGCATCCTCCTGCGATTCTTGCCTCTCTGCTATTCTAGCAATGATGAACTTCATACTCTCAGGCGTAACTATCGCATCTTCTCTTTGTTCTATGATAGCTTTGTCCACTTTCATAAGATCGAGCACCGCTTTCAAGTTTCCATATGGATCTGCATTACTCATATCCAAACAAACACACTCGCGTACTTACTTTTCCCTCATAAAATTATTGTATGTCTCAGAGACGCAAGGCTATGACCGATGTCAAGACCCACGTCGAGAACGTAAAGTACGACAAGGTCTTGTAAATCTTCCGGCGCTTGGCATAAATCTCGCCACCTTCGTCGAGGTCTTGGATAGATGCATTCTCCTTGTCCTTTACGATGAAGAGCACGGGGATCAACAGGACTTGGATGAGCACGTGCACTCCAATGCGCATGTATACTTTGAAGGTGTCCGAGTTCCCAGTGTACACGTAGTAGAAGAGCATCTTAAAGAACATGTTCGAGTCCGGCACATTCACCAAGATCAACCAAAGAAGTATCAATGCCAAGTACACTCCTATATACCAACCAAACGCATCCTTAAAGTCACTCGTCATTCGTGTGTTGAGCGACCATTCTACGATAAACAACGCAATCGCCCGTATTGTGAAAGTAGTTGCAATGAAAATGATGCGATCCATGAACTTGACCTCCTCGTGGCGAGGTGAAATCAGGTTGTCATTGTTGAACTCTCGAATCGCCTTTTTGGCCTCCTTCATTGTCGTGCTAGTAGTAAGTCTATCCTTGATCTCTTCGTATGTAAGAGCGCCACCAGCCATGCCTTCGCCTTTTTCTGTTCGATCGACTTTTTTAATAATGCGGTAGCCTACCCGTTTTCGTAGAAGACCGACATTTACGGAATCAATAAGATCCTTCACGTTTGTTGTCGTGGCATCGGCTGCTTCGGCTTCATCGATTGCTTTGGTAGCGGCTTCGGCTCCTACTCCGACAGGCTTGGCTTTGACCGTAGCCCGTGTGCTTAGGAAGTCGAGGCCATTTGCGACAGAGTCTATGTTCTCATTCAATAGCTCCCGAGTGCGGCGGCTACGGTTCTCAATGCCTAGAACGTTGTCTACGACCTTGTTGTTTGGGATGGACACTTGCTGAATGAGCTCTTGGTAAAAGCGATAGCGGTCCGGATCCCACTTGTAAACTTGATCGTCGGGTAGAAGCGAGATGTCCATCGGCCGCTTCGCTGGCATACCCACATCGGTCAAGTCCTTGAAAAGATATGAAAGATTGATCTCTCTTTGTGTAGCCATGATCGGCAGTCCCTTACTATAGCAACAGATTTCCTGAAATCCATGCATACAGCGATGCAACGAAGATCAAACTGCCCATCATGTAAATCAACGCATAGTCCGTCTTAAAGGCAGAGATGGCATGGAACTTCATGAATGCGATGTATGCAAGTATGATCGCCATGATCCAAGAGACCGAATATGCAAACTTGGACATGTTCTCCGAAACCCCGACGTGGCTGTTCGTATTCCGGAAGTTTCTCATATGATCGGCAAATGCTGCGGGCTCCTTGCCGTTCTTGTGCTGAATATACGGGTAGAGCGTGTTCATATCGCATTCATTCTTTACTTCTTTGTTTTCTACGACCGAGTAGTTTTGTTGCAGATCTTTGCAGAAGGCAGCATTGCCATCGTTTAACACTTTTATAAACGCGTTTTTAGTATTATCGTAATTCGTCTTTGCCGTTTGCATATTAATCACGAGGTGCGAGTATACCAATTGCATGATCATAACAAATGCGAATACACCTGCTAGAATTCCTAGTTCGCCTTGTCGGTCTTTGGTTAAACCAGCAAACGCAAGGGATCCTACAACAAATACACTCCCAATCGTACTTATTGATGTGTTGATGTTCTTCCTCTCAGCAGTTCCACCATATTTATCCATCGATCTAACTGAAATAAATCCAATCAGCGCACCTACCCATGTGAAAATTATCGAGCCAAATGAAAACATGTTCCAATTATACGATGTAGTTATGCCCGTATACGCTGAAGAAGCCATCCGAATCACAATACCAGCCGCTGCCGCAAACATGGATAGCAATAGAATAACGAACGTTGCCGTATCAATACCATCCAATTTTTCTAGAACTTTGTATACCTTGTGCCTTGCTGTTTCCGCTTCGAAGATCTCTTTACCACACTCGCCTTCAGTGCGATTTCCTAGCTGGCGTGCATAGCTTAGTTGATACGTCTTAGCAATGATCAAGATCCATCCTGTTACAAAGAGAATGCATGACAACACTAGGGCCACTATAAACGCTTTTACATCTACAGGGACCCACCAAGTCGGAAGGTCGGCCATGTAGTATGTCCTCTCTGCATACATGCACCAAAAAATAATAAACATATGAGGCCTTATGGCCTCCTAAGTCCTTGCCGCCCAACTATAGATAAGGCAAATGAAGATGAGGAGCAAAACTGAGAATAGCAATGGGTATACCTTTGCACCAATTGCATTACCATGCTTGAGATAGAAGAAGTGAAATACTACAAAAGACAATATAACGAAGATAGCTATCGTCGTGTTTTTGATGTGCATCATGGGTGTCTCTAATTTTTCGGCGAATTTATAGTAGTTCATGTCCTCAAGATTTTTGATTGCATTATTGTAATCATCCACTGTTTTTTTTGCGACTGCTTCACTTGATCCATCTGGTATGATCTTTAAATCCTTTAAATAGCTACCCTTATTGTTATCTTTATCTTTTTCGAATTCTATTGTTATCTTCTTAAGTAAGTCAGAATCGGCTTTATCCCAAAAGCGAATGTATTGAACATTGTTCTTCCCCGAGTCTTTAACGTATTCATCACGTGCCTCGCTGTCACTCCCGAGCTGTTTGATATCTTTAATGCGATCTTGTATAAGAAGTTGGAGTTCATATAGTGGTGCGATGAAATTAGCCGCTCCCTTTTGTTGCACTTGATCGAGTATTTTCAAATCATTTGCTTTTTGAAAGATGTTTGTTATTTTATCGATGTTGTTCTTGTAATTGTCAATATTTGGGCTCAACAGCTTGTTGATGGACGCCGCTATGAAATATGCTGCAGTTGGGATTCCAAATACAGCAATAAATATAAATACAATAAAGAAACCACGCGGTTCGGTCATCCAAGTTTTTATTGATCCAATATATGGTGTTACAATTGAGAGTGTAAATACAAGCACACTTGTAGCAATGAAAGCATTGGAAGCCTGAAGCAATTTATCGCTCGAGCCTTGAATGTCGCGTAGTTTGTATCGAAAGAGATCCTTTTCAGAAAGCTTGCTTTTGCACTCTAGTTGCATTTGTTCTGAGAATGAAGTGATTTTTGTCAACATTCCTATAGCCGACATTTGAAGTATAAGTCCAATAACAAAAAGTGCACCTATGCCCATCGCGATTTTGATAGTCGTCGGATTATCAAGAGAGAAGTCCATTCACCTACTGAATGGAGCTATGATTTTTTCGTGAAGACACTAGCGAACTTGCCGATCAATGACTTGATGCCGACCCAGGCTATGATGATGAGCTCGAACTTTTGCAAGTACACAATCAGCAGCGCGGCCGATATGAACAAACTCACGAAGAGAATGCGCCACAGGTAGTCGTCGATCTTCTTCTTGCCACTCGAAATGAGTTGCAGCCGTGCCAGACGGCGGTTCAAGTCGCGCATCATGATCGCCACATGCTGCACGAATGCCCGTTCACGGGCACCGAGGGCTTGTTTGAGGTCCTTCCGCAACGACGGGTACATATTCGTTATGTAGATCGGCTTCTTGTAGTAAAAGTACATAGCAGGATCCACCTTCTGCGTCCGCAAGCCATCGGCCGAAAACATCTTCCGGATTTCATCCGATGCCGGGTCGCCCTCCGGAATTTCGTAGTGGAAATAGGTGTACAGATTTAGAGCAAAGATCATCCGCGCCGCCGTGTAGTCGCTCGATTGCAAGGTCTTCGCATCCGGCCGCGTAGTTTCCTTAATCTTTGCTTGGAGCGCCTCAATCACCGTGTCCATGTCGTTCGCAAGCATAGCCGGAAAGAACCGGTTTTGCGCTCGGTCAAAGTCCGCATTAGCATAGATGTAGCTCTTGATCTCCCGCAATTGCGACCGTAGACCCTTCAGCGACGGTTGAGTGTCCTTCAAGAACACATGCTTGTACAAGTAGTTCATCATCGTGATCCCCGCGAATACTATGACAATGATGCCAATGTTCATCATAGGAAGATCTATCTTTTCTTTGAAAGGCATCTCCTTCACGATCGACACGATCTTGAGCACGAAGAACGAGCTGATCTGAATGCCAAAGACGATGACCACTAGCCCGATGACAGTGTAGAGTCCTTTAACCAGATTTTGCTGCAGAAATACATTATACGGCTCGTTGTCAATGTCATTAGCGAGGTATCGCAGTACATCCACGTCCGTCGTGTCTTTGTTGGCCATGTTCGGATCCAGCGTGAGCTTAAAGCGCTGTTGAATCTCGCTGAAGTAATAGAGAACCACGTCCATGAGTGCGAGCAGAGTAATCACGACGAACCCGATGATCCCTAAGATCGCGACGACACGATACACAATAATGAATGCATCGTTGAGCCCCGCGCCATCGGCTTGACCAGGGGCCGCTTCCATCCCTTCACCTATCATTTAGCACCCATTTTACTAAGAAAGTCAAGAAGGTCCTTGCGATTCTGAGGGTCCTTAAAGATCCATGAAAACACAATGAATGGAAATGTGTTCGATATGCTCATTACTATCGCCATTTTTATGAATGGAAATAGTGCGTCCTCCGAGTAGAATGTATTCGCGCGGTTGTTCGAATCCGCGATCCATTCTGATGTTTGAATGACCGCGTTTGTGAAAGTTTCCTCGGATATCTTGTTCTTTCGCTTTTCGAGAGGATTGTCTTGTAGGCGCCGCATCATCGACACAATCGTCTCACTATAATCCTCGATGTACGTGCTGTTTCGGAACAAGTAATCTGATGGCGAATACGCCTTCTTGCGGATGATGTTCGTAGCATTGAACGTCTCGAGTGCTTGAACAATGAAAGGGTTTCGCATTCCGATCTTTTGGAAGTGAAGGTACATGTTTGTTGTATAAAGGAATTTCGCAAGAGCATCCCATGAAGTCTTCTCGGGTACACGGCGAGCCGCGGACTTGATTGCGTCCATGACAAGGAAAGAGTTGCTTTGCGCCTTCGTGTACATTTTGAGGATGTTTATGTCGGTATAGAGCCGTGCATGCGCCGATCCGTTAAAGTCCCCGATGCGTTGACTGACAAGCTTCATCATTCGAGAACCGTAGAAGTAAGCCATATAGTTAAAGATCATGGTGACGACGCCGTAAAGGATTGCGATGCACATGATCGCCGTCATGAATCCAGGGATGCGAGCACCCGTGCGCCACATGCGCCAAAGGGCAAGGGCGGCACATGATAGGATGATGGGCGGAAACCACAGGAAGAGCACATAGGGGTATTGTGATTGGAAGATGTTTCCGCTCGCAGATCGTGCAATTGTATAATCGGTCGCTTGTGCATTTATTGGATTCTTTATGAGAATGTTGTTGGCTCGCGCGATTTGGATAGACCAAGTGAATGACACAGATAGGATCGCTGCTGTGAAAATCAGGGTAAGTGCTGAAAGGAGAGCTATGGCAATGATGGTGTCAGTGGATCGTATTTGATCGATGATGATCTGAATCGCGGCGAGTGCTTTTGCGATGTTGCCCTCGGGGGCCGTAGGGGCCTTGCCGCCTGCTCGGTGGTTCTTGATGCGCTTTATGCGTTCGCGAATTGTCTCGGCTTCGGCTTGTGTAACCTTCTTGCTACCCGAAATTACTCGGCGAAGTCGCTCGAGCACGGGGTCAAATACGCTCCCTGCTGCTCCGCCTGCAATCGTGCTCGTTCGGCTGCCTCCTGAGGTGCTCGTTGGGCCACAACCTTCGGGTTCGCTCGCAATGACCGCATCAATTTCAGCTATTAGATCTGTAATTTCTGCTGACGTGAGAAGGTCAGGGTTAGCCTCGGTGTTAGCGTCGGCATTGGTGTTAGCGTCGGCCTCAGGTATTGCAATAGGTTCGGGTGTTGGCTCTACCTTCACCTCTTCTGGAGCTACAGTTGGAGGCAGATTGGCCAATTCCAATTGCTCTAATTGCGATAGAATCCCCTTGAGAAACACGGCATCTTTATCTTGTGCAAGAATCTGCTCGCATTCCATGCCGCCCGAGGGGCAAAGTGACACTGTTAATTTACTAAGCTGATCCTTAACAAGAGGTGACATTGCAAGTGCTTTTTCCAAATCGAATGAGTCGGCAACATCCGAGTATGATGCGATTACGGCCTTTGAGCTCTCGGATTGCAAATCGCCATTGGCACGGCTTTGCTCAAAGTAATCCTTTAGACTCTTCACAATAGGACCGGTGTCTATCGCACCACCTGTCCGTTTCTTTCTTGGCATTGATTGCTATAGAAAACCCTACCATGAACAAAAGAAATTAAGGCCGAGCTAGTCGACCAAGCGAGGCGCGAGGCCGAGCCGGGCCGGCTTACCATGCCTTTATGACCCAGACGATGAGAATGACGGCAACGGGGTATGAGAGGCGCACAATGAACTCCTGCATGTCTGTTAGGATCGAAGAGTCCACGTAGGTGCTCAGGTAATGACGTGCAGTGCAATCTAGAGAAAGAGCCAGAAGGATCATTAGAGCGATCATGATGACCTTGACTAGATCGCCCTTCTTGCGCGCCATGCGATCCCAAAAGCTCTCAGGGTAAAAGCCACCTGCAGCCGCGGCCTGGTCTACGGGGCCGGGCTGTGTATTGTACATGGCCGGGGGAGGCGCGTATTGCACATCGGGCGCTTGGGCATGAGAAGCCTGCGCGGGATGCACCTGTTGCGCATGAGCGGGCATGGCAGCTGGCGGCTCCGGATCATATGGGCCGTATGCCATGGATAGATCGGTGCCCTCGAACATAGCGCCGGAGCTGTCTTTACTAAACCTGTGAGCGACTTTATTTTTATTGGCTTGATTGAGTAGCAGGCCTGATCAACATCGGCGCGATGATTGGCGCGATCGAACGTCAACTAGAACTACAAATAGAGGAGCTCGCGGAGCAAAAAGAAACCGAGTTCGACAAAGTTAACTATGAAAAATACTCCGGAGTTTATACCATTGCAATTCGATTCTTTAAGAAACAACGCGTTCTCCTCTATGGCGGCCTTGCTCTCAACGAGCTCCTTCCAGAAAGCGACAAATTTTACTCCAAGTTTACTCTACCCGACATCGACGTCTTTTGTGTTAATGCCAAACGCATGGCAAAGCAGCTCGTCGCCGAGTACGTAAAAGCGGGTTACAAGTACGCGGCTGCAAAGGAGGCTCTCCACGAAGGCACATGGAAGGTTTTTGCCGAAGGCCTCCAAGTCGCTGATGTATCTGACGTCTCTGATGCCATTTACAAACGGCTATATAAAGGAAGCATTCGCCTGCGAAAGGGGTACGGCATTCGGATTGTCAGCCTCGATTTTCTGCGTCTCTCTCTTCATGCCATGTTGTCGCAACCATATGACGTTCATCGATGGAGCAAGGTCGTTACTCGAATGATCGCATTCTATGGCATCTACCCGCCCAAGTGCCGACAATTGGACCGGGGGATCTTGGAAGAAATGGCCAAAAGCGAAGAGCCCTTGCCGCCAATCACAGATGTCCGCAAGGTGCGCGCGACCATGCTCAAATTCATCAAAGCGAATCAGTATGTTCTATTTGGAGCAGATGCGATCGAGGCCTTCGTCAAACATGATGCATGGGACTACATGATTGCCGCGCAAATGCCCTATTATCAATTGCTAGTGGACGGCGATCCGTCGGTCCCTGCCCAAGCACTCGTTGATGTGCTGAAGAGCATTGGAATGGAGGGTGCGCGCATGTCCAAGAAGTATGCCGGGGACATAATTTTGCCCGATCACGTGTTTGTGACCTACAAGGATAGCAAGACGGGCAAGTGCGTGAGCTTGGCGTCCTTTTATGCAACTGAAATGTGTCTGAGCTATGTTCAAATAGGAAAGCTCCGCTTTGCGTCCGTGAACACGATGTGTCGTATGTACATGTCACTGATCTTGGGTGGGGCTCAATCGAAGCACGTTCGGTGCATCATCGATACGTTGGCGTTCCTTCAATTTAGCATGTTTCTTCCGAGTTATGCTAAAAAGTATGGCAAGCTCTATGAGGCATTTGTGGTTCAGTGTTACGGAAATCAATCCGGGCTCATCACGATGCGCCGCAACCAAATTGAGCGGATCTTGAAATAAAATAAAATTAAATAAAAGCGCGGCCTTTACTAGAATGAAGGCTACTCGTAAGACCCTCGTCATTGTGCTGTCCGTCGCCCTTCTTGTGGCAATCGCCATCTTTACCTTCCTTGGCTGCTCATGCCGCGGTCGCTGGGAGAAGTTCGAGACTGCTGCTGGATCCGGGGATCTTTCGCCCAAGGAGACCGAGCTTTTCGAAGATCTTCAGGCGGACCGCATTACGGACACCAAGCTCACCGAGCTCATCAAGTCCGGTGTCCTAAACGAGAAGCTGGTTGAGAAGTTCCTAAACAAGATCGCTGAGGTTCCTCTAAAGCCAGATGGCCCGTCTATTGACTCCATTCCGGCCCCGAAGACGGAGAAGGCAGCGAAGGCTGATTCTGAAGCCGAAGCCGAGGCCGTTACCGTAGAGTCTTTCTCTAACTACGCATCTGCCATCTGGAAAAATTGATTCATTTGGTAAAAGAGTAGTCACAGAGGATACACGCAAGAATGGAGCTTTCAGAGAAGCACATGGAGATTATTTTTAAGATTGCGCAAAGACATGTCAATAATTTGCTGCACGAAATCGCTCTTCGCGAGAAAGTCCCAAGGCTCATAGAGCGCTTTCGGCTCTGTCGCGTATCATTCATTCAGTATCTACGAACCGCTCATGGAG
>Ga0209355_1002386_pt1 | contig 10486 bp, 9 predicted proteins | sample LauGreSBDMM110SN_3_FD_187563 | JGI IMG/M metagenome (GOLD analysis project Ga0209355, IMG submission 187563) | Freshwater lake microbial communities from Lake Michigan, USA - Sp13.BD.MM110.SN (SPAdes) (version 2) | ecosystem: Environmental > Aquatic > Freshwater > Lake | place: Lake Michigan, USA...
ATGGATCCGCGCCATAGGCAATATAAGTCGAATCTTTCTTATATTTTTCCTGAAGAAATTTTTGAATACCAAGAGAATCTGAAACTAAAAAATCGCTGTTATTGGCCGCTAATCTTTCTGCAAATTTTAGAAATTGCTGAACGAGTTTAGAGTATTTAGTCCGTTTCCATTCCAATCCATCCATATTGGTTATGATAATTGATTTTTTTGGAAGTAAAAAATGCCAAATAGAATTACTAGTATATCCTAATTGCAAAATGATATCAAAATCTCTTTTACGAGAATCCACGATACAATTGTAATCATAAATAAACTGACCAAAAGTTCCTAATTTATATTCGGGATCGTATTTATGAATGATATTTACGCCGTGAAAGTTTTTTTCTTGAAAAGGATGATCGTGAGAGTTATAACAGTAAACTTCGTGCCCTTTTTCTACAAGATACACCGAAAAGAATTCAGCAAACTGTTCAAATCCTCCATAATAATTGGGTACACCACGGGTTCCTAATATAGCTATTTTCATGAAAATTTTTAGAGTTTAATTTTTTTAGTCTTTTAGAAGTGTCTCAAAAATTGCTTCAAATTCATCAACATGTTTTTCTAAAGAAAAGTGCAAATGTACTCGTTCATATCCTTTTTCTCCAAATAAAATTCTTTTGTTTTTATCTTCAATTAGATCTGAAATGGCAGCTGCTAATTTTAGTTCGTTATTTGGTTCAAACAAAAATCCGGTTTCATTATTTTGTACCGTTTCCGTTAAACCACCATGATTAGCAGCCACAACTGGTTTTTTGGCTAACATTGCTTCGATGGCAACCATTCCAAAAGGTTCTGGTTCAGTAGATGGCACGGCAGCAATATCAATTGCATCCCAAAATCTCCAGATGTTTTCCTGAAAAGGAATTAGTATTACTCTATCTGATAGTGTATAACTTGCTATTTTTTCTTTTAATTCTATTTCAAAAAAATCTTGATTTGGTGGTGCTGAACCAATATAAACCAACTTTGTGTTTTGATATTTATTGGCGATCTTGTTGAAGGCTTCTAATAGTAATTGTTGTCCTTTCCAGCTGTTTATTCTACCTACTAAAGCGATAACAATGTCATCGGGCTGCACTTTGAAAAAGTCATTTCTGATTTTCTGGATGCTTTCTAGATTTGGTTCGGGTTTTTCTTTTACATCAAGCCCATTACATATAGCATAGGATTTTTTTGCTAATACCGGATTGTTTTTGATCCAAAACTCCATTGTCGTTTTTGAATCATAAACAGCAACATGATTGCCTTTTAAGGAAAGTAACTTTATAAATCCTTTGTTGAAAATAATGGGGTTTGCTATAATTTCCTGAACATGCCAAAGGTGTTTTATTTTGTTTTTTTGAGCAAAGACAATACCAATCAAGGCTGCCAAAGTGTGTGAATACACGATGCTGAAATTATGCTCTTTGTGCAATCCATTTATAATTTTCAATCCTTCTTTATATTCTTTAAAGAATTTTAAAATGTTTTTAGGAGTAAACATTTTACGATAAAGCTTAAGTACAGGGGCAATTACAACTTTAATGTTATTTTTTTCAAATTCTGTTTTTAATGGTCCGTCAAAAGGAAGCACTACTACAGGAAAATATTTCTGATTATCTAAACTAGAAATAAACATTAATATGGTTTTATCTGAACCGTATAATTCAGCAGATTGATGGATAAATAGAATACTGCTTTTCATTTATTTGTGTTTTTCTCTAAAGGCAATTAAAAAACCTATTAGTATTGATTTGGTTTCTGTAAGGTTATAAAAGCCCAGGAAAACCCAGTTAGATATGAACAAGAAGACACCTGTTCCTATGAAAAGCAAGGTGATTTGGGTTACCAATGGATTTTCGCTTTTTGATGAATAAAAAAAATAAAAAATGGTAAATAAATAAATGAATATTCCCAGCAATCCTGATTTCAAAAACACAATCATAAACCCATTGTGTAATATTGAAATAAACCTAAGATTCATGTCACCAAGCCATACTTCTTGTTTTAAATCAATCTGAGAACCTAATCCTTTACCAAAAAATATCGGCATAACACCATCTCTGGTGACTTGACGAATAGTCATAATGTTTTCGTATGAACGATAATTATCGTTAAAGTCTTTATAATCTTCGCGGTTAATTTTAGTTTTAAAAGGTTCAAGCGGTGCCACCTTTATTTTATATAAAAACCCTTCTACACCTTCTGCGTCTCGTCTTGGATTTACGGATAAAACTATAAAATAGCCAACTACGGATGTAATAATTATTGTAGCAAAAATAGTAATTGATCTTTTATTGACTTCAAAGTATCCTTTAAGTGCTAAGAACAAAATCAAAAACTGAATAAAGTTGGTTCGTGCCAAATACATAAAGGCTGAAAAACCGACTATAAGGGTAAGAGTTAATGCCCTTTTTTTAGTATAATCGAGTTGGAATTTTTTATAAAAAATTAAAATGATTACCGTATAAATCTCATAATCACTGAAATACCCTGAATATTCCCTTAATTCTGCAACGGTTACGGCTCTGTGGATAAATATTGCGTTTAGGATAGTAAGTATGTGGCAAACAGCAATAAAAACTCCCGTATTAATTATTAGTTTAAAAGAATTATTTAAATTCCTTTGACAAAGCTGGTAACCCAATAAAAATCCGATTACTGGCTTTAGCAGATAGGTAATATCTCTAATTATAAAATACTTTTGATAGTCATAATTTAAACTAACAATAAAGGCAATAAGTAGAATTAAAAGATAAGGAACGATAAGTTTAAATAGAGAAATTGAATAATTATTCCTGATTGTGATCAAAAAAGTCAAACTCCATGTAGCAATCGTTAGCTCAAATATATCGAGATAAGGAACCGCAACACATAGCATGAATAAAAACTGATAAAAAATATTTTTTGGAATCGTCAGCTTCATTTATTCAATACTTTTTATAATTTTTGCCGGAACTCCACCAATTATTGAATTGCTTGGGAATTTACCTATTACAACAGCTCCTGCTGCTACAACAGAATTATCTCCAACCTCGCAACCGTCAAGAAAAGTAACTTTTGCTCCAACCCAAATATTGTTTCCTAGCTTTATTCCTTTGGAATTCACTCCTTGTTCTCTTATTAGTTTTGTAGTTTCTGAAAAGTTGTGGTTCTCAGAATGAAAGGAAACATAGGAACCCATAATAACGTCATTGCCAATTTCAATTCCGCCCGGAGCACCAAAATGTGTGAAATCGCCTGCGGCCGAATTTGAACCCATGACCAAGCCTTTTCCGTATTTTGAAAAATGGCTGGTGGAAAGCAGTTTAGAATAAGAGCCTATTTTTACGCAATCTCCAAAAACGATTTTCTCAGAAGCGTAACCATCAATTTCGCAATAACTGGCAATGGTTACACTTTTTCCAAAAACGATATTCTGTCTGTTCAAAATTTTAGTGTTACAACCAATAAAAACTTTTTTACCCGTTTTTAAAAACCCTCTTGCCAACAATACAGCTCTATTTATAAGCATATTATAAAAAAGTTTGTTTGGAATATTTGGATCAACGGTATATGTTTTACCCGACTTTAGTAGTAAATTTTGAACTATTCTTTTTATCATTTAGAAAATTTTTTCTACACGTTTTCAAAAATACAATAGTTTTTAACTTGAACGAACAAATAAATCGTTTTTAACCGTAAAGTAGAAAATTAATGATGTTATCACTTCTGTAGTAATCAAAGCAATTAAAACACCCAAAACTTTATAGTTTGGAGTTATAACAACAATTAATAAAAGACTTAAAACAGTAATCGTCATTGTTATTGTTACATATCTTGACTGTTTGTTTAATCCTAAAACTAATTGCTTAAGTGGTATCGCTACAGCTTGCAAAACAGGGATTAAAACAGCTATCTTCAGTAAACTGGCTATTTCCTGTATTTCTTTGGGGTTGAAATAAGTAACCACTTCTGTTGAAAATAGTGAAATCAACGCCATTGAAAATGCTATAAAAATTAAGTTTAGTCCATTATATGTTTTCCAGAAACGCATGGCTTCATGCTTGCTTTTATCAAGTAAATAGCAAACTCTTGGATATACATAATTGAAAAATAATAAAACATAGGTTTTAAAGATTACGATGATTTGATCAATAATTTTGTACTGTCCAGCCATCGTATTTCCGCCAAAGAAACTTATTAAAACAATTGGCGAATACATTTGTAAGGAAACAAAAATTTGTGATGAAAAAATTGAAAAATTGGCTTTCATTAATTTTAAAACATCCACCTTCTTTGTGTTCATAAATGAAAAACAGTGGGTGCTGAGTATGTACATAAACGAAATGCCATTAGCTATAATCATTCCTATTCCCCATATCAGATTGCAGTAAATATAATCGGAAGGTTGGTGGATAAAAATGAAGATTCCGGTTAAGTAAATTATTTTAGAAAGGATGTTTAATATTGTAATCCATTTGAAGTTTTCGATTCCTTGAAAAAACCATGTCGGATTTATGAATTGGCCAACGACCATTGACAGACTCATAAAGAACAAATTTTTATCCTGACTGAAATAGGGAATAAAATAGAATATGATTGATACAACCGAAAGTATAACGAATAGAAGAATCAGTTTTGCGGTGTAAGTGGTAATAAATATATTCTCAAGTCTGCTTTTGTCTTCTCTGTTAACCGCTACTTGTTTTACTCCAGTAATCTCAGAACCATAATCGATAAAAACCATAATAAAAAAAGCCAATGCCATTCCAACTCCTATTTTACCATAGCCTTCTTCGCCACAAATTAATACGATATAAGGAATGACAAGTAATGGCGTGATAAGGTTAAAACCCTGCCCAAAACCATAGATTATAAGGTTGGTGAACTGTTTTTGTTTTATTAAGAAAAGTAATTTCTTTTCGAGCATTTTTATTTTATCGGTTTTCAAATTTAAGTAAAAAATAAAAGCTACAATATTGAATCATAATTCAAATTGTAGCTTCCTTTATGATGGTAGAAAATTATTTTTTTGTAGTTGTTATTTTTTTAATCGCATCTATGAGCGTTTGTGTTGGATAATAAAAAGGCGTTTTATATTCTGCTCCGTTTTTTTCTATTTTTAAAGCTCTATTTGGAACATCAAATTCGGTTTTAAAATCTTTATTTTCGTTAAAATATTTGAAAAAATCTAACCCATTAAAAGAAAATTCATTTCCGTAGTATGATACTTTTACATTATAAACGGTCACGGATTCCTGCTCTTTATTCATTCCAAAATCCAATCTGATATCTGTTGGGATTTTTTCTTCAGATAAATCAAAAGGAATTTTTTCTCTTTTCTCATTACCTTCCACACTTCGCCACATTGCCATTTTATCGGTGAAATTAATAGTGTTATCTTCTGTGTAGTAAAGTGCAAAGTCATCTTTTTTAGAAGCTGATACATCCAACTCAACACTAAAATTTTGTTTTACAGGCACTTCCTCTGCTTGCTCTTTTTCTAAAGATTGTTGGTTGTTTTCTTTATCCTTACACGAAATTGTTAATATTAATAACAAAAGTGAAGAAATGATAAAATGTTTTGTTTTCATATTATATTTTTAAATTTCAGCTGCTAATTTAGTGATATAAAATTTATTTATTTTTATTTTAATATAAAATTAGTCTTTTAAAAATGTTTTTTTGCAATTTGTTTTTAAACTTTCTTCCCAATTTTTAATTTCTAAACCAAAAGTACTCTTGATTTTGGTTTTATCCAAAACACTGTATTTTGGTCTTTTGGCTGGTGTTGGAAAACTAGAAGTTGGAATTGGTTTTAAATCTATCTCGATATTATTGATTTTGAAAATCTCTTTGGCAAAATCATACCAACTGCATTGTCCTTCGTTGCTGAAGTTGTAAATACCAAAGTTGTCGGTTGTCGGTTGTTGCACTTCGATAAGCTTAGTGTTACAAATTATTTTTACCAAACATTCGGCTAAATCAACTGCGTTTGTTGGTGTCCCGATTTGGTCATTCACTACAGAAATAGAATCTCTTTCGGAAGCCAATCGTAACATTGTTTTCATGAAATTATTCCCAAATTGAGAATAAACCCAAGATGTTCTGATAATATAATAGTTTTCAAAAACTGACTGAATTGCCTTTTCTCCGTCTAATTTTGTTTGACCATAAACGCCCGTTGGATTTGGGATGTCGTTTTCTGAATAGCCTCCCGACTGCGCTCGGTCTGACAATTTAGAGAAATCGCCATCAAAAACAAAATCGGTAGAAATATGAAGTAAGACAGATGAAAATTCTTTGCAAACGGCAGCTAAATTTTTGGGGCCAATAACATTAATTAAATTTGCTTTCTCTGGTTCGCTTTCTGCTTTGTCGACTGCTGTATAAGCTGCCGCATTTATGCAATAATTGGGTTTTATTTTTAAAAAAACTGCTTGGCAACTTTCTAAATTAGTTATATCTAAATCGGACGAAGAACAGAAAACAAAATGAATGTTAGGATAATTTTTTGCAATAAATTGCAAACTCTGACCTAATTGTCCGTTAGCTCCGGTGACTAAAACTACCATACTTTCTTGGCGTTTTCTAAATTGGATTGTACTTTATCTTTTTCAGAAATAATTAAGTTTTCCGTTGGAAAACCCCAATCAATATTGATAGTTTTATCATTATAACTGATTCCGCCTTCCGATTCTTTATTATAAAAATTATCACATTTATAGAAAAATGTCGCAGTATCACTCAACACTAAAAAACCATGAGCAAATCCTCTTGGAACAAAAAACTGTGTTTGATTTTCTCCGGATAAAAGTACGGCTTCATATTGTCCAAATGTTGGTGAATTGGGTCTGATATCAACCGCAACGTCTAGAACTTCTCCCTGCAAAACTCTTACTAATTTAGCCTGAGCATGTTCTCCGGTTTGATAATGCAACCCGCGCAAAACTCCTTTGGATGAATAGGACTGATTGTCTTGTACAAAATGAACTTGTTGGTTCACTCCTTTTTGAAAAGTATTTTCATTAAAACTTTCCATAAAATAACCGCGTTCGTCAAGGATTATTTTTGGTTCTATAATAAAACAGCCTTCAAGTTTTGTTGGAATAAAATTCATATCTTAAATCAAACTAAGTAAGTGTTTGCCATAACCGCTTTTTAAAAGTGGTTGCGCTAATTTTTCTAACTGTTCAGCATTGATAAACCCCATTCTATATGCAGCTTCTTCAATGGCTCCAATTTTTAATCCCTGACGTTCTTCTATAACCTGAACAAATTGTCCGGCCTGCATCAACGATTGAAAGGTTCCTGTATCTAGCCACGCTGTTCCTCTGTCGAGAATACTTACTTTGAGATTTCCTCTTTTTAAATATTCTTTATTTACATCGGTAATTTCAAGTTCACCTCTATGACTGGGTTTAATATTAGCTGCAATATCTACAACATCATTATCATAAAAATAAATTCCCGGAACAGCAAAATTTGATTTGGGCTTTTCTGGTTTTTCTTCAATAGAAAGTACTTTCCCGTCTTTATCAAAATCAACTACACCATACCTTTCAGGGTCGTGAACATGGTAGGCATAAATAATTCCTCCATCCGGATTATTATTCGCTAACAATAAATCAGATAATCCTGTCCCGTAAAAAATATTATCCCCCAATACCAAGGCAACCTTATCTTTTCCGATAAAATCTTTTCCAATAATGAAAGCTTCAGCTAGTCCGTTTGGATGTTCCTGAACAGCGTATTCAAAACGACAGCCCAAACTCTCTCCATCTCCTAATAATTGCCTAAATAATGGTAAATCATGTGGCGTTGATATAATTAAAATTTCATTAATCCCCGACCACATTAACGTAGATAGCGGATAATAAATCATTGGCTTGTCGTAAATTGGCATCAACTGTTTACTAACAGCTAAAGTTAATGGATGCAATCTTGTTCCCGAGCCACCAGCTAAAATAATTCCTTTCATAAACTAATTTTTCAATTTTGCCATTTGATGTCTATAGTAGGATTTAAAATACCCAACTAGAATAAAAATGAAAATAAAAAATAACGGTAATATTAATTTCATTTTTCCATTAACGGCTTTTGTGTTTTTTACATTTAATGTTGTGCTGTTATCTTTTATGATTTTATTCAAATTAATCATTTCGATTCGATGAGCACCTTGTTCATTGACTAAAGCATCTTTCGTTTTTATTACCTCATTTAATTGAGAATTTTCATTATAATAAACCAATTTGTCGCTTTTTTGCGAACCGTTTGCTGTACTTGAAAAAGCATTTAAAAGGCCATTGATTTGAGAAATAATAGAATCGTTCTCAACCATTTTCACTTTAATATTATTTAAATATTCTTTCTGAATTGCTTTATAATATTCCGAATCATTGAGATAATTTAAAATAGGCTGAGTTGTTTTTTCATCTGAAGTTTGTTTATTTGTAACAAACGTAATTAAATGATAAGGGTAGTTTTTACTTGTAAGTGGCTCATTGACAATCTTTTTTATATCACCATCCTCGGCCATTAATTTTACAAGCTCAAAGTTTTTGTCGTTGCTGTTTATAAATTTATAAACATCACTAACAGGACTTATCTCTAAGCTTTTAAGTTTTTTTGGTTCGTTTATTCCAACTACTTCCTTTAGAAAAATGGTGTCGTTATCTTTTATTTTTGAACTTATTAAATCGATTTTTGAATACAAATAATCGGTAGAACCAAAATTTGGACATACAATGATTTCGTTATCGTATACTTTCGTTGTTTTATCAAGATATAATCCTATTCCAACTCCAAGTATAAATAATATTCCAACCCAAAGAATATTTCTTTTAAAGAACAAAAATCCTCTAAAAATTGAAGAAGAGATGTTTTCAAAAAAACTACCTATTTTCTTAGAAATTTTTGACAAATCTATTTCCTGATTGTCTGTGTTTTGAGGTGTTGCGCTCATGAAAAATAATTATTTTATGTTAAAAATTTGTTCTAATATTTTAATAGTAATCAAATAAGTAGGCTTCACGCCTGTTGTTCCTAAACCTCCTGAGGCTAATGTGCTTCCTGTTTCTAAAGGATTATCCGAAGCATAATAGGCATATCTTACTTTCACATCTTGTGGAATGCTTTTCCTAATTTTTGATGCCGATTGAATGGCTTTCTGATAATAAGCACCTTCCATTTCTAGTCCAATAACTTCCCAGGTTGACTCGTGGAAAAACTTCAATAAATCCTTATTTTGAAGTGATGTTCCCAAAACCGTAACCATTGGTCCTGAACAAACTGGAATTCCATTTCCTTCAAACATTTCAGCAGTCAATTCATTTTCAAAAGGATAATTATCGGCTGTTCCTTCATTAATATGGGCAGAAGGAATCATAATGTCACCTTTTCCTCCTTCAAGAATTCCGGCTTTACCCATTATCGAAACGGATTCTACATTCATGAAAGTTCTGTTTTTCCCTTCTTTATAAGGTTTCAATAATTCGTCAATAGTTTCAAATGCCTGTTCGCCGAACGCATAATCCATTACAATTAATACCGGACTTTCATTACCAACTTTTGCATTTGGAAAACTGGTTTTTGACCAATCTATTTTGGCTGTATCAAATAGCTGAACGTCAATATTGGTTCCCGATGCATCATCCGGAAGTGAAATCATTCCTTGCTTTAAAGCAACATCTTCTACTTTCTTCCGAACATCATTTGCGCCAAATTTACTCAATTCTTCATAAATAAAGAAATCTGATTTGTCCTTGAATTTGGTTTTTAAAACATTCGTCGCAAAAATGGAATTCATCACGCTGTGCATATTGGCACTAATTACATGAATCGGTCTTTCGAGAAGATTATTGGCTTTCAATACTTCTTTAATGTTGTTTGCCCATATTTCGCCATGAATATGATGTCCTAGTCTTTCTCTTAAAATTGGACTAAAAGTGATTGTTCTTTTATTGTTTTCGACAACTTCTTCTATGGCTAATTTTCCAAGCCAATAAATAACATGTAAGAATCGATCTGGTTTTTCTTTGGTGGCAAAATCTTCGTAAATATCTAATACTTCCGAAAAACTTCGGCCTAAAACATTAGCTGCGTGAGATATTGCAATTTCTTTTTCTACTAAAGTAAGCTTCTTGTTTTGTAAAACTGTTTCGCCTAGTTTTTCCCAATCTCGTGTTACCTCAACCTCAACCTCGTCTAATAAAACTCTGTTTTTTATCTTATGAGATTCTATAAAAATAAAAGTTAAATGCGTCAAAATATCATAGATATCTGAACGGCCACGTGTAATTTCAACATTCATTTGTTCCTTATCAATTCGATAGCAATTTCTTCTCCTTTTTGGCGGAACAATGGCCTGAAAATGTGATTTTGAATAGCCCTCGTCTGAAGTTAAATTGATAAAACGGCACTCTTCAATGCCTACAGGAAGCCTTTCTATTACATAAAGCAAACCGCTTAGTTCTACTTTTTC
>Ga0209355_1002388_pt1 | contig 10482 bp, 18 predicted proteins | sample LauGreSBDMM110SN_3_FD_187563 | JGI IMG/M metagenome (GOLD analysis project Ga0209355, IMG submission 187563) | Freshwater lake microbial communities from Lake Michigan, USA - Sp13.BD.MM110.SN (SPAdes) (version 2) | ecosystem: Environmental > Aquatic > Freshwater > Lake | place: Lake Michigan...
GAATAGTACGGCGAGATAAACCATATCGACACCGAATACAGCCGCTTCGTGTACCAGTTGAGCCATGTCTGCTGGAGGACAGACACCCGCAATATCGAACTTATTGCGAGTTGCTGCGTTATAGTTTTTAACTTCAACAAGGATTGTCTTGCCGCCTTGTTTGCCAGCAAAGTCAAAGTGGGACTTGAACCAGGGGTGTTTGACATGGGTGAGACTCTCTTCTATTTTTGTTAACTCGACACCCAGCTTGGCTTGTGCGAGTTTGCCAATGACAGGCTCCATCACATGACCCATCTGGACAGCTTCTATCTCTGACAGGTCTTCTATTTCGATAATGCCTTGCTTGGTCAGGATAACTTCGTTGGCTCTGCCGTTGGCTACCTTGCGGGAGTCACCAGACCAGATTGCGGAGTTGCGGGTGGAGGGGCTGAAGTCACTCATGTGGCATCTCCCGCATGAGTTCTTCCTCTTCCTCTGGAGTCATCACATGGTCGGCAGCTTCCCAGAGGTCACCAGCAATCTTGCAAGGCTCATGGTTGAGTCGTTGGACAGCACAGTAGGGTAGCTTGTCATCGGGGACTTGAAGCCCTGTTACGAGGCTTATAGGGTGTTTGTAGCCACACCTTGCAGTTTCATTGTTGTCATGCAGCTTTGGCAGGACAACGTGTTTACAGTTGATACACAGTTTCATGGTCACGAACCTTTCAGTTGATTGGGATTAGATTATAAGCACAGTTAATTAGATGATGCAACAAAATTATTTGTGTTGTCGAGTGTCCATACTTTTCCTTTCATATTCAATGGTTTACGAACAATAGTGTCTCTGGGTTGTAGTCAAGTAATTGATGCAGTTCATCTTGTGTCATTGGGGTTCTCCTTTCTTATCCTTCACCCACAGACAATCAAAAAAAATACGCATCATCCAGCGCACAAACAAATTTGGAACCTTACCTTTTCTTGGGCGATACACAATACCCAGACTGTCGGGTCGATTGCCAAATAAATAGCACTGCCATTCAGATTGTTCTGGCGTTGGTTTAAATTTGTATTCAATCATTGGGGTTCTCATTGTGGACTTTGTACAACAGCATGATGAGTAATGGGGCTATCACTACTACTGCACCTGCTGTCAGCAGTGCTATCCAGATTAGGGCATTTAGCATGTATGTCTCCTGTGATGGTTAGGGCTTTGATGATGACAGAGGGGGGGTGCAATATGCCCTCTCTGACTTGGTTTAAGAGTTGATTTGCTTCTTGTTTGTTCATGGTTACTTTCCTTTAGACAATAGTAGGGACAACGTATAGGGATGATGATTAGTCTGTGTCCTATGCGTCACCCTGCTGGGTGTCAGCATTGGGGTTTTACCCTTAATGCTGTCTGCTACTTTATTTATCAGGCCAGAGAATTTGTCTCTGCAACAATCGACTATCAACCTACATGCCTGTTTATCACTTGGGGCAGAACCCTCGTGCAGCCGTTTCCCTATTGAGCCTTTACAGGTCTCGGTCAAGCTGAACCGCTTTCCTCCCACGCTGCCACAGTCAGGGGCACTTATTAACGTATGGGGTACGGCTGTAGTCACAGGGGCAATAAAAAAGCCACTTACAACTGCATTCGGGTCGCACCCCCTGAGTAGTCTCAGAGGCCTGAACGCATGTGTAAGCGGCTTCATTTGGTTGTGTGCGACTACAACGGCTTGCATATTATGGGGCTTTTTAAGGCTTGTCAATAGGGGGGCTATTAACCCCCCTACTGTCAGGCTATTTGCGCTAATTGTTTTTGAGTTGGGGCTTCTAAGCAACTCTTGTCAATCCATTGAACCTTTTGGTTAGGGTGTATTTTCTCAATACCTGAGTCAATCAGACCAACATTGAACTTACCAGCTAACTCAACAACCCTGTAAAGGGTAGCATCAGGCAAATCATTAACAACAACAAGCTGACCAACATATACTTGTTTCATAGGAACTTCCTTTCATGTTTAAAGAACAATGGTGTAGAACTATCTCTACATCTAATATTATACACATATAACCATCATAGTGTATAGGTGTTTACCCTAACTATATACTGTTCATTCATACAGTTTTAATCATAGTTAGTACTTACTTACTTTTAATTTCCCATCGCAATCAGGGCTGTCAAGAACCCTAATGCAAATAACCCTACTGCATACAGCACTTTATCATGCAATGGGGGTACATATTGTCCCCATGTAGGGGCAGCAGGGAATGCCTGTTGCAAGGTGCGGGGATAGCATTTTGTTGTGTCATTTAATGACTCAGGCTTGAATCTAATCATGGGTCATCTCCTCATAATGGGCTTTGATAGCTTTGTCGATGTCATCCACGAAATGGTCACCTCTGAATGAATTCTCTCCAAACTCAATCACAGACTCATACAAAAGGGCAATGTCAAAGACTGCAATGCGGGGGTTTTGATAGCCATCTCCCTCATCATCGGGGAATCTAACCGCAAGCATGTGGGTAGTTTTGCCATCCTCTTCCTTGTCAAAGAGGACACAATGAAAGGGTTCACCGCTCACACCATTGCGGTGATAGTCTACTTTTAAGGGTTTGATGTTCATGGGGCTATATCCTCTGTTACTTTGATAAGGGCATCAAAAGCAATTTTTGCTTCCTTTGTTCTATGGGGCGGGAATTGCAGCTTTTGCTCTTCCGTGTATTTTTCCCAATGGGGCGGGTAATGGGTGCCTGTTTGCTCTATTTCACGCAAAGCCTTGAAAAGCATAGATATTGTTTGTTCTTGCTGTGTCATGGGGCTATTTCCTATTAGGGGTTACATAGAAGACTCTTCTAGTCCAGTGGCTTTGATAGACTTCACCGCCATGTTTACGGGCTGCATTCTCTGCCTGTGTGCGGTTTATGTACGTGTACGGGTACAGGCTGCCATCTTTTAAGGGACGGGCTAACACGTGTACCCCTGTGTTTAATTTGTAGGTATTCATGGGGGCTATCCTTTAAGCAGTACAGCAACCACAGCAAGGGGCATCTATGCACAATCCCTGCTTATTTCTGTAGTATTCCCTGCCTCCTACGTTATAAACGTCCGATATATACCTATCTGCTGATTGAAACGTCAACCCGTCATCGTCATCGGTTATATAAGCTTTACGGGTTACTGTGTCGTAAATTATGTCGTCCCCTTTATTGATAGGGTAACCCGTCCTAGAATCTACTCCGTTAAATTTAGCTTTCATTCTCTTTTGCATACTATGCCCCTGTGTGTGTTGATTGATTGATACCTAACAGGCATCCCATAGCCTACAAAATAGGCTATAGGCTAGCTGCTACATGTTAGAGAATGAATAACATAGCTTTTTATCTGTTATCTCTTCCCAGCTACCAGGGTAAAACCATAGCCCCTGTGATTCATGTGCAACCTGTGTGCCATACATTACAGGCCAGTCTTTAGACTGTGGGATATCTTCTCTAGGTACATGCTGTGGCAGCACATCATAAATAGCCTGGTTACCTGAATTTAAAGTAACCCGCATTAAAACCTTGTTTAATGTGTTCATGTTATCTCCTTGTTTAATGTATTTTGTAGCTTACGGGTTTAGTTGACCAGCACATGCGACAGTCTAGGCATTTATTCCCCTGTTTAGGTGAATTACATTCGTGGCCTATAGCTGTCACTGTGTGCACGTTAGATACTGTGACGTTAGCTATACCCTGTAAGCTAGCAGGTATGGTTACCTGTTTATCAACGTACATGGCCGATAATCTGACAATTAGATTCTTAGGCAGTGCCCCGTGTTTAGCTATGTACTGTTTAACCATAGAATATTCACGTGTAGGCAGCCAGTGCATACAGTCAGGGGTTAGCTCTGCTACCTGTGCTATTTTCTCTAAATGCCATAAACCCTGTAAATCACCTGAATCATGCCATCTAAAATAGCTGTCTCTGCCTATATGAGCTACCATAGCAGAAACCCATAATTCATCATGCAAGCTATCTAGCCTGGCGTGCTGTGCTGGTTCGATATTGTTTGCATATTGCACATAGTTCCCCTTGTTTGCATAACAGGTAGAGCATATGCTACCTGCTATTTTTGACATCTTATAGCCTGTAATGCACGCCACTGTAGGAAGAGAATAGCTCTTACATGGCATTTTTGACGTAGTAGTCACACTGCCAGCTACAGAGCTAGCCTGTGTCTTATTTAATACGTGAATCGGTATAACTCTCATGGATACTATCCCCTGTTTACGTGCAAAATAGCACTGAATAGCCCCGTAAGGCTATTCGGTATTATCTTAGACTTTGCTTACGTGCTCTAACCCTGATTCACCGATACCTGCTACATAACCTATAAAGAACATAATCTCATGGTCTTTACCGATAATTTCTGATTGATTAGTGTAAACAGTGTTAATAAAGACCTGAATAGCTCCATTTTGCGCTTGATATGCAGCTAGCCATTTTGCTAATGTTGCTAAGTCTTGAGAGAATCTAGCTTTGATAATCATGGTTACTAACCCCTTTAATGTGTTGTTGATAACTCTATTTTGCGACATGCTATAGACTATCAACACATTTATACATGCACAATACATGCCAATATGCTAGCCCCTTATTTTGCTGCATTCTCTAAAATAGCCATGCACCACAATAGCACAATACTGCACTGCACAACACCACAACAGTGCACATAATCACCATAACAGTGCACCCTGTGGATAGTGTGGATAACTCTAAGTTATCAACAACCCTGTTAGTAACTAAGTTAATACACCAGTAATAGACTAGGGTTAGACTATGTAATATACTAGATATATTCTAGGTGTGTTTATCTAATAGGTTATTTACCCGTTGACCTGGTAGCTTATCGGGGTAGCATGGGGGTTATCACATCCCGCTCACCCTGTGTAGTAGTTATCCCCTACATGCTACAGTCATGCGTTAAATAAGGGACAAGGGACAACCTATGCTTTGCCTGTGCTTTCCACAGTGTTTGCGCCCACACTATTGGGTCTGAGGGTCTGAAAAGAGGTGTACCCCACTTCTCGCCCCCCATAGAAAAATTTACATTTTCTGGTAGAGTTGGTTTTGCAGTTGCTGCTAGTTCCCGAATGCTCTAGCGGCTTCTTTAAGGGTTAGTCAGGGGTTACTTCTTGACTAGCCCTTTTTTTATCTATACTATGGAGTTATTGGTAGAGAGGTTAATATGATTACAGAGCTAGTGCTGGAGAGTGGAGTAAGGATGCCTAAACAGCGTACTGTTTACGCTTACCCGTATGAGGATATGGAGGTAGGGGATAGTTTTGTAGTGCCTCTGGTAGCCCGTGCGAAGGTGTTGAATGCCAACTACAGGGCTGGTAAGAGGTTGGGCAGGTACTTTGCTGCTAGGACTGAGGGTGACACTGTCAGGGTGTGGAGAATGTCATGAGTAAGCGTTATTGGCTCTGGCAAGCTGAGTGTGCTTGTGACTTGATAGAGAAGCATCCTAAGCAGAGGTGGGAGGAGTTAATGTATTACTACTTGTTTAAATGGGCTGGATACCAAGATGACTGAACTACTGTGGATGACGGAGGATGAGTTGCGGCATGTGTGTCGCATCCTGGCTACTCGTCTTTGTCAAACAGAGGGGAGGATGCTCATGATGTCGGTGGAGATAGAGAAGGCGGTGGCGTATGGCTACAGAGTTGGATTTGAGGATGCAGCTACAGGAGAGCCGTTTGCGCTTGCGAGCAGAGATGAGGAGAGCCTCGTCTTGCATTAAGAAAGAGGAGAAGGTTGCTCTTGTCAGTGATTGGAAGAGCAGGTATTCAGAAAGACATGTTCGGGAACTTATAGCGTGTGCAAAGACAGATTGTCGCTACGTTATTGCTAATTGGAAGATAGATGAACTTTGACCTGAAGAAGTTTTACAAGTTCTGTTCCGAACTCAAGATTGAGACTAAGGAAGAGGGCTTGAAGAAGATGGGTAACCTTCTGGGTACTCAGACATATGTGATGGATGAGATACAGAAAGGTTTAGATGAAGACGTTCACTTCTTTGTCATCCTCAAAGGTAGGCAGTTGGGTATCACAACTATTTCCTTGGCACTTGACCTTTACTGGCAATTCACCCATCCAGGGTGGCAAGGTACATTGGTTGCGGATACAGAAGAGAACAGAGACATGTTCCGTTCTACTCTTGCTATGTACATTGAAGGATTACCCAAGGAATACAAGATACCCTTGGTTGCCCATAACCGCAACCAGATGGTTCTCAAGAACAGGTCAAGATTGTTCTATCAAATTGCGGGAAATAAGTCTCGTCTGGGACAAGGTAAAGCTATCACTTATCTACACGGTACAGAGACAGCCTCTTGGGGAAACGAAGAAGGTCTAGCCTCGCTGATAGCTTCTCTTGCTGAAAAGAACCCAGAAAGGCTGTACTTGTTTGAGAGTACGGCTCAAGGCTTCAACATGTTCCATGACATGTATAAGACTGCCAAGCGAGCTAAGACTCAACGTGCAATCTTCTGCGGCTGGTGGAGAAATGAGTATTACCAAGTCCCTGCCGACTCAAACATCTACAAGGTGTACTGGGATGGCAAGCTGACAGGGGAAGAAAAGGAATGGCACAAAGATATTAAGAAGCTCTACGGCTTTGAGATTAACAGCAGACAAATGGCCTGGTGGCGTTGGAAGATGGCAGAGGGCATCAAAGATGATGCTCTTATGTACCAAGAGTTTCCACCCACTGAGGACTATGCCTTTGTAATGACGGGCACATCCTTCTTCTCACATACCCGCTGTACAGAAGCTGCCAAGAAGAGCAAGACCACAGAATGTGATTACTATAGGTATTCGTTTGGTCAACTCTTTCAAGACACTGAGGTGCTGAAGTCTACGGAGCGTCTGGGAACTCTCAAGATATGGGAAGAGCCTATAGATTCTGCCTACTATGTGATAGGTGCAGACCCTGCCTACGGTAGTTCTGACTGGGCAGACAGATTCTGTATTCAGGTCTACCGCTGTTATGCAGATGGACTTGACCAAGTAGCGGAGTTTGCAACCTCTGAACTCAACACCTACCAGTTTGCGTGGGTGATAGCGCACCTTGCTGGCGCATACAAGAACTCGACCCTGAACTTGGAAGTTAATGGCCCAGGTCAGGCGGTTATCAACGAGTTGCGTAATTTGAAACGCTTGGCAACATCTATGGGCGGGGCTACAGGTCGGGACTTGATGGATGTGTTGGGTAGCATGACCAACTACATCTGGAGGCGTAACGACACCCTTGGTGGTCTGTCCAACAGTATTGGCTACCTCACCACCGCCAACAGCAAAGAACGTATGTTGCAGTACATGAAAGACTATTTTGAACGGGGCATGATGGGCATTCTTAGCATGGATACCTTAGAAGAAATGAAAGGTATCGTGCGAGAAGGAGGCTTCTTAGGTGCGCCTGGTCGTGGTAAAGATGACCGTGTGATTGCCTCTGCCCTCGCTGCCGTTGCCTACGCAGAGCAAATTCAGCCTAGATTGATAGCGCACAAACTCTCCCGCAATGTGAGCGCAGCACAAGAATCTTTCTCTCCTGAACAAATAGCTGTAGGCAGAAACGTAAGTGATTATTTAAAGAGGATTGGAATGTATGGTTCACAGTGAATTGACCATCGTGTCTGTCTACGGGCACAACAATGGAGCGTCTGCCATACCCTCCATAGTCAAGTCTATGCAAGAGTTGCCAGGCTCACAAGGCTTACTCATCTCCCTAGAAGAACCCCCCAACTTGCCAAGCAATGTAGTCTGGAAGCGTTGCCACCACATAGACTACCTTGGGTATTCCCTCTTCATGATGCACGGCTTGTACGCCTATATAGAGACTGACTACTGCCTTATCGTCCAAGACGATGGGTGGGTTCTGAACGGCAAGAACTTCAAGCCTGAATACTATGACTACGATTACATAGGCGCACCCTCACACTGTGCTTTTGGTGACGGTAACCTGTACCTACACTTTTCTTGGACTCAGGCCACAGAGCCAGTCAAGGTGGTGCAAAACGGTGGATTCTCTTTGCGAAGCAAGCGATTCTTAGAAGCCTGTAACAAGCACGGCATCATGCACCTAAACGCAAATGAGATACACGGTTGGAATGAAGATGCCCAACTTTCAGCTATATTGAAGCCCATCCTTCAATCTTATGGTTATAAGTATTGTCCTGATGAAATAGCTAAAAACTTCAGCATTGAGTATGTGGGGCACGGCTTTCACGAGCAAGGCTTTGATTTTGGTGGCTTGCTAGGCCACCATGCCCAGACAAGAAAGCTAAAAACAAATAATCACATCGTTGTTCCTGCTGACCCTACCAAATCGTATGGCGAGGCAGAGTTTGTGTTGTGGTTGCAGAGCATAGGTTACACAGTGGAGTACCAATATGAGTCCGTTAAGCAAGCGTGAACTGACAAAACACATGCAGCGTTTCTACGCTGACAAGGAAAGAGGCATCTCTATTGCCCTTTTTGCTGAACTTGCAGGGATAAGTCATGGGCATTTCCATGATGTATTCATCTATAACGAAGAACCACTGACAGAAAACGTGCAAAAACGGGTCAGTAAAGCCTATCAACAGTGGGTTGCTGGCAATGTAAAGGTCATGAAACGCATAGATAACACCCGTTATGTGGACTACAGAAAGACATCTCAACCCGTTTTTAAGCCAAAAATGGGTCTACAAGTGACCTCAGACGGCATAAAAATCAAAGTTGGGATGGTAAACAGGCACGATTACAGCGAAATTTCACTTGACGAAGCACTAAGGGGGTAAAAATGGGAATACTGAGAGACTATTACTGCACAAACCACGGAATCTTTGAGGCATGGGAGCCAACATGCCCCATGAAACACTGCAAAGGTGAGTTATCTGTTGTCCACTTGAAGCCAGTAGGCACAAGGTCGGCAAAAACCTCTGCAACCGACAATAATCTGAAGCAACTGGCTATTGAATACGATATGACGGACATTAAGTCCACAAAAGCTGGAGAACACCAGACTGGCTACATGAAACGCAAGAATAAGCTGTCAGACAAGCAGTTTGCCGAGGCTACAGACGCAATTCAGTCCCAGAATCAACAGCAACAGAAACAAACCCGCCCGGGCGAGTCCGTTATCTGGGGTGGAGGTGGCAACATTAGCATGAAATCGGTTATGGGTGGACAATTTAAGTCTGTTAATGGAGAATCCGTGGGAATTAACCCAAAATCAACAGGTGACTTGCAAGGCCCCCGTGCGAATGTGGTAATGAATGACCACGAAAACTTACAGGTGAGAAAATGAGAATCCCTAAAGAACCCGTAGCCAGAGAAAATTTTTATTTAGAACTCATAGAGAAGTGCCTTGTCAGTCGTGAACAGCGCAAAGTTGATTACACATCCTTACGCTCTTACTATCTGTTTGGTAATGCGCCTGATGATGTACCCGCCATCTACAACAAGATTTACCCACACATAGACCAACTTACCTCGTTCCTGTACTCAGCAGAAACCACCAAGTTCTCTATCCACACGGGTGCTTCTGTTGCAGAACAAGAACAAATCAAAGTACCGACCTTGAGCAAAGCTCTCAATGACGAGTGGCTAAACAGCAACGCTGACCAGGTATTCTCAACCGCAGTTACTTGGTCACTTTGCTACAACACAACCTTTGTCAAACTTGTCATCAACAACGGTATCCACCCCTACATGGTAGAACCCGCCTGTATTGGCGTGTTACGTGAAGACAGTTCCTACACTGACAGACAAGAAGCTATTGTCCAAACCTACTACATCACTAGGTCAGAGTTGTATGACAGACTCTACAGTCATCCAAAAAGAGATGATATTGTCAAACGGGTTATGACCACGCAACATGAGCGTACCGAAATTGCCAACGGCATTCAACGCATCATATTGTCTCAATCCAATCCTACGTTGTACGGCAATATTAATCTTGACCTGTCGGGTAACCCCAACTACAAAGCACAGGTTTCTGAAGAAACCATAGAAATGGTCGAGTTGTGGGTCTGGAATGACGAGACAAAAGACTATCAAGTGGTTACGAAAGCTGACCCCAACGTCATCATCTATGACCGTCCAGGCGAATCAATGTTCCTTAAAGGCGAGTTGCCATTTGTGCAAATCTGCCCCAATCCTTTGTACGACTATTACTGGGGAAGCTCAGAAGTTCAGCGTCTGGTCTATCTCCAACAGCTACGCAACAAGCGGATGACAGAAATATTGGACTTGCTTGCTAAACAAGTCAGCCCACCTACCGCTCTTATTGGCTTTACAGGTATTCTTGACGAGAAGAACTTTGCGCTCAACAGAGCAGGTGGCTTGATTGCAACTGATATGCCAAACGCTAAGGTAGAGAAGTTAGCACCCACTATACCTCCTGATTTATTCCGAGAAATCGGTGAAGTAGACCTGATGTTTGAAGAAGCATCTGGCATTGTTTCTGTATTGCAGGGTCGTGGAGAAGCAGGT
>Ga0209355_1002394_pt1 | contig 10472 bp, 9 predicted proteins | sample LauGreSBDMM110SN_3_FD_187563 | JGI IMG/M metagenome (GOLD analysis project Ga0209355, IMG submission 187563) | Freshwater lake microbial communities from Lake Michigan, USA - Sp13.BD.MM110.SN (SPAdes) (version 2) | ecosystem: Environmental > Aquatic > Freshwater > Lake | place: Lake Michigan, USA...
GTTCGAGTAATAGATCACCTTCTCGAGGTCACGAAGCGTGACGTCGAGCAGGTTGCCCATCGGGGACGGCAGGGTCTTGAAGAACCAGATGTGCGCCACCGGCACCGCCAGTTCGATATGACCCATACGCTCGCGCCGGACCTTGCTGAGCGTGACCTCCACGCCGCATCGGTCACAAATCACGCCGCGATAGCGGATCCGCTTGTACTTCCCGCAATGGCATTCCCAGTCCTTAACCGGACCGAAGATGCGCTCACAGAACAAGCCGTCCTTCTCGGGCTTGAACGAGCGGTAGTTAATGGTTTCGGGCTTGGTGACTTCGCCCCACGACCACCAGGTGCGCAAGCCGGCCATTTCCAGCCGTTCACGCTCCTTGGGGTCCTTGGGTCCGCGAATCTCCTCAGGTGAGGCGATACGGACCGACATGTAGTCAAACGCGGACGCGCGGGCTTCGCGCGAGCTGCGGAAGTCGATCATGATTATTCCTCCCCGCCGTTACCGTTGCCGCCGGCGTCGATCAGCTCGACGCCGTTATTGTCGCTGGCCCCGAGCGTGACCTTGATACCCAACGCCTGCAGTTCCTTCACCAGCACGTTGAACGACTCCGGGATACCCGGCTCCGGCAGGTTTTGGCCCTTCACGATCGCCTCGTAGACACGGCTACGGCCGTTCACGTCGTCAGATTTGACGGTCAGGATTTCCTGCAGCGTGTGCGCCGCGCCATAGGCTTCGAGCGCCCACACTTCCATTTCTCCGAAGCGCTGTCCACCGAACTGCGCCTTACCCGCCAGCGGCTGCTGCGTGACGAGCGAGTACGGTCCGATCGAGCGCGCGTGAATCTTGTCGTCGACCAAGTGGCTGAGCTTCAGCACGTAGATCTCACCGACCGTGACCGGCGCGTTGAACGTTTCGCCGGTACGACCGTCGCGCAGGCGCACCTTGCCGGTGGGCGTGAGGCCCGCCAAGCGAATGAGCTCTGAACCGGCCGCATCGACATTGACATCCTTGCCGGCAAGCACCGCCGCAAGCGCCGGCTGCCCGATACGCAGGAGTGTCTGCACCGGGTTCATGGCCGCTTGGGCCTCGAGCGCCGCAATCCCCGCGTTGCGATCGGCATCAGCCTCTCCCTCAGCGGTCTGGTGGATCGCCAGCGACGCGCGCACGCCCTCGAGCTCGCGCTCGGCGACGGTACGGGCACCCTGTGTAACGAACTCCTTGACGCGGCTGAACAACGACTTCGTTTCGGCCGACATGACCTTCGTCGAGAGGTCGTTCAGATTCGCGTCGCCGAGCAACTCGACCTTATCCGGGAGACGGCGATCCGGCTTGATGTCGGAGAGCAGATGACGCACATCCTGCGGCGTGGCGTCGAACGACGACGCGCCGAGTTCGAGCGTTTCGCGCGCCCAGCGGAGACCGGCGAGCTTCATGAGCAGGCCGATTTCGCGCTCGTTCGCGCCTTCGAAGACCGGCGTCTTCGCGTAGAAGTTGAGCAGTTTCGCGGCCCACCCAAGGTGGGTTTCGAGAATCTGTCCGACGTTCATGCGGGACGGCACGCCGAGCGGGTTCAGCACGATGTCCACCGGGCGGCCGTTCGGCATGAACGGCATGTCTTCTTCGGGGACGATACGCGCCACGATACCCTTGTTTCCGTGACGTCCGGCCATCTTATCGCCGACCGAGATTTTGCGCTTCTCGGCCAGATACACCTTGACCAGCTGGATCACGCCAGGCGGGAGCTCATCGGGCTGCAGAATGCGGTCGATGCGCTCTTCGGCGCTCTCTTCGATACGGGCCTTCTCTTCGTTCGCGGCGTCGATGATCTCGCGCACCCGATCGTTGGCCTTCTTGCTTTCGACGCGGAACGTCTTGAGGTCGAGCGTGGCGAAACGCAGACCGTTCAGGACGTCGCTCGAGAGCTTGGTGCCGGCGGCGATCGCCTCTTCCACGGTACCGGCCTTGAGGGCCAACGAGATGGTCTCGCCGGCCAGCAGTGCGGCCAGTTCCATGTCGCGCACTTCGTTGACGCGGATCTTCTCCTCGCCCTCGAGTCGACGCACGTCACCGATGCGCTCACCGCGATCCTTTTCCACGACCTGATCTTCGACGCGCGAGAAGATCTTCACGTCGATGACCACGCCCTCCATACCGGGCGGCACCTTCAGCGAGCTGTCCTTCACGTCCTTGGCTTTCTCGCCGAAGATCGCGGTAAGGAGCTTTTCTTCCGGCGACAGCTCGGTTTCACCCTTCGGCGTGATCTTGCCGACGAGGATGTCACCCGGCTTCACCTGGGCGCCGATACGCACGATGCCACGCTCGTCGAGCTCGACCAGCGACTCCTCGGCGACGTTGGGAATTTCACGCGTGATTTCTTCCTGACCACGCTTCGTGTCGCGCACGTGCAGTTCGAGTTCCTGGATGTGAATCGACGAGAAGACGTCGAACTTCACCAGGCGCTCGGAGAGCACGATGGCGTCTTCGAAGTTGTGCCCATACCAAGGCATGAACGCCACAGTCACGTTGGCCCCGAGCGCGAGCTGCCCCATTTCGGTAGCGGCTCCGTCGGCCAGCACTTCACCCTTGCCCACCATTTGCCCCATGCGCACGAGCGGGCGCTGGTTGATGGCGGTGTCCTGGTTGGTGCGCCAGTACTTCTTGAGTCGGTAACGATCGAGATGGCCGAGTCGGGCCAGCGGGCGATCAGAATCGATCGTCCCGATCTGTCCGGCATCGACGATAATCTCGTCGGCCGTGACGCTGGTCACGCGACCCGGTCGACGCGCGATGATGACGGCGCCCGAGTCGACGGCCACCGTCGCTTCGAGACCGGTCCCAACGAACGGCGTGCGCGGATTGAGCAGTGGGACGGCCTGACGCTGCATGTTCGAGCCCATCAGCGCGCGGTTGGCGTCGTCGTGCTCGAGGAACGGAATGAGCGCGGCGGCGATCGACACGAGCTGTTCCGGGGCCACGTCCATGTAGTCGATGTCGGCTGGCGGCGTGAGCGGGAGGTCTCCACGCTTACGCGACAGCACGAGATCATCGACGAACGTGCCGTCGGGATTGAGCTTGGAATTGGCCTGCGCGATGATCGCGTCTTCTTCGCGATTCGCGTCGAGCCACACGATTTCACCAGTGACCCGGCTGTCCTTCACGACGCGGTACGGGGTCTCGATGAAGCCGAGATCGTTCACGCGGGCGTAGCAGGCGAGCGACGTGATCAGACCGATGTTCGGGCCTTCCGGCGTCTCGATGGGGCACATGCGACCGTACTGCGAGTAGTGCACGTCTCGCACTTCGAAGCCGGCCCGCTCGCGCGTGAGGCCACCCGGTCCGAGGGCCGACAGACGACGCTTGTGCGTCAGTTCGGCGAGCGGATTGGTCTGGTCCATGAACTGCGAGAGCTGCGACGAACCGAAGAACGCCTGAATGACGGCAGACACGGTACGCGCATTCACGAGATCGTCGAGCGAGATCTTTTCGGGATCGGTGTTGATCGACATGCGCTCCTTGACCAATCGCGCCATACGCGAGAGACCAACGGAGAACTGGTTGGCGATCAGCTCACCCACCGAGCGGATCCGGCGATTTCCCAACTGATCGATATCGTCCACATCGCCGCGGCCTTCGTGGAGTTCCACGAGCTGGCGCATGATCTCAACGAAGTCTTCCTTCGTGAGGACGGTGGTCGACATCGGCGTGTTGAGCCGCAGACGCTGGTTGATTTTATAGCGACCGACACGACCGAGGTCGTAGCGCTTGGGCGAGAAGAACAGACGCTCGAGCGCCTGCTTGGCCGTCTCGCGGTTGGGCGCGTCGCCCGGACGGAGGAGCGCGTAGATCTGCTTGAGCGCTTCCTCCTCGTGCTTCGTCGGGTCCTTGGCCAGGGTGTTCTTGATCAGCGTCGACTCGGCACGGCCGGAGGCGACGAAGACCTGGACCTTGGTCAGGTCGGCCTTCCGGATACGCTTGATGACGGCATCGACGAGGACGGTGCCCTTGTCGGCGACGACCTCACCGGTGTCGGCATCGACGACGTCGCGCGCCAGCGTGCGGCGCACTTCACGCTCGCCGCGGTCGATCGCGTCCTGTTCGTCGCGTAGGTCGATCTGGGTGTACGAGGCGAAGACCTTGACCTTATCGAGCCCCTGCCGCACGAGGCGGTTGAGCACTTCCTCGGTCAGTTCGTCGCCTTCACGCACCAGCAGCTCGGCCTCGGCGCGTTCGCGCTCGGCCTTCGCCTTTTTGGTCTTGAGCTTTGGCGCATCATCGGGGGTGACTTCACCTTCGAGGGTGATGTCTTCGGCGATGATGGCACCGAGGAGCTCACGGAGTTCGGTCCGCGTCTCACGCTTCATCGTGAGATCGAGTTCGCGCTCGGCGAAGAACAGGCGCAGGATGTCCCGATTCTCGCCGTAGCCGAACGCGCGCAGGAGCGCCGTGGCGGGGAACTTCTTTTTCTTGTCGATGTGGACGTAGATCACATCGTGGATGTCCACGGTGAACTCGACCCACGATCCCCGGAAGGGGATAATGCGCGATGAGAGCAGCCGCTGCCCGTTGGGGTGCGTGCTCTCTTCGAACACGACGCCTGGGGAGCGGTGCAACTGTGAGACAATGACGCGTTCGGCGCCATTGATCACGAAGGTGCCCAGCTCGGTCAGGAGCGGAAGCTCGCCGAGATAGACTTCCTTCTCGATGATATTGCGGGGGCGTTTGCCGTCCCCGGTATCCTCGAAGATGACCAGCTGCAAGGTGGCTTTGAGCGGCGCCGAGTAGGTCATGTCGCGCTCGATACACTCGGCGACAGAGTACTTGGGCTCACCGAGGCTGTACCGAACGAACTCCAGCGAGAAATTCTCGTGGACGTCCGAGATCGGAAACAGGTCTTTGAAAACGCGCTCGAGGCCAACATCCTCGCGCTCTTGCGAGGCGGCATCCAATTGGAGTAGCGACTCAAAGGCGCGCGTCTGAATGTCGAGCAGATGGGGCATATCCATGCCCGTCTCGAGCTTCGCAAACGAGATCTGGTTCATCATATCCTTAGGGGCTCACCCGCGTACGGGGCGCACCGAATCCGGCGATACCGGAGGCGCAAAGCGCTCCGTCCCCGACGGAGCCGGTCACTTTTCGGTGACCAGCTCCCCCGGGGAGGAGCGTTACAACGACGGAACTGCAGTTAAAACGACGAACGGTCGAGCGCCTTACTTGACTTCGACGGTCGCGCCCTCGGCCTCGAGCTTGGCCTTGATTGAGGCAGCTTCGTCCTTGGTGACGTTTTCCTTCACGGCCTTCGGGGCGCCGTCCACCAGGTCCTTGGCTTCCTTCAGGCCCAGGCCGGTCAGCTCGCGCACGACCTTGATGACCTGGATCTTCTTGCCGCCGGCTTCCTTGAGGATGACCGCGAACTCCGTCTGCTCTTCGGCCGCAGCCGCCGGGGCTGCCGCGCCGCCGCCGCCGCCCGCCGCCACCGCGGCGATCGTGACGTTGAACTTCGTCTTGAATGCTTCGATGAGCTCTGACAGATCGATGACGCTCATCGCGCCGATCGCGTCGAGGATCTCGTCCTTGCTCAGGGTCGTGTTAGCCATGGTCGTACTCTCCGTAAATGCCCCCCAGGGAGCCTGGGGCGTGTGATCAGGCGAACGCCTGGGGACTTAGTTGGAGCCTTCGAGCTGCGTCTTGCGGGCGTCGAGGGCGAGGGCAAACATCATCGGGATGCTGTTGAGGTAGCCAGCGAAGATCGACAGAGCTTCGTCGCGCGTCGGGAGCGAGGCCAACTTCTTGACCATCGCTTCGTCTACGGCGTTGCCCTCATAGATCCCGCCCTTCACGGACGGCCGCTGATCGTTCTCCTTCGCAAAATCGGAGAGGACCTTGGCCGCAGTGATGCCATCCTTGGCCACCACCACCCCCGTCGGGCCCTTCAAACGCTGGGAGACCAGCCCGCTCTCGTTAACAGCACGGAGCGCCAGCGTGTTCTTGATCACGACGTACTCGACGCCCGCCTTTTTCAGGCGACGACGCAGATCCGTCATGCGCTTCACGTTCAAACCGGTGAAGTCGGTGTAAAACAGCGCCTGCGCCGATCCGAGCTTCGCGCTCAGACTGTCAACAAGGAGCTGCTTGTCGCTCTTCTTGGCCTTCGCCTTGGCTTTCATGGTTGCGTCTCCCTCTTACCGGTACGGCGTGGTGTCGATGGTGACGCCAGGTCCCATGGAGCTTGAGATCGCGACGTTGCGAATGTAGACGCCCTTTGCCGCGGACGGCTTCGAGCGAACGATGGTATCCATCAGCGCGGCGAGGTTGGTCGCGAGCTGCTCGGGGCCGAACGAGACCTTGCCGATGGGGGCGTGCACATTGCCACCCTTGTCAACGCGGAACTCGATCTTGCCGCCCTTCGACTCCTTGACCGCCTTCGCCACGTCAAACGTGACCGTGCCGGCCTTCGGGTTCGGCATGAGGCCGCGAGGACCAAGGACACGGCCGAGCTGGCCGAGCTGTCCCATCTGGTCCGGCGTGGCAATCAACACGTCGAAGTCCAACCAGCCGTCCTTGATCTTGGCGAGGTACTCGGTGCCGACATAATCGGCGCCCGCGTCCTGCGCTTCCTGCGCCTTGGCGCCGGTCGCAATGACGAGCACCCGCATCGTCTTACCCGTTCCTTCGGGCAGCACGACCGTACCACGGACCACCTGATCGGCATGGCGGGGATCGACGCCGAGACGGATCGCGACTTCGACCGTTTCGTCGAACTTCGCGAAGCTCATCTGCTTCACGAGATCGATCGCCTTGCTGGCCTCATAGGGCTTCCCGAGTTCGCGGCGCTCGCTCGCGCTGCGGTACTTCTTCCCGTTCTGTGCCATGAGACTCAATCCTTGACCACAATGCCCATGGAGCGCGCGGCACCCGCCATCATGGCGATTGCGCTCTCCATCGAATCGCAGTTCAGATCCGGCATCTTCACGGTGGCGAGCTTCTCGAGCTGCGCCTTCGTGATCGTACCGACCTTCACCTTATTCGGCTGACCCGAGCCCTTTGCGACGCCGAGCTCCTTCTTGATGAGTTCCGCCGCCGGCGGAGTCTTCAAAATGAAGGTGAACGACTTGTCGCCGTAGATCGTGACCTCAACCGGGATGATCATATCACCGCCCTGCGTCCGAGCATTAAACTCTTTGCAGAAACCCATGATATTGATACCCTGCGGACCGAGGGCCGTACCTACTGGGGGCGCCGGGTTCGCCTTGCCTGCAGGAATCTGCAGCTTAACGAATCCAGTGACCTTCTTGGCCATGCGTCTTCCTCATCGCAAGTTCCGCGGCCGGACCATCCGGCGCTGCGGTCGTGCTACCACCTTATTTCGCGTCGAGTGGTGGCGACGTCCTGCGAAGAACTCAGTACCCGCGTAACTGCAAGTAGTCGAGTTCCACACTGGTGGGCCGGCCGAACAGGCTGACTGACACCCTGACCTTGCCCTTGTCGGACAGGACCTCTTCGACCGTCCCGTTGAAGTCGGCGAACGGACCTTCCGTGATCGCCACCGCCTGCCCAATAAGGAACGGAATCTCCTCACGCGTCGGCGCGTCCTCGGTCGGATCCGTGTGCCCCAGCAACCGACGGACTTCGTCGTCACGCAGCGGCGTCGGCTCCTTTTCCTTTCCAACAAACTTGATCACGCCCTGCAGGGCATTGACCTCGTGCAAGGTGTCTTGGCTGGCGACCATCTCCACGAGCACGTAGCCCGGGAAAATCTTCCGCTCGACCGTGACCTTCTTGCCGTTCTTGATCTCCACCACTTCCTGCGTGGGCACGAGCGCCTGACGGATCAGACGATCTTCAGGTGTGGCCGGATCCATGTCGATCTTTCGCTGGATCAGACGCAGCACCTTGTTCTCGTGGCCAGACGTGGTCTGGACGGTGTACCACCGGTGCTCGAGCATCGACAGGGACATATGCGGGGTCAGCGGCCGAGCAACATGGCGGGCAGGCGCACGAGCAGCGCCTGCAACGCAACGTCGACTAGGGCGATCACCGCACCAAGGAGCAGCACGAAAATGATGATCTGGATCGTCGCTTGCTGGAGTTGCGCGCGATCGGGCCAGGTCACCTTCTTCATCTCGGCAATCACGTCATGATAGAACGCGACTGACCGAGTGCCGAGACCCGGACGGGAAACCTCGACGGGAGCCGTCATCGTTACTTCGTTTCCTTATGCGTTTTGTGCGCATTGCAGCGCGGGCAATACTTCTGCCACTCCACCCGCTCGGGGTGAAGACGCTTGTTCTTGGTGGTGAAGTAGTTGCGGTTTTTGCACTCGGTGCAACCGAGAATGATCTTTTCGCGCGCCATGTTCCGGCTCCGTGCTACAGCACACAGACGTCTTCTGCACCGGGTGCGCCGCCTGCATTCGCTGGGCGCGCTTAGCCATTGTCAGGCTCCCCGATGGATCTCGCCCCAAACGGGGTGAGCCCTGCAACGTAGTGTGGCCAAGACGCGCTCGCAAGTCGTGTGCTGAGAGCCGGTTGCACTGACCGCGCGGTTCGCAACCCGAAGAAAACACGAACCAATATCGAATCGCCACTCGGGGCCGAGCCCAGGGCTCAGCGCGTGACGTCCGCCAGCAAGGCCGCTGACCGCACCAGATCCGCCACCGATCCGGCTTCGAGTTTCTGCATGACGCGCCCCCGGTGCACCTTCACCGTCTTGAGCGCGATACCCAGGGCGGCCCCGATCTGCTTGTTGGGCAACCCCTGCACCACCCCCTCGAACACCTCGCGCTCGCGGGTCGTGAGCAGGGCCATCCGCCGCGCGATCTCCGCCTGCTGCTGCTGCTTCACCACCCGATCGCCCGCCGTCGCGGCCGCCCGTGCGACCGCCGCCAACAGCGCCGACGGGTCGGCCGGCTTCTCCAGAAAGTCCAAGGCGCCCGCGTGCAAGGCGCGCACCGTCGTGGCGACGGTCCCGAACGCCGACACGAAAACGACCGGCGTCGCCACCCCGCGCTGCAGCAATACCCGCTGCACGTCGAGCCCCGACAGACCCGGCATCTGGAGATCCAGCACCAGGCAGGAAAACCGTTCCAGCGCCGGCTCGTCGAGCAGCGCCTGACCGTGCTCGTAGCCGTGCGCGGCGTACCCCGACACATTCAGCAGCCGCATGATCGAGGTGCGCGCCGCCGCGTCATCATCGATGACCGCGATCTGCAAGGTCGACGCCGAGAGAGACGCCGACTGAGACGCCGAGGGAGACGTGCGGTCGGGGATGTGGTGGTCCGGCTGCTCAGCCATGCGGAAGCGTTCCCGTAATAGAGGAGATGGACTCGGCGGCGTCGCCGAGAGCAGACGATACTGGCAACCAACAGGATACGACCGCGCCTCCCGACGACAGCGTGCCGACGGACATCGACCCGCCATGCGTCTCGATCAGTCGACGGGCGATCGCGAGTCCCATCCCCATGCTGGCGGAGTGCGTCGTCACGAATGGCTCAAAAGCGCGAGCCCGCACGTCCGGCGCGAACCCCAGTCCACTGTCCGCCACCGAGATGCGGATCCCGGCGCGCGCCGGTCGTGCCCTCACCAGCACCCGCTGCACCGGCTGCCCGCGCGTTGCCTCGAGCGCATTTTGCAGCAGCTTCACCAGGACCTGTTGCAACAACACCCGCTCCGCCCAGAGCGTCGGGGTGCGTGGATCGACCCGGCCCTCCAATGCGACACCGGCCTCGGCGAATTCCTGACGCACGAGTTGGATCACACTCTCCAGCAGGTCCGGCGCACGGATCGGTTCGCGTTCGCCATGCCCTTGCTTCAAAAAACGGCGGACCTCGCGAATGACCTCCGAGGCACGCTGTCCTTGCATGAGAATATCGTGAAGCACTTCGTCGACGGCATCCGCGTCTTCCACGTCATCGACGTTGCCGCCGCTCGCAGCCCGATCGCCACCACCGCGAACGCCATCGATATCGACAGCGGCGGCAACAACCGGCCGCTCATCGCGTCGCGCCAACATGCGCCGCGCGACCTCGGCATTATTGACGATGGCCGTGAGCGGCTGTGCGAGTTCGTGCGACAGCGCGGCCGTCAGTTCACCGGCGACCGCTAGGCGTCCGACCTTCGTGAGTTCGCGTTGATGTCTGACACTCAACTCGGCGGCTTCGCGCCGCGTGTTGATAGACAGTGCCATCGCGTCGTTCTGCGCGCGCACCGTCCGTTGGCGCTGCCAAAAGAGCCCGAAGAGCAACGCACCGAGGACGGCGGCGCTGAGCACGCGCACCGACAGCCGCTCATACCAATATGGAACGACATCGAGGCGCAGTGGCTCCGCCTGATGCCACGATCCGCCGGGCTCATGGCCCTGCAGTTCCAACGTGAAACGACCCGGTGGTAACGCCGCAAGTTGTAATCGTCGCGCGGCACCAAGTGGGATCCAGCCGCGGTCGCGTCCCTCGAGACGATAGCGGAATTGCACCGCCTCCG
>Ga0209355_1002397_pt1 | contig 10463 bp, 10 predicted proteins | sample LauGreSBDMM110SN_3_FD_187563 | JGI IMG/M metagenome (GOLD analysis project Ga0209355, IMG submission 187563) | Freshwater lake microbial communities from Lake Michigan, USA - Sp13.BD.MM110.SN (SPAdes) (version 2) | ecosystem: Environmental > Aquatic > Freshwater > Lake | place: Lake Michigan...
AGCTGCCTGATCTGCGGCCTCGGCGATGTAGTACATGGCGTTCGGCAAGCCCTTCAGAAAACCGAGTCCCTTTGGGTGCCAGGCGCGCAGCAGCGCGCGCCAGGCCCGCCACTTATTCGGGTTATCAGCCAGAAAGGTGGCGATCATTTCTTTCTTCTCGTTACCTGGAGGCGAGGGCTTGAGCGCGTATTCGTTGACAAAATAACCGTCAAAAGCAAAGGCCTCAGTGTGCAGACCACTTTGAGCCATAGCCGCCTGCGCGCCAACCAAAGAGATGCGGTCCTTGAATGTGACGCAACCAAAAGACATCTTTGGCCAGGGCTCGAGCAGCAGATGCACCTTCGTCTTGATGCCAAAGGCACCCGAGTCGCACAGGAACATGCCCGTCAAGTCAGGCCCGTTATAGCGGTAAAAGGGTGCTGTGCCCGAGGTCGCCCATGAGCCTGTGCGCAATACCTGGCCATCACCCAGAACAACCTCCAGGCCGAGCACGTGCTCAGCCAGAGTCATGCGGCCCATGCCGGTTGCATTTTGCGAGAGCCCGCCACCTACAGTGGCGTGGTTACCGGAGAGCGTGCCCAAATACGGCACCCGCATACCAGTCCCCTTGAGCGCTTTGCGCAGATCAACCCAGCGCACGCCAGTCTCGATCGTCACATATCTATCAACCAGATTGACCTCTAAGACCTTGTTGAAGCCGGCGTTGTCGATGACAACTGTCAGCGGCCGGATCGGCACATGCCCCTTGGTGTAGGACATGCCCCCGCCGCGGGTGTTGACAGCAAGACCTTCCTCGCGAGCAAGTCGCATGATGGCGCTGATCTGCTCGACGCTGCGAGGCCTTAGCACCGCCATCGCAATCTCACCCACCTCCTCAGAAAAGTCCATGGAATAGAGTCGCCGTTCATCAAGGTCCAGGCTGACCGCCTCGGGGCCTAGCAAATCGACCAGCTTGCGGATTGCACGCTCTGTGCGATCAGCTGTAGAAAGATCCAGTGTCCTGACATTCATGGTGTACCTCGCTAAAAAAGAGTTGCTCCCTAGACCACACGTTGCAGGCGCTGATCCTCGATCCATGCCTTGAGCGTCGCCCGTTGCACCCGGTTGGTAGCAGTCATGGGCAGCTCGTCAGCCAAGTAGATTGCACGCGGGATCTTGAAGCCAGCCAAGCGCTGGCGCAGGGCCGTGATGACAGCCGACCAGTCCTGATTGGCTGGTCGTACCAGAACAGCGGCAGCCACTTCATCCAGCCGCTCATCGGGTAGCGCCAGCACGCAGACTGATGGTGTCTGGCAAATGTCGCGCAAAGCCTGCTCCACCTCGGCCGGCGCCAGGTTCTCTCCGCCGACCCGGATGATTTCCTTGAGCCGTGCCACATAGACCAGCTGCCCTTGTTCACCGATGAGCCCCAAGTCGCCGGTGCGGAACCATCCATCGGTCGTGAACGCCTGAGCCTGCGCGGAGGGGTTCTGGAAATAACCGGGACTAAGCGTAGGGCCTCGCATCTGTACCTCGCCTGTGCCGCCGGCCGATACTTCAGACAGGGTGTCAGGGTCTGCGATGCGCAGTTGGTTTCCCGCTTGTGGCCGGCCATTGCCGGCCAGACGCAGATCGCGTGTATCGTCAGGAAACCACATCGTGAACTGACCGGCAGTCTCAGTCATCCCGTAGATATTGGAGACGCCGGGGATACCCAGTTCGTCAACTATGCGGCTCAGAAAAGCAGGTGTGCCCAGGTCATGCGTTACCTTCATGCTGGCCAGTTTGGAGCGCACCCGCTCAGCCCCCAGGCCAAGCACATCGCGGAAATAGACCATGTGCGAGACATCGCACTGATGCTCGTGCACCACCTCAACAAAACGCTGAGGGTCCCATATCGACATGGAATGAAGGGTACAGCCGGCCAATAGGCATACCGTAAGCGCATGCATAGAACCACTGCAATGAAAGAAGGGACCGGCGCTGATAAATCTGCTGGACGGTGTGAGGCGCTGGCAGCGCGCCACATAGGCTGCAGTTGCCACATAGGCGGCATCGGTGAGCATGACACCCTTGGGAATGGCAGTGGTACCCGACGTGAACTGGATACAAAAAACGCCCTCCGGGGTGCGTGCGTCTGGTGGCGCGCCCGTAGCACCGAGCGACTGCCGCAGCCAAGCACCTGGCTCCAACTGGTCGTGCGCCTGCAGAACCAGCACAGACCGCCCGGTGGTGCCAAGCACTTCGCAAGCTTCCCTGGCGTAAAAGCGGCCACGGTAATGGTCTGTGGTGACCAGCGCGCTTAGTTCGGCCGCTTGGAAGATCACTTCAAGTTCGGCCCCCGTCAGGCGCGTATTGATCGGTACCGACACCACGCCCAGCGCATTGAGCGCCAGAAAGCTCTCTACCCATGCATGGCAGTTATGAAACCAAAGCCCTACCCGGTCGCCGGGCCGGATGAACTGCCCCAGGTGCGCAATCAATTTTTCAACGCGATTACCGAGCTCACGGTAGGTTCGCACATCGCCGTCGATGCGCAGGGCAACCTTGTCGGGATAAAACCGGACGTTGTGCCACAAGAGGTCAACCAGGCGCACTCCGGTCTGCGCCATCTCAATCTCCTTGAGGAAACTTAAGGGCGCGTTGCGCGTCACTGGGCTTGAAAGGATAGGGAACTGCCTGCCCCGCACCCAACGGCAATACGCCAATAGCATGACCGGCGGTGGACACCTCGTCTCGCTGATTCAACAAAGCAATCGAGACAGTCACGAAACCGAGGTCGCCAATCACGTGCTTATCGACAACATCGGCAACGGCGGATAAGGCATCGCAGGCGACATCCATGCGCAAGTAGCGAAATTTCATTCGCCAAAGCCAGCCCTGATCGCCAAGACCATCCTTGACCAGTTGCACCAGCACGTGCTGCTTCCAGGACCCATTGATAAGGACTGACGGTAACTTATCGTGGCCGGTGGCAAAGGCCTGGTCGTAGTGAATACGGTGCCAGTTCTCCACACATGCCGACCAACGCATGATGTGCGCTGTAGTGATAACACCTTTGTCCAGAGTTGCCAGACGCTCGCCGATGTCAAGAGTATCAAAAGATAGGGCGGTGCGGGCCATACGGTTCATCTCCAGATCAGGGTCTGACGGTTCACCAGCAGGACTTCGTCGGATTCCGTTCTAAACTCGGTCTCGATGTCGACGAGAAGCATTTGGCCTGACTTTCCATCTTTGAGAACGACATTGGCGTAATGCGCCTGAGCCACGCAACGCTCCCCCACAGCAAGACAACGAAAAAATTCAATCTCATTACCGCCATTGAGTAGCCGCTTGAAGGGAGAAACGATGGGCTCAAGCCCAAAGAACACGCCGTCGTTGCCAGCAGTCCCGTCAGCATCGGGGTCTTTCTGCACCGACACCAGCGGGTCAGGGGCGTCGGGTGGGGTACGAAAGGCATGCACGGGATAAAGCGGTGGCGCCACCACTGTCTTGTAAGTCGTGCCGGCGGCATGGCGCTCGTCATAGTAGACAGGGTCCGGATCCATGATGGCTTGGGCGAAGCGGCGCAGGGTGTCGCGCTCGAGAGGCATATGCGCAGGCTTAGCCGGTCCCATCATGCCAACGTACCGGGCGAAATCAGCTGTAGTGAGAGTCACAATCTGCACCCTCTTCAATTGACCGCTAATGCGCGCCGGTAGCTATCGAGGTGACCGCCGCGCATGGCCTTGCCAGGCAAGGGATGACCGACGATGATTTCGGCTTCGCGGGCGACAATCAGCAGACGCTCCAGATCAACACCAGTCTCGACGCCGATCTCCTGGCACAGGTGTACCAGATCCTCTGTGACTATGTTTCCCGGCGCATCCTTAAAGCCGGCGTAAGGGCAGCCGCCCAAGCCGGCAACAGCAGAGTCGAAATCGTCCACGCCCATTTCCATGGCGGCCAGTGCATTGGCCAAACCCAAACCCCGCGTATCGTGAAGGTGTAGATTGATCTTTTGTGCTGGCCAGCGGTCTTGCACCTTGCCGACCATGCGGCGTATGGCCAAAGGATTGGCCCAGCCCATGGTGTCTGCCAGTTGGATGAATTCGATGGTCAGGCCGTTATCTGCCGCCATTTTCATGAGGTGATCAATCAAACCGATTACGTGATCAGGATCAATGTCACCCTGGTAGTTGCAACCGAAGGCAGCCATCACGCTAACCTCATTGGCTTGCACCCCAAAGCGCTGGAAACCTTCAATGCGCTTTTCCGTCTCGGCAAAGGTCTCGGCGATGGTCCGGTTGGTGTTTTTCATGGAAAAAGCCTCACTGGCCGTGACGCTAAGGCTGCCCTGCACATCAAGCTTTTGAGTCATGACAGCGCGCTGTAAACCCTGTGTGTTCAGGTACACGCCGGTGTAGCGGGTGCCCTCAAGGCGCTTCATGCCCGCCACAACATCCTCCGCATCGGCCATCTGGGGGACCCATTTAGGACTGACGAAGGAAGTCACCTCAATTTCGGCGAAATGACATTCCGACAACATATCAACGAGACGGATTTTTTCGGAGGTGGCGATCGGATTCTTCTCGATCTGCATACCCTCTCGGGGGCCAAGCTCATGAATGGTTATTTTTTTTGGCAGTGCCATGGTGACCTTTCGAGCGGAATCTGTTCACTTGTTCATCGAATAAAAGGCCATCACCTCATCAACACGCTCGCGCGGTGGGTTGGCATTCATCCAACCGTGACGGCTCTGCGAAAGACCTACGGTCTGTCGCAGGGAAACCTGCATTTCGGCCATCTTTAGTGTCACGGCAATACCGTCCATGATGGGCACGTCTTTAACACGATTGATGCCATGGGTCGCCAACAGGATGTTCAGGGGCATTTCTCCAGGGATGATCACATCGGCGCCCTGCTCAATAAGCTGAATCGCGCTGAGTTCAAAGCGCTCGATCAGCTCTCCCGGGTCATGCCAGGCTTTGAGAACATCATGGAAAGTAAACCCCACCGGACGAACGCCGGCGCACCGACTGGCCACGCCGTACAGGCCGATCTGCTCCTGATACAGCGGTACCATCCGATCGATAAAAAGCATCAAGCCAAAACGCTGGCCCAACATACAAGCCATGTGGATATTGGCTTCGCCGTAACCAACAACAGGCATATCTACAAGGCTTCGAATCTCGCGGATATAGGGGTTGGGCAAGGTGCACATGGCATAGGCATCAAAGCCTTCATCCTGCGCCTTGATAGCCTGACTAAACCACTGCGATGCATGCATTGTGTACAACGCGGCATAGGAAATGTCAGTGCCGGGATAGTTGCTCGGGTAGGTGCCTTCACGCACGCCGTGCATGACCACTTCTGTGCCAGGGCTTACTACCTTGCGGATATGGGTCTCGATCGCCTGCTGGTAGGCCGGAAGATCCCCAAGGGCGGTAAAGCTCTGATGCCATATTTTCATGTTGTTCCTTGGAAGTCCTGACAGCGGGCACAGCCCACGGCTGGCACCTGTAATTCAGTGAAGCGCTCAGTCAATACGGATCTTGGCGCCGCTTATGGTTGAACCCCAACGCCCGAACTCCGCGTCAAGGTAGCTTGAAAAGCTCTGGGCGCTACCGCCAGCCGCCTCCAGCCCGTTCTTGAGCATAGTCTCTTTCATGGCGGGATCTGCCAGCACAAAGTTGATCTCACGATTGATCAAAGCGACGATGTCTGCAGGAACCTTGGCGGGGGCCAGCACGCCAAGCCACAGTCGACCGTCCAGCGCTATTCCCTGTTCAGCCAATGTGGGCAAGTCGGTCGCCCACGAAACACGTGCAGGCGCAGCAACGCCGAGTAACTTTACCTTGCCGGCGCGGTGGTTGGGCTCGGCCAATGTCAGCGGCACCATCATAGAGTCGACCTGGCCGCCGATGACAGCGGTAATTGCAGGTGCTGCGCCCTGAAAGGGTACGTGAATCAAGTCCAGGCCAGCGGCTGAACGGAACATCTCCATGGCGACATGCGAAGAGCTTCCGGTGCCCCAGGATGCGTAACTGAAAGTGCCTGGCTTGGTCTTGGCTGCAGCCATATACTGAGCCAGCGACCCTGATGGCTTGCTCGGATTGACAATAAGGGCCATGGTCAGAAAACCAACCAGGCTCACAGGTGCAAAGTCGCGTTTGGCGTCATAGCGCATCTTGCTGTAGACGTGCGGATTGATCGAATGCGTATCTGCGGCCGTAAACATGATGGTGTAGCCATCGGGTGCCGCGCCTGCGACAAACTCTGAGCCAATCATGCCGCTAGCGCCGGGCCGGTTGTCCACGACCACCGTTTGCTTAAGCCGCTCGCTCAGCTTGCCGGCCAACGCGCGTGCAATAACATCGGTCGAGCCACCTGGTGGATAGGCAACCACCATCTTGATGGGTTTATCTGGGTAGGCAGCCTGTGCACAAACACCCAATGCACCTAGGGTCAACCCGCAGGCTAACTTGAGGATTTTCGAGAATAGACGACTCATGATTTGTCTCCTTTTGATATTGTGGCAAGACTGGATGCAAACGTTCGGGCGGATCTCAACGAGATGTGCCAAGCATGTCTGCTGAGAACCACTATAGCAAGGCGATAGAAAATGTTATAGCATGTTTACGTTGTTTATTCATAGGTGAATGTTATGGAAATACAGCACGTACGACACTTCCTGGCGGCGGCCGAAACCGGAAATTTGACGCGGGCCGCTGAGGCATTGGGAATCGCCCAGCCCGCACTCAGTCAGTCTCTCAAACGGATGGAAGACAAGCTTGGCGTGCGACTTATCAACCGATCGCGCAGGGGCATCACTCTCAACCCTGTCGGCCAGGCCATTATTGAGAACTTGCGGGCAGGAATCGGCCTCCTGGACGAAGCTACAGCGAAGGCTCAACAAATTTCATTGGGGCTAGCCGGCACAGTGACTGTCGGCTTCGTGGCTTCGGCCATCTACGAGGTCTTGCCACGTGCACTCAAAAATTTCAAGCAGCAGTTGCCCGACGTACGGGTCGTATTGAAGGAAATGGGAAACATTCAGCAGGTCAGTGCACTCGAACGCGGCGAGATTGATATCGGCATTCTTTACACACCAGTTACGATTTCAACCAAGCTTCGCCAGCAGGTACTGGCACGTTATGGCCTGATTGCTGTTGTTCATGAGGGCGTGCTTATAGGCAAAGACGGTCAGGTATCGCTGCAGGACCTCGCGCGCGAAGGTTTGGTCATGCTGGATCAGGAGCAGGTGCCTCTGATGCGTGCAGGGATCGTAAATGCAATGGTCAAAATAAACGAAGAATACAAAGTCGTGCAGGAGGTCAGTCGTACCCTGACCGCCTTGGCCTGCGTAGCTAATGGAATGGGCGTTTCATTACTGCCCAGCGGCACGCGCCAAATCCAGATGCCTGGCGTGCGCTATTGCGAGGTTCGCGAAAAACAATTATTACCACAACTGCAACTCAGCGCCGTCTGGCAGGCCAGTTCACGCCCGACCCTGATTGATCGCTTCGCTCGCGTGCTCAAGGCAAGTTCGGCAGATCTGCGGGATTAAAGCAGGTCAAGTTTGCAAAAAATTGGGGGACAACATGCCACTCAAGGGAATGAATACGGTTATTACGGGCGGAGCTGGTGGCCTGGGCATTGCGACGGCCCGGCACTTCTTGGCTGCCGGCGCTCGCGTGCTGCTGGCCGATGTGGATGGATCGGGGCTGGCGCAGGCGCTTGACGGTTTGCGGGCGAGTGCTAAAGGGGCCGCCGTGACAACTTGCGACATCACAGACGCCAACCAATGCGCTGCACTGATAACAACGGCCGAAAGATTTTTCAACGGGCCGGTGGATGTGTTTGTGGCCAACGCCGGCAAACCCTTCGGCGGCCCCTTGGTCGATGCATCTCCAATGGATATACGCAAGGTGATTGACGTCAACGTCACCGGCAGCATCTTATCCGCCCAGGCAGCACTGCGTAGCTTGGTTCGTAGCCCACAAGCCTGCTTGCTGTTCACTGGCTCGCTGCAAAGTGTCATGGGCAGGGCCGAACGCAGTGTTTACACGGCCAGCAAACACGCGATTGCGGGACTGGTGAAATCGCTGGCACTCGAGATGGGGCCTCAGGGCGTCCGGGTCAACGGCATTGCACCAACGCTTGTCGACACAGCATTTCTGCACCAGGCTTACGAGCAGGCTGGCGTCGAGGTGGCATCAGCGCTGGCAAAAGCCGCTCAGTCCTTGCCGCTGGGACGTATCCCAAGCGTCGATGACTTCGCGCAGGCCACCGTCTTCCTGGCATCCCCGTCTGCGGCAGCAATCACTGGACATCTGCTTATGGTCGATTGCGGGGCGAGTGCCGGCAAGTTTTAGGAAGAAATTGCCAACTTACATGTGTCCCCTGCGGGTAAAGACCGGGTTTTCCAAATAACCCTGACAGAACACGCATCAGCCCCGGGCAGGATTATTGATCAACCTTCAGGCCAGTCTTGGCAGACAGGGTCCGGTAGGTCTCACGCTCCTTGCTCAGGTACGTAGCGAATTCAGCCGGCAACATGCCGCCGGGAGTCACACCCATGTCGTTCATACGCTTTTTAACGACGGGGTCCTTGAGGGCAGCCGCGAGCTCACGTTGAATCAGATTGACAATATCGGCGGGCGTCCCTGCGGGCGCCATTAGACCGATCCAAGCGCTCATTACATGACCAGAAACACCTGCCTCGACCAGGGTCGGGGTGGCGGGCTTTAGTGCGAACCGCTGACCAGCTGTCACACCCAGTAGCCGAGCCTCGCCGCCATCGATCAGCATCTGGGGAGACGGGTAGTTCTCGATCATGAAATCGAACTGACCACTCACCAGATCAATCATCGCAGGTGCCGCTCCGCGGTAGGGCACATGCACAACGTTGATACCAGCCAAGGATTTGAGTAATTCGCAATTAAGGTGACTGAAGGCGCCCACACCAGAGGAGCCACAGGACAACTTGCCCGGGGATGCCTTGGCAGCAGCCAGCACTTCTTGAACGCTCTTGTAGGGTGAGTTCTTTCCCACAACCATCGCACCAGGGCTGTCGGCGATCAGGGTGATGGGCAGAATATCTTTCTCGACATCGTAGGACACTGGGGTCTTGCTGATTACCGGCATGATAGTGATCGGTCCGGGCGAACCAGCCAGCAAGGTATAACCGTCGGGGCGGGCCTTGATCGCCTGCGCTGCGCCAATCAGACCTCCCGCGCCAGTGAGATTGTCAACCACAAAGGACTGACCCAAACGCTTGGTAAGTTCGGCTGCGGCCACCCGGGTCAACACATCGGTCGCACCGCCAGCGGCAAAAGGAACAATGATGCGGACCGGCTTACTTGGGTACTTGTCCTGAGCCCATGTTTGCCCCAGTGCGATAAAAGCTAGGGCAGCAACGCCCAACAGTCGGTTCAGATGTTTTTTCATGTTGTCTCCTTCGGAACTAGTACACAAGCTAAAACAGTTTAGCAATCCACTGAAAAATAGATAGCTGCCCGCCGATTTGTTTCCATAAGCTATGCCTATGGCACTGGCATCTCTCAAACTTGCATCAGTCGCACCACATGCCGCCGTTAACGTCCAATACTTCACCAGTGATGAAATCCGATTCGCGGCGCATCAAAAACTCCACTGTGCGCGCCACATCCCCGGGCGTACCCATCCGCCCGCGCGGGATCAGGGCCTTTAGTGTTGGCGGGAAGTTTGTGGTCATCACCGTGGCGATCGGGCCTGGAGCGATGGCATTAACAGTAATGCCATGCGCTGCCAACTCACGCGCAAGAAAACCGGTCATGATGTGTACGCCTGCCTTGGAGACGCCATAGGCGACATTGCCGGCTAGCTGCTGTTCGGTCGGGTCTATCCAGGCCCGGGCGTTGCCCGAGTTCTTACCCACCACCGAACCCAGATTAATGATTCGGCCAAAGGAAAGCGCACGCATTCCGGGAATGACTGCCTGACATGCCAGGAAGCTGCCTTTGAGATTGATATCCAGCACCCTGTCCCACTCTTCCTCAGCCAGGTCTTGAGCGGATCCAAAAGAGACTACCCCGGCGATATTGACCAGCGTATCGATCGGGCCCGATTGTGCATTAACGCGCGCGACCAGGGCCTTGAGCTGCAAGCCTGAAGTGACATCAACGCGCACCAAGTCATCACTGCGAAAGTCGGCGTTTTCAAGGTCAATAGCGGCGAGCTGGTCAACTCCTATGACATGCACACCGTGTTCACGAAAAAGAGCGATCACCGCGCTGCCAATCGCACCTTTCGCACCCGTGACCAGTGCGCGTCGGCCCTTCAAAGACGATTCAATCATTGTGGTTACAGTTTTCTGAGGTCCGTGTTGACATCAGGCCGGTTGCAAGTGGCTGGCAGCATGCAGGCCGGCGAGTCGTCCGAAGACAATTCCCTTGAGTACCGAGGTTGCACCGGTGTAGTTTCCATAGTACAGACCGACAATCTCGCCGGCCGCGTAGAGT
>Ga0209355_1002401_pt1 | contig 10458 bp, 7 predicted proteins | sample LauGreSBDMM110SN_3_FD_187563 | JGI IMG/M metagenome (GOLD analysis project Ga0209355, IMG submission 187563) | Freshwater lake microbial communities from Lake Michigan, USA - Sp13.BD.MM110.SN (SPAdes) (version 2) | ecosystem: Environmental > Aquatic > Freshwater > Lake | place: Lake Michigan, USA...
ATTGTTTTTAGTTTTTAAATTTATAAAATATAATATCAATAATAATATACGCAATAGTTTTGAAATAACAAAATTATTTCAAAAATTTTTTAATTATTTATTTCAATTTGATTATCTGCGGATTGACTTGTTAATTGATCTTGTAAATCATTTGCTATTATTTTTACACACTCATCAATTAACATTTCAACTAAGTCATCTTTAAATTCACATTCAACTTCTGTTGTAGATATAAATCCTGTATATGGATCAGACACGCCAATCATTTGTATTCTTCTAGGCTGTCTATAATAAATTAAATCTCCAGTTTCAATTGAAAAATCATCATTTGTAAAAATTTTGATTCTGTTATTAAAAATTGTGGCAAAAGTTTCGCTCCATTCAAAACTTGGCTTTTTATTATAATCTCGCAACAATATATCAACATCGCCTTCTTGTGCTAAATAAACCATTATTTTTCTATTATCGCAACATTCTTTTTTAGCTGTTGCTGTTATTCTTTTAAATTGAAAATAATCTAATGGTAATTTTTGAGAAGAATAAAATCCTTTTTTATTTTTTGCTAAATTTAAATTTTTAGTTGTTAATAAAATTTGTAAATCATCTATTTTTCTAACACTGCCTTCATCACCAATCTTAGCCATATTAGTTCCTACTAAATTTCTTCTACACCAATTTGTTTGACCTTTGTTAAAAGATTCTATAATTTGCCAAGGCATGATATTATCATAATCACTACTGTCAAGTTTATTTAATCTTTGTTTAACTTTAATCTTAATAGTGTCGTTTGTCATTAATATAAATGTTTGCTATTTATTTATTCCAGTAATCTTCAACTTTTAACATAAGCGCTTCAAGAATTTCTTCATTTAATGGGTTTTTTAAAAATTCTAAAACATCAGCTACATTTCTACCCAGCATTACATTTTTTTCTACTTCATATAACATACCGTCTGGTTTTGAAATAATATATTTAAAAAATGAAGCATCTTTAATAATGGCTTTTATTTTTAAGTCTTCTATAGACAAGCTAGAATATTCCAAAAATAAATTTGCGCATCTTTTTTTATCAGCATCATATCCAAGTCCATTTATGTACTTGTCCATATTTTCATAAATTAAATCAGGTAGCGTTTTATTTGTATATTGTGAACTATTTGCATCTATATTTTTTGCTATATATAATAATTTTCTAGGTTCATTATCAGATAAATTTTGTAAAATAGCTAAAGCTTTATTTCTTAACTTAGTAACTGTAGTTTTAGAAGCAAAAGTATCAATCTGTCTATCTAAATACCATTTCTTTTTAGTCATTTTAGCTTCTTCAAAACTAGCAGCTACTAAAGAAAAACCACCGTTTTCAATTGCTTTTACTAAAATTAAATCATCTAAATTTTCTTTTGGATTTAAAAATTGATCATTATTTCCTAACTTTAAAAAGATCTTGCTCCAAATTTCAGAGTTACCTGGCGTAAACATTTCTACTTTTGACCAAAAGTCTTTATCTTCTGGATCAAGAAAATTAAAAGCACGCTCTTTTTCTAAAAGGACAATTGTTTCTCTAATATCTTTTATAACTGCTTTTCTTTTATCTGGATCTTGTATTAATTTTATTTCAGGTGCAAATTCATTTAATCCAGTTAAGTATCTTGACTTACCATTTTGTTCAATAGCAGCAAGTGTTTCAACTTGAAAAGTGTTTGGAAATACAACGTAGTTATATTTTTCAAGACCCATGTTTTCTTGGTTTGGATCAGTAAATACTTTTATACTTACTTTTCCTAAATTTTCTAATTTTTCTAATTTTTGACTCATTTTTGTTGGTTTTTTTTTGGTTTATAACTGACTAAAAAAGCGGCATTACACCGCTTTTAATTATGATGATAATGCTGTAATTAAAGCATCTAATTTTGCTTCAATTCTAGCAAGTCTTGTAGTTGCTGTAGCAGCTAAAGTTGTTGTATTAGTAGCATCTAAAACACCTCCTGCACCTAATACACCTACTGTTTTTACAGAAGCTTTAACTAAACGCAAAGCCTCATTAATATGTGCAATTCTTGCAACTGCATGTTGGTCATAAGCTGAATTGTATAAAACAGGATCTGGAGATGTGCTCCCTGGTAATTTATTTATTGGCATGGCTTTTTATTTTTAAAAATTTATAAAAAAAGAGCCAGCATCCCTGGCTCTTTAAAACACTATATTATAAAGATCCTCCAGTAATTGGATTTCTCATTACAATTTTAAGAACTTTAGTTGGATCTTCAACTTTGATCGCAGGCATTGCTTGCGTCATATAAATTTGATATCCATTAAAGTTTCCTGAAGAAGCAAACCCTTGAGTTCTTCCCATATAGTCCATTGAACCATTAACATAACGCCAAACTAAATCTTTATTCCAAGCACACTTTAACAATTTAATGTTATCAGAACCGCTTTCAGTAATATCAAATATAATAAATGAATAAGAAGAAAGACGATAACCATCTATGATTGGGTTCTCAATTTCATTATTTTGTAAGTTATCAAATGCAGGATTTAAAACAAATTTGATGTTAGCTAAGAAAGGAATTGTGTAAGCTGTAAATGAGAAACCGTAAGATAAATCCATACCGCTTCCTTTTACTGCATCCAATTCTTTTGCATTCATAACAAGACCAGATGCCATTGCATCTTTTTTAATTGCCTCATTAATTAATCGCATTCCACCCATACCAGTTTGTACAATAAGTTCTCTTTTTGGATCTGGTCCATTAAAGTCAACTTTACCATTAAAGAAATTAAATATTTCAGAACGGAATATGTCTAAACGGAAGTCAGCTTTGTTATATACATGCTTGTAAGATAAATCAAGTTGTTTCCACAAACCTACTGATAAACGCATATCATCTGGACCATCTTGTTTAATACGACCACCTTTACCCCACATAAGATAAGTTTCAATATCATAAGCAATTTTAGATAAGTGAGCTGCTTCCATTTTAGTAATAAAAGAACGAACTAAGTTTCCATTATCCATTGCTTTTTTTACATAACCTTGTCCTTTAGCAGCAACCATACCTTCTAATGTATTAATTGAAGGATCCATTGATGTATCAAAGTTTTTCCAAATTTCAGTCACAGGAATTGAACCGTCTGCTTTCATTCCACCTTTTTCCATTAATTTTACTTTAGATGAAATGCTATAGTGAACATGCGCATCAGTGTTTCCTACAAAGTTGTAAAATTCACGAGTTGTATGTGTCATTGATAAATCTGAGTATCTTTCACCATATTCACCTCTAGCAGAACCTACTCTAAAATAATAAGTATTGTTTGTCAAAAATTTATTATCTAAAACAGCTGTGTTATCATTATTTACAAGTTGAACTGTGTATATAAATCCATCACCCATATCTAAGATATCATCATCTGTAATGAATAATTCTTTTCCATTATATTTATCATATGTGATAATATCACCATGACCAAATACACGCTTATTCATTTTAATCTTGAATGGTGTTCCGTCAATTCCTTTTGTTGAAGTTAAAGGTGCAAGATCTTCCGTAATAAAAGGAAGTTCTTCTGAAACTGGAGTTGACCATTTGTACTCACCACGAGGATTGTCTACTTCTATAACATTTTTACCATTAAATGATGACATCTGATACAGAGGCATCTCTAATTTTTTAACTTGAGCCCACAATTCAATAGGACCTAAATCGTCCGGTTGTGAGTCTTTAAGCATATTCATCAAGTGATACGAATCAACATGTGAACTTGCAGTGTAATAGTTGTCCCGAAGGAACATACCATTATTTAATACAGGTGTTGCCATTTTATTTTATTTTAATTGTTTACTAATTTATTATCTGCTAAATAAAGTTCTGCCGCTTTTCTCTAAAGGTTTTTTGCGTGCAGTTGATCTATTAGCTGATTCATTCATTTCTCCAATTCCTGTTGAAGATGTGTTTCTAGACGATTCTTCTGTTCTTAATTGTCTAACGGTATTTGTGTTTGCTTGATTAATTCCTATTTGTTTTACTGAATTTCTATAATGATCTGGATCCGCAAGCAACCACAAAGCTTCAGCTACTAAAGATGGATTTGCTTTTGCACCAAACTGATGTTGTTCAAGTAAAAACCCTAATGCATTAGTTGAGTTACCTTTAGCATCTTGGTATTTTGTTGAATCAGTTAATCCATAATATAACATAGTTTGTATTTTATTATTTAAAGGAATTCCATTTAAAGTGTTGCTATTTAAAACATTATATACAACATCTTGATAATTTTTTTCCATTTGTACTTTTCTATCTTGTGCAGCTTGTTGCGTCTTTAATCTTTTTTCAATAACATCAGCTTGTTTTGCATCTAATTTTGGTTTATATCTTTCTGCATATTTTGCTAACCCGTTTCTATCTTTTAAATCATTAATTTCATCTTCTATCTCTTCCATTGTTCCAAAATCAGTAGCATTTAAATATTGTCTAGCTATTGTTTCTTGATCTTCTTCATTATCAATATTTAAATCAAACGTTTCTTGTGTTTTAGCTAATTGTCCAAACAAAGATTTCATATCATGACCACCATTCATAGCATAATGAATTACTGCTTGTACTTCTTCAGGCAACTGTTTAAATATTTCAATAGGCGCATGTTCAGCAGTTCTTCCAACATGTGAACTTATATTTGCTTCTATTAATTCTTCAAAGTCGTCAATAGTATACTTTTCAACATCTTTTCCATCATCAAATAATTGCAGTACTCCTTTTTTTACTAATCTATTGGCAGCTTCAACCATCATATTAACAGATTCAGTTTTTTCAAACTTTGAAGTCCTTTCTGGAACTTCATCTGTAATATTATTATCTACTATTGCCGATACTGTTTTCTTTACAAGCTCATCGTTGTCTTTAAAAACCTCTGTTTCATTATCATCAATGTCATCTAAGAAAGACATATCAACTTTATTTGATTTTAAAACAGTTTGTTTTTTTTCAGTTGGCGATATTATAGAACTAGCTGAAGGTATACCTAACAAATCATCAATATTTTCAAATTCTACTTCTTCTGCCGTTGCAGAAGATACATTCGAGTTGTTAAACTCATCATTTACATTATCTGTCATTTTTTTGGTTTTTGGTTACTGACTATAAACAATATAATATAATAAATTTGATTTTAAATATTATTTGTTTAAAATTTTACAAAAAAATTTTATTTTTTTTATTCTATAGTTATAAAATTTATTGTTTTTTATCAAATTTATTTTTATTAATGCTTGCTATTGAGACATCCATTTGTTTGTCTATTTGTTTATTTTGTATTTTTTGTTTTTCTAAATCTAATTTATCTTTATGAAATTGTATTTTATTTTGTTCCTTTTCTTTATTAAAAGTCATAGTTTCATTATATTCATCTGTAATTTTAATTTCATTTAAAACATCTTGAAAATCAGATGTTTCATTTTTATTTAAGTCTTGCATGGCTCCGTATCCTGCAGCTTTTATTTCAGCTTCTAATAAACGACTTCTTCTATCTTTTTCTTTTTCTCTAGATGTATGGTCAAGTAATACACGTTGCTCTTCTTTTTTAGCTTGTATTTCAGCTTCTTGAGCTTGTTGTTGTTGTTGTTGTTCTTGCATTCTATTTTCTTGTGCTTTTTGCTCAATACCTTTTATTACTATATTTATTGAGCCTAAAGAATCAGCTTGCATTAATTCACCTAATTCATATATTGATGCACCTGAAGTATTGTTACTTACAAATAATTGTTTAAGCTGTTCTAATACAGTTCTGTTATTTGCATTTGTTAAGCAATAAACATTTAAGTCAGCTAATAACAAATCAGTTCCATTTATTTCAAAATTAACTCTTTCGTCTGGAGATATCATTCCTTGCAGTCTAGAAGAAGATTGATTAGAATGATAAAATTGCGCTAAGTCAGTTCTCATAGAATGTACGCGAGGCATTAAATGATCACTGTGTTGTATAAAATAAGTTTCAGTTTGTGCATATGAACCTGTAACAGCTTGCTCTACACCAGTTGCTGTATTAGTTTGTCCAAGCTGTTGACCCATTCTTTGTGGATTTAAACCAACAACTTCCATAGCTTGAGTTTTAAAATAGTTTGCTAATTGTATTCTTGACATTAATCTTCTTGATTGTTCAAGTTCTAAAACTTGATAATGTTGAAATCCAGTAGCGCTTTCTGTATTTGCAATACTTGGGTCTAAAGGTAGCATTGAAAAATCTTTCATTGCTACATATGCTTTAGCTAAATTATTTTTACCCCAATCTTCACCCATTGAATGTTTAGGTATTGCGTTTTGATCTAATACAATAACTGAACCTAATTCATCTACAAGTATATCTTGTATTTGATTATTACACATGTTATAACCAATTTGTGCAGGCTTCATTAAATCAACTAAAGATGTAGATTTAGTATTTCTATCAGAAAATACTCTACCTTCAATAGGTAACTTTGAACCATACAATGATTTGTCTCCTTTAAATTGAAACTTTAATGGACCAGGTGTTTTTCTGTCAATTCCTATATAAATTGGATCAAAATCTTTTTCATCTGTTGCATTAAATAATGCACCATTTTTGCCTATTTTAACGCCGCCCCAAACTTGATTTACCCAAATCCATTCTATGTGTTCACCAAATATTAAATTTGTTGAACTTTCTTTTTTTTCAAAAACGGTATTATAAACTGGTTTATTTGATACTATAAAATTTTCATCTATAATTTCTGTAATAACTTGACCATTGTCATCTATTTTTGTTAAGTGACCTATTTTTCTTTGAGTTTTCCAATAAGAAGTAGTAACTCTTAATAATTCATAAGAGTTGATATTTCCGTAATCTTCACTTTGTCCTACAATATATGAAACAATATCATGTGCATCATAAGTTTTATCCATAAAAGCCAATTCTCTTTTCATATCTACACCAAATCTTCTATTATCTTCATAAGACTCATCTGAATTATATAAAGAACCATCGTTAGGAATACCGTCAATTAGTAAACGAGCTGATTTTGTAGGATACATTTTTTCAAGAGATGATAACTGCTCTTCTGTCATTAAATAACCGTATTTATCTATTACATCTGCAATAGTGTACATATCAATCCATCCTGCCCAGTTACTTTGTGATATATAAGTAACATTAGGAGATTTATGATAAAAAGATAATGCAGGATTCAAAACTTCTATATCGTAATCATCTTCTAACATTCTAAAATGCCAAAACTCACTGTCTGTAATTAATGAATCTCTAAAAGCAACTTCTTCTAATTCGTCTAATTTAAATCTATTTACATCTACTGCATGTTGTTTTACTGCCCATCTTTCAACTAAAGTTTCATATTTTTTAGAATAAAAATCTTCAATTTCTGGTAATTTTTTTAAAACTTCCGGGTCTAATTGTTTTTGAGCTTCTTCTGATTGTGGATCCATTCCCATTTTAATCATAGCAGCAACTAATTTTTCTTGTGCATCTTGGAGTAAAACTTCACTTATTGCTTCAGTTTTTTTTTCCATTATTTCATTATAGGAATACTCATCAATTGCTCTGTAATCTATTTTAGTATTTCTTTTAGCAAATTCAGTTACTAATGTATTTATTACATTTGGAATTATTGGATAAAATTTTAATTCCATTGCTTCATTTTGACCTTGTGTCAAAACGTCTATCATTTCTACCATTTCATTTTCTACTTCTGGTATATAATCAGATTTATCAATTGTACCTTTAGCAAGTTTGTAATTTTTTAAAATTCGTCTAGACTTTTGCATAATTTGTTTTATGCCTTGCCATTCTAACCAATCTAAATTGTGGTTTGCCCACTCATCATCTTTTTCATCAAATGGTAAAAATTGAATTGGTTGAGTAAATACACTTAATTTTTCTTTTTTAGTTTTTTTACCCTTTTTTATATCTAACGCATTTAATATTTCCATTTTTTTAAAATTTATTTTATATGTCTAAAAGGAGATTTTTTTATTTTATCGTTTAATAAACTATTATTTTTCCCAATATGTCTAAAAGGGTTCATACTTAATTTAAACAAATTTTTTGAATTATCCAAGTGTTCTTCATTATCATATTCAGTTTTTATTTTTAAACCTCTACTTCCTTCTTGTATTTTAACAAAAGATATTAAAGAAGCTAATGCTACAATTCTGTCAACATTCACTCCTGGGTTGTAATTTTCCATTTCTACCATAGCCATAACATCCGGTATTCTAGTTATGCCATAATGTTTTTTATAGACTTTATTGTTATCATCCACCTCTGTATCTAATTCTTCTTTAATGAATTCAATTAAATAACTTAGCATTATAGTTTTAAAAATTGTAGATACATTTCTCCAACCATATTGTTGAAATTGAGTTCTTGATTGTTTAATTTCTTTAGAATAAACTATTTGTGTAGACGGCACTAAAAATTTTTGTTTTCTTTTAAATTGCATGTGCTGTATAAATAAAGGAACATTATTTTCTATAATAGTCCACGCTTGATACCATTCAATTATTAACTCTAATCTTTCATGTGTTTTATTTATATCATCAAAACGACCACACCAAGCTGCTACTATTTTATCACCTTCAACAAAAGTTTCAACTTCATCATTTGTTTTTACTCTTTGTATTTGAACTGCATTTTTGTAAACATAAATAGAACATAAAGAATCAGATGTAACTGTTTTACCTTCAGATACAGGGTCCACAGAAGCAAAATATGTAGTACAAAAACTTTTTTCTTCATCAGGTTCTTCCCATACCTGTATTGCTCCAGATTTGTCTTCAGCATTTTTTTCTATTGGAAATGAAGTAATTGGTTTTTTATTACTTAAAGTAGCTACTACTTGATTTGATACATTAAATTCTAAATTATAACATTTATATGGATAATCACCGTCTTCAATATTTCTTTTATGCGATTTAACTAATTCTAATGGAAATATACTTTCGCCTCTAAATGCAAAAGCTTCTTCCATATTAGTTGGTCTTTGAGAACAACGTATTTGATATGTTTCTGGATCTAAATCTTCTTTCCATTGTTTTTTTAATGCACTTATTGATATTAAAGCTTCTTCTACTAATGAATTACCATAATTATCTATATATCCTGGCATAGACCATTGTTCAGGTATAAATAAACCTGTGTTTGAAATTAAACCTTTGCTGTCGCATAATTTATTCTTTACAGCAAAAAATCCATTTTCTTTTGCTTTATACATATACTTTCTTAATGGTTCGCATTGTTTTAAATCACCAACTGTTCCTGAAGCAACAAAATACCCTGTAGTAATTTCACCGGCTTGCATAGCAGGCAACATAAATTCATATGTTTTGTCCATTGATTTAGCAATACCCGCTTCTTCATAAAAAAACATACTACACAATCCTCCTACACCTGCTGTATCTGATTGCTCAAAAGATAATGCTTGTAAAACACCTTTTCTTCCTTTTTCTGTTTTTCTTCCATTTTCTGTGTATTCAATTTTTTGTTGCCATTCTCCAACTCCACCTGGATTCATTGGTCTGTACCAAGCAGTATGAGCATTTAAAAAATTTCTATATTCGTTAATCATTTTCCATGTACCATTTACTCCAGTAACGTAAGTACTTAATGAACTTCCTATTTTTAAAACAGGACTTGATTCAAACCATAATATATTTATAAGTTTTGCTGCATGAAAAAAAGAAGAACCAAATTGACGTTTTTTTAAAATAATACCATGTAAATATTTTAATTCACCAATTGTTTCATACAACGCCATATGATATTGTGCATCATGTATATCTGGTAAATCAGTTTTCTTTTTAATTTTATCAATTATAGGTAAAAAATTTATCCACATATAATAATCACGCGACAAATAATATTTTTTTGAGCCTGAATGATATATTGCACCTTTTCTGCATTTTACTTTTTGATCATCCCAATAATTAATAAAATCTCTTGAACCATCAGGCGCATTACAAAAAAAATTATTTTTTTTAAAAAATAAACCTTCTTTTTGAAATTCAAAAACAATTTCATCAAATTCATATTGACCAGGTTCTTTGAAATAGTCATCAAATAAAATAGATGCCATCTCTTCTCTGCTATTAAAACTTATAGTAGACCAAGTTTTATTTTTATAAAAAGGAATGTTCTCATAAAATTCATCGGTATTTTTTTTAATCATCGTAGCTTAATTTTGTACCACCTCTTGCTCTAGATGATTGTTCTTCTTCTAAATCTTTAGCTACACCTTTAAATGATTTTCTTATAGCATCAAAATTTTTAGCTGCACCTATAATAGAATTTATATTACCATCTCTGCCATCTGTAATGCTTTGTGTTTCCATGTAAAAAGCTAATTTATCAAGCATATTAGATATTCCATTATAAGCTCTTACCGTAGGTGTTTCATATAACTCTTTACATCGTTCCATGGCTATTCTAATT
>Ga0209355_1002402_pt1 | contig 10457 bp, 5 predicted proteins | sample LauGreSBDMM110SN_3_FD_187563 | JGI IMG/M metagenome (GOLD analysis project Ga0209355, IMG submission 187563) | Freshwater lake microbial communities from Lake Michigan, USA - Sp13.BD.MM110.SN (SPAdes) (version 2) | ecosystem: Environmental > Aquatic > Freshwater > Lake | place: Lake Michigan, USA...
ATGCTCTTTGAACTTTTTAACTTCATGTGGCAATATTTCTAATGAGGTTCCTGTCCATCCAAATTGTTCTAAAAGAGCTGTATTACTTCCATGAAATGGATCTGCTGCACCAATCTCAAAGTATGTTCCATTTCTTTTACCATTTAACATGGTGAGAGTGAACATATCCTGGTATGTTTGAGAGAAGTTTTTCTCAATAGTTTCTGATCCTGGAAACTTATATTTTAGTTGTTCATAAAATCCTTTATGATATCTTAAGAATGGATCTGGTCCAGAACCTAATGAAGTTATATTAGATTGAACAAGTTTTTTATACTTATCATTCAGAGTTTGACCCTGGTTTACTAGTTTAATAAACTCATCTCTAGACTCTTGAGATCTTCCAATCCACCATGCTGTTACAGCTTTTTGAAAATATAACTGATATACATCCTCATATCCTACATGTGAAGTGAGGGTGGTTGCATTGTTAGCATTAGCTATTCCTTGTACAGCATATGCATATGCATCATGATATTGTTTTCTTGCTTCTGCCCATTCACTTAAGAATAGATAAGCTTCTGGTCTTTCTGGTGCAAAAGCTACAGCATTTAACCATAAACCTTTTTCTGTAGTTCCTCTTCTACCTTGTACAGCTAAACATTTGGCAACCATAAGTAATGACTCATATATTGCAGGATTGGATTTACCATATTCTGCACATCTTAAATAAAATGATAGTGCAGATGCTGTATGTCCTTGTTCAAAATAGAATTCTCCTAAAAGGAAATTATTAGATGCATTAAAAGGATCTAATATAAATTTTTCTATTTTACTTGGTGTAGTTCCTTTAGATTTATATTTTATATTTAAATCTAAATTTACATTCACTAGTGTTTCAAATGTATGTACTGGTAACCTTAAAATAAAGGCAGTGGAATCTTGAAAACCAAATGGAATGATAAAGTCATTACCATCAAAGGCTAAACCACAGGAAAACTCAATAAAGGCTGTCATAAACTTAAATGCTTCAGAGTGTGCAACTATGTTCCACTCCTTGTCCCATACAATAAATCTATGATAGTATTGAGCATCTTTATTTCCTTGCTCATTTTTCAATAAGTCCACTTCATGTGTAAGAGCAATTCTATATTCACCTACAGTGATAACTTGTGATCCTCCTCTTATATCTCTTGGAAAAATAGTCTTTTGTTCTATTGTACATACAGTTTCAGATGTTCCTGTTTTAAGATCAACCTTTACAACCTCTGTAGGATTAGTCCATTTAACATAATGAAAAGGCATATCTAAAATAGGCATCCAATTCTTTTCACAATAAGAATGAGTTGGTGGTTCTATTCTAGTTCTTTTGATTTCTTTTGCTCCAGATTCAATAATAGATAATTCCATTCTTCCTTCACCATCTGGTTTAGTGTCTCTTCTTACACCTGATAGATATATATTATCATCCCAATACATAAGTCGAGCATCTTCCAATCCAATAAATTCCCATACAGGTTTAACATCTAACTTAGATGTATCCACCTTTTGAGTTTTTTCAATAGCTAAAGTATTTGCATCCAGCTCACATATATAATTAGTTGTTCTTAGCACTACATCATCTTCTGGATTAAGATATGCTAAAGGACCCCATATAGTTTGAAATTTTTGATTTCCTTCACTATGATATAATGAATACTGAACGTGTCTTAAGTTTAATAAATAAGCACCATCTTGATATAATAAGGAAGGATTGGTTAATCCCAAACCTTCTGTAAGATTTGATGGTATTATTAAATAGTTTACAGACCCTCCATTCTCAAGAGCCCTTTTACATAAATTGTCCATATTGTTGGTTTTTTCAGCAAATATAATTAAAAATTATAAAGCAAATAAAGGTATTATGCAACTCCTATTATACACATGGTACAAGTTCCCATGGTCCATTAGGAAGAATACTAGGACCAGGAAGAGCAGCACCTCTGCATCCAACACACGTTATGCATTCTCCAAATTCAGTTTGAAAATCAGTCTGAGCAGGTAGGCTATAAGGTTCACACTGACCCCCACATTCTCTTATTACATTTATATCAATAGCTGTAGTAGTGCTTGGGTTGTATATATTAAAAAGACAACATTCAAATGGATTTATTTTTCCTGTAATATGAAGAGCTAAAGCCATACAAATAGAATCTCCATTATCTACAACAAAATTACTTATCCATGTTCCATCACATTTGTATCCTGTAATAGTACTACCATCCTCCTCACTTACGTAGTTTTCACAACATTGCTTATATCCAGGACAATATGTCAAACCATCACCATGACCAGCATTTATGCAAGCTTCACAATCAGCATATGTAGCAACAATATTTACAATATTTGTTGTAGCTGTTCCTGTATCACTCCAAGATAACACTCTATAACATCCATATCCTGTAGTGTGTTCTATTAAAAATACACTATTTATTGCATAAACAGAAGTAAGTAATATCACTTCAACTTCTTCTGAACAACAGTTTTGTATTGTGTAATATAATTCAGCAGGACAAGGGTTAGTAGTATTACAAGTGTCACAATCATCATACTCTGTAACAGGTGTAATAAAAGAAAGACTAGGGAATGGAATACCTATCACATCATCACGTATTAACCAACAGAATCCAAATGTATCAACAAATGTATCACCTGGTTGAAGAGTGGCTAATGCAGCTTGTAATATTTCTAATGTAGTGCCTCCCCTTCCTAAACTACAACATGATTGTAATATTACAGGTGTAGGACAAGTGTTTACATCAGTACAATCATTACAACTACCACCTGGATATCCTGTTCCAACTGCTACAACATTTGTTATAGGAAGAGATGTTGTACCTGTAATAGACCAACAATATCCATTTGTATCAACAAATGTATCACCAACATCTAGACCAGGAAGAGCTCCTGAAAAGAATTCTGATGAAGCAATACCACAACAACTTTCAACAACAAGATTTTCAGGACATGGATTAGCATCTAAACAAGTTTCACAATCAGCATATCCTGTTACTTTAGTTCTAACTCCTGTAACAGAAGATGAACTGATTGATTCTACTGTCCAGCAGTTTAATTCACTATCAACAAATGATGCACCTACAGCAGTTCCATTATTAAGAATAATTTCTGTATAAGCAGGATCACAACAATTACTAATTAATAAGTTATCTACACAAGCTCTTGTAACATCTAATGTATATGAAAATTTAAGGTCTTTATTTGATTGATTTTCATCACCAACACTTAGCCCCACTAAAAACAAAGTGTTACATGCAAGTAAGGATTGTCCTAATGTAATTTCTTCTGAGAAACAAACTTTACGTGTAGAACCAATTATATATGTTGCAACAGGTATCACTGTATATGTTGATACATTTTCTTGAGTAAGATTTACATCATTACAACTAAAATATGAAACAGTAATATAAAAAGTGGGATTAGTTAATTCACTTTCAGAAGACCAATATGCAATACCACATATTTTAACTGTATCTCCAATAGTTAAATCTACAGGAAGTGGAATACCACAATTAGTAGATAGCATAGGACAACTAATAATATTTCCAAAACCATCTATATTAGCACTTAAATTATAGTCTCCATAACTCCAACCAAATGAACTATTTCCATACCAAGTGTAAAATTCACCTCCTCCTAAATTAGTAGAATTTGTAACAATTAGACCAGACATTGCTGCCACCTTAGTGTTATCAGGACATGATGCACCTCCACCAGAAGCTCCTTGTACTCCTTGTACTCCTTGAGTTCCTGAACCTATAATACCTTGTACTCCTTGAGAACCAGTTGTTCCTGTTGTACCCTGTCTTCCCTGTACACCTTGAACTCCTTGGCTACCTGTTATTCCTTGTGAACCAATAGTACCAGTTGTTCCCTGTGTTCCAGTAAGACCCTGACTTCCAGTTGTTCCAGTGGATCCTTGAGAACCAGTAACACCCTGACTTCCTGTAGATCCCACTGCTCCTTGACTACCAGTAGTTCCTGTAGCACCTTGTGTTCCTACAGTTCCTTGAGTACCAGTGCTTCCAATTGCACCCTGAGATCCAGTTGCACCAGTTGTTCCTTGATTACCAATAATACCTTGGATTCCTTGTATACCTTGGGAACCAGTTGAACCAGTGGTTCCTTGGCTACCTTGAGAACCTGTATTACCAGTTATACCTTGCACACCCTGAGCACCTGTTAAACCCTGTGTTCCAGTTATACCTTGAGAACCAACAAGTCCTTGCACACCTTGAAGTCCCTGACTTCCTGTAGATCCTTGACTTCCTGTTGTACCAATAGTGCCTTGACTACCTGTTGTGCCTTGAGAACCTGTTGACCCAGTGGATCCTTGAGATCCTGTACTACCTGTAGTACCCTGAGATCCTGTATTTCCAATTATTCCTTGTATGCCTTGAATTCCTTGTGTACCTTGACTACCTGTAGCACCAGTATTACCAGTAATTCCCTGTGTACCCTGAACTCCTTGAACTCCTTGAGAACCATTAGTTCCTGTAGCACCTTGAGTACCAATAGCACCTTGACTTCCTGTAGCTCCTGTAGAACCTTGACTACCTGTTAATCCTGTACTTCCTTGTGCACCTGTAGTTCCTTGTGATCCAGTTGTTCCTATTGCACCTTGTGAACCTACACTACCCTGAGATCCAGTATTACCTTGTATTCCTGTTGATCCAGTAGTTCCCTGTAATCCTTGCACACCTTGTATGCCTTGTACACCTTGAGACCCTGTAGCTCCAGTTGCCCCTTGACTTCCTGTAATACCTTGACTACCAGTAGAACCTGTACTACCTTGGCTGCCTGTATTACCTACTGTACCTTGAATACCTGTTGTTCCTTGTACACCCTGAATACCTAATAAACCTTGTATACCTTGTATACCTTGAATTCCCTGCAAACCAGTTAATCCTTGTATACCCTGAGTTCCTTGAACACCTTGAACACCAATTAATCCTTGAATACCTTGTAATCCTGTTATTCCTTGAATTCCTTGCAAACCAATTAAACCCTGAGAACCTGTAGTACCTTGTGAGCCAGTAATACCTTGTAAACCAAGAATACCTTGAGTTCCCTGTACACCTTGAATACCCTGACTACCTGTTTGACCTTGAGATCCAGTAGTACCTTGTGTTCCATTAATACCTGCTGTACCTTGTGTACCTATTGCACCCTGTGCTCCAGTAGTTCCTGTGGTTCCTTGTGATCCAGTGCTACCTGTTATACCTTGAACTCCTTGAATTCCTTGACTACCAGTAGAACCCGTAGATCCAGTTATACCCTGATTTCCAGTTTCACCTTGAATGCCTAAAATACCTTGTATTCCCTGGCTACCAGTTTGACCTTGAGTTCCTGTGGTACCCTGGGATCCAGTTATACCTTGAACACCTTGTATTCCCTGGGATCCTGTACTACCAGTTGTACCTGTTTCACCTTGTATACCAGTAGATCCCTGACTTCCAGTATTTCCTGTTGTGCCTTGTAATCCAATAGTTCCTTGTATGCCCTGAGATCCTGTATTCCCTAATATTCCTTGAATACCCTGTATTCCTTGGCTACCAGTTGAACCAGTAATTCCCTGAATTCCTTGAGAACCAGTTAAGCCTTGTGTACCTATTATTCCTTGTGGTCCTTGTATTCCTTGAATTCCTAATAAACCTTGTGTACCTTGAGAGCCAATTTGTCCTTGACTACCAATTGTACCTTGTGTTCCTATTTCACCCTGTATTCCTTGAACTCCCTGTGATCCAGTATTTCCTGTGTTTCCAGTTGCACCCTGTGAACCAGTACTACCTAATATTCCCTGAGTACCTTGAGTACCTTGACTTCCTGTATTACCAATTATTCCTTGTAGACCTTGAATACCTTGTATGCCATCATTACCTTGTATGCCTGTTGTACCCTGTGAACCAGTAGTTCCCTGAGAACCAGTTTCTCCTTGAATACCTGTTAATCCCTGAATACCTTGACTTCCTGTAAAACCTTGTGATCCTGTATTTCCAGTAGTACCCTGACTACCTACAGCTCCTTGTGAACCTGTACTACCAGTAGATCCTTGTGAACCTGTGTTACCTATAGTTCCTTGGACACCTTGTAGACCAGTTGCACCTTGTACACCTTGTAAACCATCAATTCCTTGTATTCCTTGACTTCCTGTTGTCCCTTGTGAACCTACAATTCCTTGTACTCCTTGACTACCCTGTGCTCCAGTGATACCTGTACTGCCTTGTATACCTACAGCACCTTGGCTTCCAGTTGAACCAGTTGATCCCTGACTTCCTGTATTACCTGTTGCTCCCTGAACTCCAGTTGCACCTATAATCCCTTGTATACCTTGCAGTCCTATTAATCCTTGAATACCAGTTTGTCCTTGTGATCCAGTCAAACCCTGTGTACCTTGAGCACCTATAGAACCAGTAGTACCTTGAACACCTTGAAGTCCTTGAATACCTTGAATTCCAGTAATTCCTTGAATACCTTGAGTACCAGTAGTTCCTTGAGTACCTTGGATACCTTGAGTACCCTGTATACCTTGAGTTCCTTGAATACCTTGAGGTCCCTGAATTCCCTGAATACCATTAGATCCTTGAGCACCTGTGGCACCTTGTGTTCCACTAGTAATTGCCACCCACTGAGTGCCATCCCAAAAGAATTGTGTATTAAGATCAGTATCCCATACAACAAAGCCTTCATCAGCTGGCCCAAGAGTCAGTCCAATGGTAATACGTTCAATTGTTGTAACAGGATTAAGAATAAAGTTGGTAATAGCATTACCATCTATATTCATGTCGTGGTAGTATGTTTTACAGTTTGGCATTATGATAAATGAGCTGTACCTCCTACAGGGCTTGTGAATGTAATTGTAATAGTGGTTGAATTAACAACAGCAATAACGCCATCAGCATTACAACCATCACAATCTTCCACCCATACATTAGGTGTATATCCTAAATTATGATTGATATACCATACAAGTTGTGGATCTGCACAATTTTGAACATATGTAAATCCTGTACCTGTAGTATTGCAAATAGTAATTGAAGGGTTTACATTTATACGTGTAATACAACCACCTGTATTAACTTCAATTATATTAGCTGAACTATCCTGTCCTACATAAGACATACCTATTGATCTAGGCCCAGCATGACATGTTTGAATTTGATATTTACTTACGTCACACCAAGGTGGTCTATATTCACAAGATGTATCATGAGTGGGATAATAAACAGGTAACCATCCCATATGCTGTATAGAAACAGCACAAAGAGCTTCTCCATCATCATTAGCTTGATAATTAGCAATGTCTCTACGTAAATCATCTAACCAAAGTTTACCACTTCTTCTACAAGACTGTATACCATATTTAGATCTAAGATATTCATCATAGATTGAATTTGCAAAATTCATTAAATACTTATCCCTTTGTGATAATAGATTTCTCATTTATAATTATTTAAGGCTTTTTTTGTACAGCAATCTTTCTTTCATAAGCTACTAAACAAGTTGAACATACTTGTCTTCCGTCTGATGCTACACGTTTTTGGCATCCACAAGAAATAACTGTATTACAATTTTGACAGTTCATATTATTTGGTTTTTTGGTTTATTAATTATATTAACAATAACTTCCGAATTTTTGTAATCTTGATTGTGCATACATGAATAAATCCATTCCTTGTTGTAAATCATCACACTGTTCTACTTTTGCTTTAGCTGCATCTATATAAGATTTAATAAGTCTTAATTCATTTAGAGCATCTTTTACATCAGGCTCAGGTTCACAAGCAGCTAATTCTAATTTGCAAAGTTCGTTATAATATTTATTTAAAGTTTGACAAACTCTAAGATAATGATATTCTACAAAAACTTTATCATTTGGACTTACAGAATATCTAAGTGTGTATATACCATCAGGAAGTCTTTCACTTGTTGTTCCACAACCAGATGTCTGTAGTCCAAGTGTACAACCATTTAAAATAAGATTAAATCCTTGTAAAACATCTATTACAACAGGTTCATTAAAACCTGGAGAAGTAATTTCCAATTTAGGACAAGTGATAGGTACATGTTCATCATAGATGCTAGTATCTAATACACGAAAGACACTACAATTATTAGTGTCTGGAACTTCTAAACTTAATTGGTGTCTGTAAGCCATTATAGTAAACTTTATAAAGTTATGGGGAAAAATTTCTTTGTACTCTTCAATATTAATATACAATTTTTTGAGCAGTTTTCAAAATAAAAAAAAGGGAGAGACATGTAGTCCACTCCCTTTTAGTTTTAATAGGATTTTATTAATATTGTTCAAATGTACCACCTGCAGCATTTGTAGGAATTGTACCACCAGCAGCTGTAACAGAACTAACAACGTAATTAGTTAAAGATGATGTTGAAGTACCAGTTGGAACATGGAATACTAACAAATATTGATCATTATCAAACATACCACTTGGATTGTTAAATCTAGGAACACTATGTAAAATCATTACTTGATCATACAAAGAAGTTCTTGAAACATTAGCCAATCCAGGATTTTGTTCAATTTCTCTCATCCTTAAGCTTTCTACACGAGAACTATCAGGGTAAGCTAATTGTAAATAACGATCAGAAAGAATTATGTCACGTAATACTGTTTCACCAATTCCTGAAGCTTGAATAGGAGATTGAATTATTGTATTATCATTTGCAGTTGTGTTAGCTCCAGTGTTGCTATTAGAAGTAGTAAAACAATTTACAGCACAAGGATCACCAGACTCATCAGTTAATGATGTGTAGATTAACAATGGCTCCAAATCATAGTAATCAGTAGGAGTGAAAGTACAGATACCAAATTTAGTTTCAATATAAGCAGCACTTAATTCAATGTGAGCATCTACAGTGAAGCTAGCAGCATCTGCAGCACCAGAGTAAAGAGCAGCACCATTAGAACCAGCAGCAAGAATAGTAGCATTAGTTGCAATACCTGCAGAAACTACAGCAGATCCACCAACACCAGTTTGAGTACCAGTACCTGGAATAACTGTAGCAGCACCTAATTGAGGAGTGTCAACAGCACCAGAATAAAGATCATTATAGAATTTAACACTTACAGTGGCACTAATTGTAGGAGCTGTTTGTTGAGTTGGGTAAGTGACTGTAATAGAAGTACCAGTAGTAAATGCAGTAATAAAAGCATTAGCTGGGATACCTGTACCAACAACTTTTTGACCAAGTGCAACACCATTTGCAGTTGTAAATGCAGCAGATCCTAAAACAACAACTGAAGTAGTAGCTGCAGTTACAGTTGAAGTGGCAGCTTGAGTTGTTGACAATTGATATACTCTAGCCTGAACCATTGTATTAAAAATAAGGCTCAAATTAATTTGATCAGCCCAGTTTAACAATGTTGGAACTGGATCTTTTTGCAATGTAGGATCTACAGTGCTGCAACATCCTGTATAAGAATCTAATGTTCTATACATATTATGATCCAAGAAACGTAAAGCTGGAGAACCTTTAACATCAACACGTAATCTGTAAGTACTATCACAAGCTAATCCACAAGTTACAGGAACCTGAACAACCGTTTGACGAGCTTGTTTAGCTGTAACTTTAATTACACGTGAAACATACTTAGGGTTAATCATTTTAGTCTTAACAGACTCTTTGTAACCACCAAGAGCAGGACTAATTTTATCACTAGTAAAGTAAGAACCTTGAGCAATGATAAAAGGTTTAGCACTAGCTGCTTGAACAGCAACACCATCTGGAGAGAAGAAACCTACTTGACCGGCAGTCAAAGAGTTTGTAGATCCAGAAGATAAAGTAGGAACTGAAATACCAAAAGCAATAGAAGCAGTTGTAGCAATTGTAGCAGTTACAGAACTAGACAAAGTAACCAATGTAGCAGTAACAGCAGTAACTATTGTACCTGCAGGAATACTTGTACCAGTTACAGACATACCAACTGAAACACCAGTAGTAGCAGCAAATTGTAATACATTTGGAGCATTGTAAGAAGCACTTGGTGTAGTAACCAATGGAGTTGTTGGAACACCAATAGTAATTGCTGTTACACCAGATACTAGTGCAGCAGTAATTGGAAGTGATAATGTAATTTCATTAGTTCCAGGTATTGCTGCAACAACTGTTGTACCAGCTTGAATACCAGCACCAGAAACAGACTGACCAGCTAATACACCAGTATCACTAGTTAATGTTATTACTGTACCAATTGTGGTACCTAAAGTGGCTGTTGCAAGTGTAGTACTTGCTGTTGTTGAAGGAAGAAAGCTCTTCCTAAAGGCATGAGGGAAATACATAGTTTTTAAAATTTAAGGGGTTTATAAATAAATAAGTTTTTATTGTGTTTATAATATAATATACGAAATTATTTCAAAAATAACAATTTATATTTTACACCATTGATTGTACTCTTA
>Ga0209355_1002404_pt1 | contig 10455 bp, 7 predicted proteins | sample LauGreSBDMM110SN_3_FD_187563 | JGI IMG/M metagenome (GOLD analysis project Ga0209355, IMG submission 187563) | Freshwater lake microbial communities from Lake Michigan, USA - Sp13.BD.MM110.SN (SPAdes) (version 2) | ecosystem: Environmental > Aquatic > Freshwater > Lake | place: Lake Michigan, USA...
GGTCTGAATTAAAAGACAACAATATGTATTAATCTTAAAATAAGATACTATGAATGATGTCAACAAAGAAAGGTTACAGTTGGAGCTGCTACTGTCCTTACCGGTCTTGAGGCTTGAACAGTTACTATAAATATTTATAATTTTTACATGATCTTGGGGCAATAAGTTTTGGATAGATAGTAATAATTATTTGTTTTCATCAATTCTTATTCGTTCTTGTTATTTTGTGTATTTTTTTATGGTTCTTGCGACGTGTGGATTTTTTTTCTCCTCCTCTTACTTCTTTCAGGTTTAAAATTGTGTTCGGTGCATATACTCTATCTTTGTTTTCAAACTTAAATCTTCTGACAATCAGCTTTGGATCTCCATGTCTCCTAACGATACTATTTTTTTCAAGTATATCCTTTTGTAGTATTGCGTCTTTATAGTAAAAGTATGTATTACCAAGAAGAGGTTCAGTGACAACTTCGAGTTTTTCAGGATGTTCACTTACATACTTTAGAGATTTATTGTCTATAAGTCGAATGGTCACTTCTACGGGATAGTGATCATTCCCTAGACATTCTCCTAAACGATATGTCTCTGGTACAAACATCATAATTACTGGTCCTGTTTCGTCAGTTTTCATAAATATTCGGTCTGCTAATCCCACGAGACGGTTCTTCTTCCCCGTAAGTTTATATGTTCCTTTGTCATTAATTTTATACGATGGATAAAAGTCTACTGGTGCTTCTTGGTAACCAGAAAAATCAGAAGTATTTTTTTTCCACTTCATCAGATAGTCCTCTTGTATTATGTGCTTCCTTAAATCTCCACAAGTAGTCTCGTTAATTTTCAATTGGCCAGTAGGTTCGATACATGATGATAATGTCTTCTCCATATTGTCAAGAGAATCCTTTCCTGCATTCTTTTTGAAGGCAACATCACAAGTTTTAGAAAGAGGCATACAGGTATCATCAATTAGTGATCGTGAATTATAGTCCCCAAAGATTACAACGTTCTTCTTTCCTAAAAAATAAGTAAAAAGGTTTCTCAAACTTGATGCAGTAAAGTTCTCATCCTGAAAGGGTAGGTGAACATTCACAAATGTATATTCAGTTCCATTAATTTTAAAGTCTACCCATAAATATCCCTTTGTATCAGCAAATCTAGCTGTAAATTTATCTGATGATGGAATGGACATCTTATTCCATACAGGTGAAGTAAGTTCTACAGAGTCTGGGTATAAAATGATAGTTAGTAAATCAAAAGATGCATAACCAATTTTGAGAATACTAGATGGTTTCCTGTCAAATATTAATTTGTACCCTTTGACAATCTTACTCTTAACATATGTAACGATCTTTTGAAACGAGCTTACTTCTTGTAGACCAATGACATAAATTCTATCATTATCATTTTTTGAAATGACCGACATTAAACATTCAAGTTTTTCATCAGTGTCATTCCCAAAATTCCATGAAAATATTTTGAATTCTGTCATTTTTAGAAGTGTTTTTTTTTATAAATTATCAACTTTTTTATATTATACAATTGATTTTTTTTTTCATTGGCTACAAAAAAATGCCCTAGTAAATAGAATAAAACTAAACGTATAAAAGCTACATAATGTAATTAAGTACATATTTCGTAAGTTTTACGCATCATCTTCAAACAGACATTTCCATTTACCACAAAGTTGTCTCGGATTATGTGTACCCATATCTACACCACATGTTAAACAGTGCCATGAATTGATATCCTGATTATAACCTTCAACTGTGTTACTTTCTTTCTTTTCCGTATTTAATAAGATTTCAGTTTTGTCTTTGACACTCTCAATCACTGATTTGGTTATTTTGGACGACATTCTGCATTCTTCTGACTCACTATCATGATTTGATGTACTACTCATACTGAGAAGATGGGATGAAATTATGACGGAGAAAGGCTTTAACAGATAATTCAAACTTTATTAATTCTTTATAAATTCTAGGACTTTCTATACTATAATGAGAACGCAATAGAATTTGCGAGAAATGCTTTACACACTTCGTCCAAGGAGGTGCAGGATCGGTACAGGTAGCACGTAAATTGCGAATATCAAGAACCTTTGGGGAAGAAGATGATGGAAATTATGAAGAAATTAACACTAAAAGAAAAATACTTTTGAACCTAAAAAATCATTTTTTTGTATTCGAAAAAATGATAACACTATAAATTTAACAATACAAAAAAAACAAAACACATAACAATCAGCTGTTTTATTATAACGAACTCGCTGCTACTTTGTAATGAGTACAGAGGTTCGTATACCATTGTCGAATTGCACTATGAGCACAACCACATACTTTGGAGGGAAAGGGTATACCATTCCAAAGTCACTTTTGACTCCTTTAAGACAAGAAGAAATCCGTGTGCGATTAACAGCACAACCGATGCTACGTGGACAACCCTCTGGACCTAGTTTTCCAGTCTTTCGTGAGTCCATGAAAAAAATGTATCTTCCTCGATGTATTGGCGAGGAACTTTTTGGTGCACCACACGAAGTGAAGCGAACCGATGGGGATAATATTGCACTAGAATTCAAAGGTCGACTTCGAGAAAATCAGTTACCGGTTGTAGATGCTTATATGAAACATGTTACAAAACCACATACATTTGGAGGAACGGGGCTACTTGAACTACCTTGTGCATATGGGAAATGTTTAGGTCATGGTACACGAGTGATGATGTCAAGTGGACTAAAAAAACAAGTTCAAAATATAATTGTAGGTGACAAATTGATGGGAGATGATTTGCAACCTAGAAACGTACTTTCTCTAGCGAGAGGGAGAGAACGTCTTTACAAAGTGAAAGATCTCTCCATGTTGAAAGGTTCTTCTTACATTGTCAATGAGAGTCACATTCTAACTTTGGCAGAAACAGATAGTATCGAACAGATATCCCTTGAAAAGGTAACTCTTCGAGATATTTCAGTTAGAGATTACTTGAATCTTCCATATACGAAAACAAAACAACTGTATGGAATACGTATTCCCTTTCAAGGAACTATGCAAGAAAGTGCTTTCAGGGATCTTCATTCAATACTTGAAGAAAGCAAGGGAAGTATGAACTCTTGTAAATTCAGTATAAAGAAACGAAGGTTGATCATAGACTTATGTCTTCAAGCTGGTATACGTATAAGTCGTAACACAGCTGGTCTGATACATGTTGCACAAAATGTGCCTTCACAATTGTTCTTCTTATATCGTATTGGTCTAGAGAAGAAAGAAGAGGGAGAGTATTATGGTTTTGAAATAGATGGGAATCGACGATTTCTATTAGGCGAACATAGTGTTACACATAATACCGTTTTATCTCTGAACATCATCTCTCGACTGAAAAAAAAAACTCTTGTTGTTGTTCATAAGGAATTTCTATTGAACCAATGGCAAGAGAGAGTCAGAGAATTTTTACCTTCAGCTAGAATCGGTCGAATCCAAGGGTCTATCTTCGACATTGAAGATAAAGATATTGTATTCGGTATGCTTCAAAGCTTATCCATGAAAGAATTTGAAGAAGAAAAGTTTCAAAGTTTCGGTTTGACAATCATTGATGAAGTACATCATATTTCTAGTCAGGTCTTTTCTACGGCTCTTTTCCGCATCGTCACCAAATATTCACTTGGACTTTCTGCAACAATGAATCGTAAAGACGGTACCACGTACATATTTAAAATGTTTCTAGGGGATGTTGTGTACAAAGGAGAACGAGACGAGAAACATGATGTAGTGGTGCGAGCGGTTACGTTTCGTAGCGATAATTTGGATTTTAATCATGTAGAAACGAATTATACCGGCGAGGTGAAGTATAGTACCATGATTTCTAAACTGTGTTCCTTTCAACCAAGGAGTGATTTTATTGTTGCTATTGTACGTGAACTGTTAAGAGAGAGACCAGGACAACAAATCATGATTTTGGCACACAATAAAAATCTTCTTAAATACCTTCATGATACAATTGAAACATTTGTGGATATAGGGTACTATATAGGCGGAATGAAAGAAGCACAACTCAAAGTATCAGAAGGGAAATCAGTAATTGTTGCCACATATAGTATGGCAGCAGAAGCTTTAGATATTAAAACATTGACTACATTGGTCATGGCAACTCCACGTACCGATGTGGAGCAGGCAGTTGGGCGTATTTTAAGGGTGAAACATGGTCAACCAGTCGTTGTTGATATTGTTGATACACATACGACTTTTCAAAACCAGTTTAGGAAACGTAAAAGGTTTTATGAGAAGGAAGGATATAGAATCATCTGAAGTTATGATATAGCTATGAAGAATTACACCATTTCTTATTGAAAACGCCCATTTCTATTTACGTATTTCTATGACCTGGTCGTAGACACGGACGTGGCAGTTGGACATGCAAAATTTGCTTTACAAAGAAGAGATGCGAGAAACTTGATAAAGAAATTTAGAAAAGAATGACTTTCTTAGATTATGTAATTTTTTATTTATGTCAATTTCAAGAGGGTGTTTTTTTTCTCTCAACGTTGATAAGTAAAGACAATCAATTGACTAAAATGTTTCCATTGAACTTTTGGAGTGAGTCTACAATTAGTAGTGGTTCTACTATTTCTCCCAAGGAAAAGGGGAGTGTCTTGAAAAATCAGTCTGAAACTCAAACAAATACACTATTGAAAGTTAGAGAACTAGTTTCTAGTGAAAACAAACAAAATGAAATAATACTTCGACGTCAAAGTGTTTTAGGCCATGACCACAGATTCATGACTGATCCTAAGTCCTAACATCGATTCAATGAAGTAAATAATTCAATATTCGTTTCTTTGATTTTTCTTTGGACAGTCACCATTTCAGCGATAAACTTAATAGAAGAGTAGTCTCTTTTACACTTTACCAAACTTAAGTTGTATTTTTTAATTAAATTTGAGTAGAACGTGGACAGTCCTTTTACAAATGATAACCAAGAATCATTGATTGACATTTTTGATGCTTCAATTCGCAAGAGAAATGACTTTGTTTGTGGAGACGAGAGTGGATTACTCGGTATTTGACAAGAATTGTGTCCAGAAGTGTTTACTTTATACGTAAAATTTAAATTACTGTCAACGGATGTTAGGGTCAGTGCTTGACGTTGAATTTCAACAGATGGTTGTGAAATCTCTTCAGTTAATGTAACAAACAGTAGTACTGGTAAAATATACCTCCACTCATAGATAGACTTCGAAAAGTAATACAAGTCACAAGGCCCGTTCATGGAACCAAATGTGGTTTCATGACATCCTATAGATGAAGTTGTGAAGGTTGGATGGACTGAAAAAGGAAGGATTTGCATGACTTCGTCATATGTTAACATTTCAACGGACCAGTCAATACTTATAGAAGAGCTGAAGTCTTTACCACCAAATCTATAATCTCTTTTGAACTGATAAAGGGTGGGGGCTAGTGTACCGGAAACTGAAGATGATGTACCAATAGATCCTAGTGTACCGGAAACTGAAGATGATGTACCAATAGATGATGTACACTTCGGATCAACAACCGTCTCCTGGAGAGAGTAAAAGTAAACACTATTGAACGTTTTTGTTTCCAAACTTGGAGAAAAGGTGAATACACTTACAGGTGTTTTCAGAAAACTCGGTTTGTCGTGAAACACATTCACGATATGAACTTGTTGCTTCTCTACGAAGGAACCTAGAAACTTGATCGTTTCTCTTCGCATGAATAAAAACTGTCCATTCAATTTTATCGCCAGAATCAAACTCAGAAGCGCCAAAATAGGGTTCACCACTTCGAAATTCGGAATACTTATTTCAACCTTTTGCTCCGAGCTTCCTAGCTCGGGAAAATAGTAAGATTTACTGTCCTGTGTATGACAGTGACTCGGACTTGATACAAATTTCCAGTTGGAAAGTAGAAGTTTTGTCATCGTCTGGTGACGATCGTGCAATTGGCTAATACTTTCTAGAATTCCAAGGAATTTTGAAAAGTCGGACGTTTCGATCAATAAGAGTTTATCCAGTGCTTCTCGAATCTCACTCAGTAAAGGAATACTTTTATTCAAAGAGGTCTCGATGACATTCTGGGTGACGATCGCTTCTTGGATTTTTATATTCGACGAGTCTAAGTATAAGAGCTCAGAACGCCATTTTTCTACTTGCTCAGTTGTTTTCTGCTGTAAAGAGGAAGCTACCATTGACTTTATTGTATTCATCGATGAATTGTTCATTTCCGTTTTTATATCGTAGCTAGCTATGATTTGTATTTATAGATACGTACAAATTGATCTAAAAATGCCGAGAATTCCTTTACTTTCTTGACTACATATTAAAAAAAGGGTATCGAACGACGACGAAAACAAAATGTAACAGCAGAAATATTATTCAATCTTCATGGATTTTTATGTTCGACGAGTCTAAGTGTTCACTTAATTCGTGTAAAAGAATTGAAAGTCATACCATTCTCATCGATGGACTGTTGGACGGTGTACCCACGCTCTTTACAATAATTTATATATTCTTGGGAGAAAATGTGCTCTTTATTAATGGTGGGAATTTTGACAGAAGTAATTGCGACAGAAGTGCGACTGGTCACGTCGGGATACGTAGTATAGGGGACTTGGTGTTCACGAAGTTGATCAATCGATGTTGGAGATGAAATCACATTCCTACAATCATTCCCTTCTCCACAATCATTCCCTTCTCCAAACGTGAAAGAGACTTTATCGAAGAGAAAGGGGTCAAAAATAAAAGCATCTAAATTTATATCGCTCATATTCGAAGAATGAATACCCTTAATAATTATGCGAAAGAGTTAATTTGAATAAATTATGCGAAAGAAAAAATGTCGATTTCTGTCCATTGAATTTTTTGAAAAAAAATGTTTCAAAGACAGTCAGAAAATAAATTAAAACAGACAGATATTTAACTCTGTAAAAACTATAAAATAGATGTATAACTCTGTAAAAACTATAAAATAGATATTTTACACCTTTTCTCATTTAATAAAACGCCCATTTACTACAAAGTGAAATGAGTACCGCTCTGAAAACACTACAAATCCCTGTAACTGTTCAAGTAGTCAAATTAAACAGAGATTGGACCATTTCTCCTTCTTCTTCTTCGTCTATAATAATTCTTGTTCGAGTTTGTTTGGGATTGTCGGACACGGCTTTAATTCGTTTGGAGTTTGAGGGTTCATAGGGATCGTCGGACGAGTTCGATGTTTTATCTACAAGTCTTCCAAACACATTAGATTTAAACCGATTTTTCATCGTCATTTCTTTTTTTTCTCCATATAATATATTTTTAAGCTTGTTGAAATCAGTTTGATTCGCATCCTTCGGAAGCTCTTGTACAGCCTTTAAAAGCTTCTTAACCTTCTTATCAGACAGTGGACGAAATCCAAGCGATATGTACACCTTTTGAAATCGAACAAGTAACTCTTCTCTTCTTTCTATATCCTCTATTTTACCAGATTTTTTTATATTTATATCATAACTATTAATCATTTTAAGATCGAGAATTAAAGCAATTTTCTTAAGCCTATTTTCAGTTTGGTTTTTTTTCTGTCTTTCCGCAAAAACTGCATGAGCAACTGCAACTTCTACCACATCGTTCGAACTCCGTTCTCTACTTCTTAGTACATTATCCATATCTAAAATGCTGTATACCTCTTGAAGTGCAAGTTGAGTGAAGTGAAACCATGTCAAATCGGAGTCTGATTCTACTTTTTCACTTTTAAATGTAGAAACGACTTCTTTTTTTTGCCACTTTTTTTCCAGATTAGAAACGACTACATCAAGCCATCTCAAAATAATTTTTCCGACACTTTCCAATAGGTTCTTGGGATCAAAGACATCTTTTAATTCCGAACATACGGAGAGAAGTCTTAGAACTAATTTCGACATAAGCTTTTGAAAAAATTTTTTCGCTTCGTGGAACTTTGATTTTAGAGAAGATATAAAATTTTCTTGCATTTCCTTATCTGGATTCGGAAATTTTTCCGTCTTATTAATTTCTTCATGTAGTTCTTTTACTTTGTTCTCGTAACCTTCACATTTTTCCATTATGCTTTCTAAAAAACCTCTTTTTTTGCTTTTTTTTTCAAAATTCATAAAATTGGCGACAATCTCTTTTGCTTCTTCAATATCATATTCTTTAAATACATTGAAATACTTGTCCTCAAAAATATCTTTATAGATTTTTTCTTTATTTTTTTTAACTCCGAGAATATCTAAAAAAGCAGTAAATAGACTACTATCATCTATAGTTTCATCGTCATCATAATTGTCAATCCTGTGATAATCTAATAAGTAACCACTAATATATAATTTATAAAAAATTTTATCTAAAGATTCGTCCCGATTTTTTGCATCTAGTTTATATTTTAATCCAACTGATGGATACTCACCAACTTGGATCAATTCCATATTTTTGACATCATCATCATTTTTGACATCATCAACATCATCGACAGTTAACTTTCCGATAGAGACCCAATATGGTAATGAGGCTGTCTTATGCATTTTTAAATCCTTTTTTTCCCGATGGGTTGCGGGTTCCAGAGTAATATAATACAAGGCGCTAGTTGCCTCACTTGTTCTGTGAATTTTATTCTTCTTCGACATATTTTGATTTTGTTTTTAATCTTACCTTATAACTGTAAATTATATTATATTTAAAGATTAAGTGAAGAAATGAAGTTTGGTGAAAATACTTGGGACATCTTACACATCTTAGAAGTAGACATCTTTGGTTTTCTAGAAGAACGCAAAAACATTCCCAAAAAAACTCTCGATAGTGATTTTATACGTTTTCTCAGTAGCGCTTTTAGACGATGGTCTTTAAAGAATCATCCCGATAGAGGAGGAAACGGCAATTTCCCAAATATCAAAAACAAACTAGAAAAAATGGAAGAAAGAATATTAGAAGAAGACCTATTAAAAGACTTTGCAAAAGCTTTAATAAATCCTCGTTTAGAAGATATACTAGATGCAATTGTAGTATTTAAATCTGAATATAAATTTCAGTCAGAAGTTTACTGTCTGTATGTAAACGAAATTCGTGAATTGTTAGAAGGCGATGAGACGCCAACTACTACTTCTAAATTACCATTTCTTGGAAAGTTACTAGTTAAATACTTACATAACACAAAACAGGAAGACGATTATGATATTGCATATGATACGTTACTGTATGGAACAGATGAAGAACATGTAGATATGATCTACAAGATATCAAATTTCTTTGATCTACTGAATGTGAACGTTATTGATGAGTTAGATGATGCGTACATAGAGGAAGCATATCAAACTAAAGTCCGTGAATCTTATTCAGGAAATGATCAGATGGAGAAATTGAAAAAAGAATTGATTGGAATTAGAGAGTGGGGCGTTCTTCACGAATATTTACAATTCAATAATATTGATAGTTTTATAAATGCTTTCACGAAACAAAGATCTGAGAATAGAAAAGAGTATGTGAAAAATGAAAATAGGATCGAAAAAATTCTTCATGAAGATTCAAAACCTGATGATACCATTCCATTTCTATCTAAATTTATTATATTTTGTCTACGAAAACTTAAACCATGGGAAAGGTTAGAAAAACTTAAAATTTTAAGAAAACACTTTGGTCCAGATGATGTTTATGTAGCTCCTTCATCAAATTCTACTGCATCAAGTTCTACTGCATCAAGTTCTACTGCATCAAGTTCTACTGCATCAAGTTCTCCTGCATCAAGTTCTACTGCATCAAGTTCTCCTTCATCAAGTTCTACTGCATCACAGTATCAGAAGACAACTAGATTCCATGATAAAGGACGGTATCTCACAACAAGTAGTTTTGTAAAAGCAGTAAAAGACTCAATTAAAAATACTGAGAAAGAATTGATAAGAGGAATTAAAGAAATTGCTGGAGACGGTGGAAAAATCGACTATTCACAAGATGTACAAAACTTAATTGGATCTAATCTTATAAGTCCTGAGATACAAAAGTTCCTTGAAGGGATGATGAAAGCTCCGAAACAAAGTAGAAGATGTGAAGTCAAAAAGTGTGAGACAGGTAAGACGAGGATTCATGGAAAGGGACAGTGTGTGTCTATGAAAACGTTTTTGGAGAAAATGAAAGATGACCCATCTGAGTTGCTTAGAGGACTGAAAGAAATAGCAGATCCCGATACAAAGAAGATTAAATACTCTCAATTTCTTAAAGGGTACATCGCCAGCGAAACTTGTCCAGAACCGATTAAAGTTGAAATTAAGAAACTAATGTCGCCTAAAAACGCTCCCTCTGCGAAGAAAAACACTCCTTTTTCGACTCCAGTAACAACTTTGAAAAAAAGTAGAAGACGTGAAGTCAAAAAGTGTGAGACAGGTAAGACGAGGATTCATGGAAAGGGACAGTGTGTGTCTATGAAAACGTTTTTGGAGAAAATGAAAGATGACCCATCTGAGTTGCTT
>Ga0209355_1002405_pt1 | contig 10454 bp, 7 predicted proteins | sample LauGreSBDMM110SN_3_FD_187563 | JGI IMG/M metagenome (GOLD analysis project Ga0209355, IMG submission 187563) | Freshwater lake microbial communities from Lake Michigan, USA - Sp13.BD.MM110.SN (SPAdes) (version 2) | ecosystem: Environmental > Aquatic > Freshwater > Lake | place: Lake Michigan, USA...
TTCCGGAAACCGTATATTGCGACAGACACCCTACCAAAAGGGAAGGGTTCCGGAAACCGTATATTGCGACAGACACCCTACTAAAAGGGAAGGGTTCGGGAAACCGTATTTTGCGACAGACACCCTACAAAAAGGGAAGGGTTCGGGAAACCGTATTTTGCGACAGACACCCTACTAAAAGGGAAGGGTTCCGGAAACCGTATTGCGACAGACACCCTACTAAAAGGGAAGGGTTCCGGAAACCGTATTTTGCGACAGACACCCTACCAAAAGGGAAGGGTTCCGGAAACCTACGGTTTCCTGAGTAGGTTTCCTGGGTAAATAATAGGCGAATAGTATATAATGGATAATTCACAAATACAACTGAAACTGGGCGATATAATAGAAATAACATCGCCGGATAATTTAGAATTACATGACCAAACCCACTATATAGAATATATCGATGATACCAAAATCCGCATTAAAAATGTATCCAATTTAAAAACTACAACGTTACTTATAGAAGATGGTTCTATAGGCGATATAGGAATATCTCTACTCGACCGTAGTAAAGACGAAGGGTATGCACGACAAAATGGGATGTCGATACATAGTTGGGTAGATATAAAGATTGGTTCCAATAACATAATGGGTGAAATCACAAATTTAGAAGAAGATATGATAGAAGTAACCACGTATCCAGATAGACGAGTAATTTATTTCGATTTCGCATACAAAGGTCCTTTGAAAGAGGTCGATTTCACAATTCGCGACAAACCAATCATAGAAGCAGAAGCAGAAGCAGAAGCAGAAGCAGAAGCAGTCGTGACAGAAGAAAAAGAGGAAAAGGAGGACGACAACATCCGTGCCATTCTCCACGACTTATATGTAGACGCAAATGAAATAATCTTCGGTGAAGATTTAGAAGAGGTTTACCAAGTCGTCGAAGTTCCGGAAAGCGAACGCAGATATGGTGTGGAATTACAAGTGAATGATATGATGGACGAATTGTTATCGACTATTCCAAACAGTAGGAGAACCAAAATGGTTATGGACAACATACATAATTTAATAGAACGTTTCAAACAATTGAGACACGATTTTTCAACATTTGACGATAATCTCAATATAACCGGGTTCTCCCACGACACCATGGAATACAAACCATTGGTCAAAAAAATACATAATTTGAAAGAGAGTTTGAAATGGATTATTCCGATTGTTTCTCAGAAACGCAGAATTTATTCCAATATTACAAACGATGATATAATCGCAATGGATATTGGAAAGGAATTGGTTGAACAGCATGAATTATTTAACAAATACAATGACGGTTCTTTGAAATATGGTAAATTGTATGAGAAGCAAACACAACCATTTGAAGCGGCAGTCGATGGTATTCTAACGAATAAACAAGAAGTTTTGACCGATTTAGAATCTATAGTCGAGAACCTGAGTGGGTTCAATAGCACAGTTGCCGATAATAAAATATGTAAATATGTGATTCAGCGGTATAATACTGGGCTAACCAAAAAAGACAGTCAGATATTGAAATCGGGTAAAACCATTTTCATACGAAATAACATGACACCAAACGATGAAATTACAATTAATTCGATGATGTTTTTACCAAAGTCCGCGTCCAAGTTCTCCAAAATTTCGCGACCAGGGACCGATATTGCTACCCGTGTCGGGCTACATCATAATTATTTGTCAGTTTTTCGTCTTTTAAATCCAAAGACGGAAATCAATACGCACATAGTAGACGATTTCGCTAGAGAAATAGACAATGATTTAACCAATATTAAGGAATTCCGACTCGATGATACTCTGGAACACGAACCCGATAAAATGTCCAAATTCCTTAATACAATAGTGCCATCTACCGAGAACCTAGTAAAAATAATGGGCAATAACAAAATGTCATTGATAGATATTGTGAAAGAATTGGAACCATTTGGTGTTTATACCGATGATATATCACTCAAGCAATACAATACGATAAAAATATACATAAACGATCAAATCAAGGAATTCAAAAAACAATACAGCGAAAAATCATCTAAATTCAATGAAATCCTAGACTTGAAATTCCAAACGAATGAATTAATGAATAAAATATTGTTTATCATCAATAACACCAACAACCATGAAGACAAACCCGAACTAGTTAAATTATTCAATGACGGATATGCCATCGATTCGACCAAATATATGTCTGGAGAACTATTGAGCGATGTAATCGTAAAGGACGGTGGTAAATTATTATCGGATATCATTATTACACTATCGCTAAGGAATCCCACTGACCTAATGTCTATGTTCGAACCCGCAAAAATCGACGACATTACGGATATCGAAAAAATCAAGCCAAAAGATTGCTTTCGACGATACCTTACCAAGCGATATTCCAGTATGAAAGATTTACAATCGGATAATAGTAAAAAGGAGGTGTTTTATGACAAAGAATTCGACGATACTCCATATCATATATTGGATAAATATACAAAGGAAAAAAAGAGTATGGAACCGGCAACCTTTATTGAATTCATTACTGAAAGTTTAATCCAAAAACATAGCGTGAATGCGTCAATCGCTCCCGAAATGGCGCGCACATTGATAGCTGGTAAGAAACTGGTGAGCGACGGCGAGTATGCCGTCGTAGACCCCGATGGATATTTTCATAGAGTCAAGGACAATTGGGTTCGTGATAAGACAATGGACGCGGATTTGTTAATAGACACAAATACCTTGTTCTGTAATATACGTGCGGATTGCGTCAAAAATGAAAGCAATATGGTTTGTCAAACGAATACAGCCCGAATGAATGAATTGACAAAATTGCGCTTAGTTGGCGAATTCGAGCGCAGAGTCGAAACATCCATTGAACAAATGGACCAAAAAATAAAACAAGTGTTGACGGAAGATTTCAAACGCATCAAGCGTGACCTTATGATAAACTCTATCAAAAGAAATCGCTTCAATAATTACGCGTATGCTCTTGGTAAAACGGTAATCAATGACGAAATATTAATTTCTCCTCACGCGCCGTTATTAGATGTCATATTGGCACAAGACGATTTCACCAAAAAACAGGGCGATATCTTGAAGTTTGCCGAATCCGTATGTAGAGAATCACTGTCCGATTTAAATGAGAACCCATTCTGGTTATATTGTAAGGCTACAAATACCAAATTACTACCTACAGCACTGAATGAACTCGCTCGTGCGTTCGTATTAGATATCGATTATTTAAAAAAACTGGACTTGATTTGTGCGAAACAAGGAGTGTTGAGCGACGATGGTGATTCTATAGTCGATAAATATAGTGGGCGAATCCTTAGGAGGATTGAGCTTGTTGATGAAGAAATCTACAATGAACAAGGATTCCGTGTGCAAACACACGACATACTGGAAACAGACTTGAAAACACGTATCGATGCGATTTTTGCGCCGAAACAGAGACCGGTATTCGAGAACAAACAGAATGAAATTATATATAATATATTGGATTCGTTTTGCGATAACATTGGAATTGACGTTAAAATGATTCAGGAATTTGTTATGAGGACAACAATCGAACTTTTGTCAAATGAAAACAGTGCCGAATATGAAAAGAAAGCCCAATTTATATTGAAAAAGACTGGCAAAAGTCCGATTCCATTCGCCGTTCACTATGATAGACTGACATTCTGGTATTTGGTATCTACATTGCTGGTGTCTATACAGACTGCAGTTCCATCTTTCCGTGTAAAGAAAACATTCCCGGGTTGCTATCGGTCTTTCAGTGGATATCCACTGGAAGGTGGAATAGAAGATAAAACTGGTATAAAATATATGGCATGCGTTCTCCATAAAATGAAAAGTAGTACTGAGCCATGGAATTCAATCGAGAAACTGAATCTCGACATATATGTATCCAAATTAACGGAAACGCTCAAAAATGTCATAGTCAGACCCGATATTATATCGTTGTATAACATTAAACGTGAATTGCATAGTAACGAAGTTGTTCCGGCAGAGCATAATGTCACCAAATGGCTGTCGTTCTTACCACCAGTTGTCCCATTCGAAATGGGCAATATAGTATCCGTGTCGCGCGAATTCGAGAACGACTTATTGGAACTTATGCGCAAAGGTCATAAAGACCAGCGCGAACAATTGGATATTATAAAGAGCAAGTGTGTTAGATATGGGTATGGTATCATTGAACTCATCAATCAGATTGTGAAAAAAAAAGACCAGATTCTAAAAACTGCCAGCAAAGACCCTTATTTGGAGAACGCGTGCTGTAATGATTCGGCAATAAACGAACCACTTCTATATTTTACCAATATTAACTCAACAATCGCATTGTATAATTCTATTTCAAGATCATTGAGTGAATTCGCCACCGAATCTAAAAAATATGCGAGACCATCTACTTTATATCATAACGAATCTACATCAGTGACTTACCCTGTTGTGTCGGAGAACATTACGGAAGAAAATATATATGACATTTATATCAGTTATTGTAATTTCGCAAACGACCAACCCATTCCACCAGAATATATATCAGTTTGCCCCGAAAAACCGATGGGATTCCCCAGCAGCGCATCACTTAGTGAACAGATTGAATTTCTCAAGAAGAATGGGAATAGATATTCGGTCGTCGATTTCAATAATCTGATGACACTTGTGAGAACCAAAAATAAAATGGATATACCCAAATCACTGGTATTTAGTCAAATCGATGTGATATTCGATATATTGGATAAATTCGATACGACCGATTCACAAGTCATTGAACCGAAGATGCGAGAACATCTACGAGCGGTTATGAAGTCATATGACCCAAGTGTCATGATTGTAGAACCGAGAGAGTCACTCGTCGCATTCAAGGATTATTTGGCAAATGCGAATGGTAAAATGTTCTCCGAAATCTCAGCATTTATGGATACATACGGAAATTTATCTGATAAAAAATACACTGTATTTCAAAACTTCTTAAAAGTCGGCGGAACACCCGAGTTTATACGAAACTCTATATATTTTATGACGAAAGCCTTTCCGGCCATGATACTCAACGGAACTTCCTTTCAACACTTACCCAAAAGTTGGAATTTTGCGAAGCCGCATTACGAAGAATTGAAAAAAATGATTGAGAAAACATGGGAGGGTATTAAAGGATATTCGAATGTATCGGACGCATTGAATGAAATAGAACTACGTTCGGCGGATATTTATTTGCTGATTAGCGAACTCCCGATATACAAACCTGTATATAAAGGAGAACATACATACTATTCGCTGTTTGATACCGATTCCATAAAATTAACGTATGAATATCTATGGTATTCCACTATTTATGAGTATATCGTGTCTGCTAATAATATCGAATTGATATCTATTGATGTTGAAGCCAAGAAAACTAAGCGCCGCGAGCGTGTTCTATCACCAGATTTAGCGGTCGGATTGGATGAAAACGATTCGGATGATGAAATTAGAGAAATTGACATTAAATCTGGAAGCGAAGACGATTTTAAAAAGCGAATTGCTAACTTACTGAACTCTTTTTTCAATATAGATACCGAGAACCAAGAACTCACGATGTCATATGACGAAATATCAAAGAAAATACGCAAATCGAAGACCAATGAGAAACAAAAAATGGTTTCAGATTTAGGCAAAATGGATGACGATGAACGTGCTATTGAAAATCAGTTTAAAAAATACAAAATGGGTAGATGGAATATAGGCAAAGAATTATTCAAATATGATAAGAATATGTTCTCCAAAGAGTATTCGGAAGTAGATGAAGAACATGCCGATATAGACCAATTCGGTGAAGATTATACGGACGGCGATTTCTACGGCGACAATCGTGAAGATGAAACCGAATTTGGCGACGTTTAGTGGAAAAAGTATAAAATTATATAATACGTAATTTTATATACAAAATGTTTTTAACACGTAAATTCTTGCGTCTCAATAAAGTCAATATTGCAATACTTATTTTTATGACATTATTCACAGTGATTCATTTATACAAACCAATTCTTATGTACACGAAGGAAGGTGGATTCCGACAATTCGGAGTTGGTTATAAACACAAAACGGTTATACCCATATGGATTGTTGCCATAATTATAGCCATATTCTCCTATTTAGCCGTCCTCTTCATTTGATTGTCTCTAATGTCGCGAATAAAGAAGCAGTAATCATTGCCATGTATATCCATACGAAATGTCCGATTTTTCGCTTCATGGTTATTAGTTTCTTCAATTTTTCTTTGAACTCTTCGAAGTTCTCATTCGGTATATAAAAGTCAATATAATTGGAAGGTTCTCTAGGTAGTTGTTCGGTTGCGTCCTCGAAATTGTTTACATTGAACGTGGTTATCAACCAACTAAATGGTAGAACCATTCCACTAAATTCCGGTTTTTGAAAAAGACTACTCTTTAACATGTTCATAGTATCAGTTAGCGATGTTTTTTTAATAACAGATAACCACCCATAACCAACCGTATTTTCAAATACAAGATTTAATTGAGGAGCCGCGAATAACAATGCAAATATGACAAAAACTATTGGGAACATCTTACTGGTTTCAATCGTCAGTCTCGGCATATTTAGCTCATCTGGTGTTCGGATACTTATAAATATAATAGTATTGAAAAGCAAAAGAGTTCCATATAGACCTATTACGGTAACCACGCTGTACCAAGATAATTTATATGTTTCGAGTTCCAATAACATTACCAACATTACCAACCCCAATACCATCGCCTCAGCAATAAATATGAATGAGACCGATGTTGACGATTTCGCTTTCGATTTGGCTTTTATGTTCTCCGACATACCATTTTTTTTACTATCATATTTGTCAATCAACATATTGATTGCGTTGTCTCGTTCTTGAACAGTGCTTTCTGATGTAAATGTATATGTGCCAGAATCCATCCTATATTCTATATCAATAGAATATAGAATGGAATTTCCACGCTTAATAGAGCCTAATGTCCAAAACTACCTATATAACACATTACAAAAATGCCATGAAACTAAGAGCGTCATTTATAGCTGGATTTATAATATTACCGGTTTCCTAATATTATTTAGTATACTGGGGATTGTATTGTATTGCTGTCGGAAACGCAAAATGACTCCATATGAACAATCCGAAAAAATGCGAAAGGACCAAGAGTATGTTCTAAATAAAATACGGGAATACAAGTTTGAACGGAAATAAAAATCCTATTGTAATCTATATATAAGATGAATACACAAAGAGAAGATATAATAAGAGATGATAATACTGCTCAATCCGCCCTTGATAATATTATAAGTGGATTGAAGACGGATACTATCGAACTAATCGTAGATATACCATTACACGGCGACCTCGATTTGTCCATTTTATTGGATAAATCTAAAAAATTCGACCGGCTTCGCACTATTCATTTCGGACAAGGGAAAATCACCAGTATTCGCAATATTCCAGTGGGCATTTCCAAGCTAATATGTAGCGATAATATGATTGATGAATTCACCGATTTACCCAATTCGCTTTTATACTTGGATGTCGATCGGAACTTTCTAACGAAATTTGATTTCACTAAAGTTCCGCATTTGGAAGAATTTCATTGTGAAGACAACATAATAACCGAATTTCACAATATTCCAGTAGGAATTGTGGCGATATATTGCGACAACAATGATTTGAAATTACTCGATTTGAAAGGTCTTAAAAAACTGAAAACTCTACATTGCTCCAACAATCCGATTATTATTATTGATAATTTACCCGAAACTATTGTGGATTTTGTATCCGAAAACAATCCTATACCTGCCACTACTGCGACTACAAACAAAAAAAACGCACAGGACGCATCCAAAAAAGTGGCATATTTGGATGGATTGAATACTTTCTATAAATTGAAATCGAAATATGAAGAAACGCTTTTGTCGCGAAAACGGGCGCAAGGGCGCAAAAAGGCGAAGGGCGATTGTATTGGATGTAAGCGTCCTGTGAATACGATTTTCACGGTAAATGCAGATGGACATTTCGCGATTTGTGGCGACCGAACTAACCCTTGCTCCCTCAATATCAAATTGAAACGCGGGAATACGGTGATGATTGAAACTGAACTCAATCTAATGAAAGCGGAAAATGATACGGCTAAAGAACGCATTATAAAACTGAAATTGGATACGCTGTTTGATTATATTCAGGAATCGAAATCCGCTGCGCTATTTAAAAGCGAATTGGAATTATTTAATGATACCAATCTTCTCTATTCGGCGGCACAGAAACGATATGACGAGCTATATAATAATCCACATACACGAGCATTGCTTATGCAGAAATCCGAGGCGGTCCATGAGATTCAGAAAAGAATATTGGGTTCGCTCGACGAATATACCAAACAAAATCGAGACAAACGATTGTTGAAAGCCGCACTGGATATTTACAAGGACGAATTGATGCCGGAAATGAGTAATTTGGGACGGCTCAAATATGAAATATGTGAGATGGATTTAGAGACGGATACTTTATATCAGTCGGAAGTCGCACTCGCGAAAATGGAGTATGTATATGGCAATCCACCGACAGTTGAGAAGTTTAATAGGGGAAACCAAGGTTTCCCCTAAGACCCCATCCTTACATAAGGAGTAAGGATGGGGTATAAGACACATACAGTCTGACCTCAGGATTAAGAATAATTTGTTATGGTGTCATGTTTATAAACAGTTATTATTTTGTTAGCATATATGGTAATAAAATAAATTATAATTTTTTGGTATAATTATTCTTAATCGCAAGAACAAATAGTATTTCCATTTATAAAGGCGTAAGGATGGGGTCTTAGGGGTTGCGCTCATTTGAGCGCAACGTCAGCTTTGCTGACAAACCTTGGTTTCCCCTATTGTTTTTGTATTATTTGCATTTATTGTAATTCGTAACACCATCCCATTGAACGCCATTCGTTTTAGCCCAAGAACGTTTGTCACAAGTTGTTGGGTGGTCGCTAGCTAAATCTATCGCCATAGCCGCCTTATTCGCCGCAGCCGCAGCCGCTAATCCTATATTTACACCTTCGTGATAACAATTACCTTTATTTTCGCCTTCACTTACCTCCGTCCAAAAATCGGGACATCGTCCAGCAGTCGGCGGCCAAGGCACTTCAGTGTTACTTTTGCGTAAGAGAACACCCACAGACGTCAATATTAATATCAATATCCCAGTAGCAATTGCCAATACAGCTATGTAAAAAACCTCCATATATACTTACTAAATATTTTTATAATTTTCTAATTGAATTGTATAGGTATATTCGGAATGTTCTCCACTAATGATTTAGAAAGATACAATGGTCGTGTGAATATAATTCAGCCACCAGACAAAATGCTCCAATTTAAAATGTTCGAAAAAATAAACGTAGCAAATGTGGCGACCGATTATCGAGGCGCCATTGCCGGTGTATTTGAAGACAATGTTCTCGCCCAAGTCTACTTTTCCGCTGGAAATATTCAGATACTTCAAAACGGATTGCGAGCCGGTGTCTACGCCATGTCCAATGAAAAATATGTGATACCCAACCAGAACATTAGCAATTTGAAAATAATCATGCGCAGCACCTATTTACAATATGCCGAACATAGTCCTAATAATGTTACTAAAGAGGTCGAACGATTGAATAAAATAGTTCTCGATTATTGTGTTCCATCCGTGTTCAATGAAGCCGTAGGTTATGAGAGATATTGCCAAGACCAGAGCTCTTTAGTAGTTCCATTGAGTATGCCACAACCGAGCGACCGCGATTACAAGCAGCTTGAACAGAAACATTTTATTTGAACCGATGAACATTTAGAATGGGACGCTTTGCGTCCGGTTTTAAATGGTTATCGGTCAGCACCTTGAAAGATTAAAATGGGACGCCTCCCATTTTAGATCTTCAAGGGTGTAAATAGCGCCTTATCCACCGTAGTCCTCACACAAAAAAGACGGTGCATTGCGATACCCAGCGCAAACAATGCGACCAATATATGTATGAACGGATACTGTGGTAAAAATAAATGAATAACATACGCGCCGATTACTGTAAATATCACGTCAACAATTGCTATATTGAATACGCGATACGAGTGGGCTCCTTCACCAACTTTTCCGAAAATTTCACTGTATTTACACGGCATATACTTATATAGAGATTTTACATATTTGAAGAATTGTATCAAATGTCCGTATTTTTGAAAGCAGCGCACATTCGGTCTATGCGCCGCACCAGTAAGCACCGCTGTAATATTAGATAATTACCAACTAATATTACAATAAAATCAAACATTGTGAATTTGAACCATTGAACAAATACTTTAACCCAAACCATAATATAGAACACGAAATACAAAGCGAATGCTAAATCGGTGAGTTCTCCTTTTCTTATCATTTTTGATTGTTATTGTTTCTATTTGTATTTTGATTTTGG
>Ga0209355_1002415_pt1 | contig 10433 bp, 10 predicted proteins | sample LauGreSBDMM110SN_3_FD_187563 | JGI IMG/M metagenome (GOLD analysis project Ga0209355, IMG submission 187563) | Freshwater lake microbial communities from Lake Michigan, USA - Sp13.BD.MM110.SN (SPAdes) (version 2) | ecosystem: Environmental > Aquatic > Freshwater > Lake | place: Lake Michigan...
GTGAGTAATCTTATCTACCAGAAATCTTTTCCGCGGCGGCCTTCGCGGCGTCGGCTGCGGCTTTCGCGGCGTTAGCTTCGGCGATAGCCACCGACACGGACTCCAAACCTTCACGCGCTCCAATATCAAGCGGATCGATCGCCAACATAGCTTCGAACTTTGCCTTGGAGGCTTGAAGGTTTCCCCGATCACGAGCCAAAAGGGCATCAGCAAGCAACGCCGCTTTACGTGCAAAAACCTCCTTAGGACTGAGAGCAGGCGTGATCGCCTGCTTCATGGGTTCCTTCGGCGCCGCAACCGTCACCTTACGCAATCTTGCGAGCTCGGCGGTCAATTCATTGATGCGGCTGTTAGCCTCGGCCAAGCGCTTCTCTTGAGCGACGGCGACCGTTTGCGCGGTGGCAAGGGCCTCCGCGTTCTTGGTCGCGATGGCGCCGTTCGATACCGTGACGATTGCCAGGCAGACGCTCAATACCGTCAGCCCACCCACAATCCATGCGTAAGGTACCTGTCTCTCAGGGGGTGCGACTGGTTCGTGCATAAGACTTTTCTAAAAGGCGGGGACAGGCGGGGCAAGGGGCAACCGTGCGGCGGAGCCGCATGACACTAGTTGACCGGTTGACCAGTGGGCCAGTTGGCAAGGTAAGCAAAGATGCCGTGCAAAGGTGCAAATCGGAGCGGGGCTCCTGTGCAAAAGTGCAAATGTGAGAGGCATCGCTCCGGGTGGCAGGTGGCAGCCTCAGGGTGCAGGTGGCGGGGGTTCAGCTCTGACATCGATTCAGTCCTCTGCGATCGACGCAGTCATCCTTTCGGTCCTTAAACTAGGTATGGGCGCGACGGTGTCGCGACCGGGATCCAGGGCGGACGCGTCGCCGACGCGTCCCTACCCTTACTTCTTGGCCAGATTGGCCTCGATCTCCGCAAGGAGTTGGCGCGAAAGCTTCTGCGCTTCGTCGATCTGCGTTGGCAGCATTCCACTGCCGACTACCCGATCTCGATAACCCGCCGCACTCTGGTTAGAATTCGCCGCGCTCAAGTTAGCCCACGCGTAGGCCGCTACATTATTTGCCGCAACGCCTTTGGCTCCATAAAAACGGCCGGCGATTTGATACTGAGACTCCGCATGGCCAGATATTGCTGCTTTATAATAGTAGCTGAAAGCCAACTTCTCATCACGAAGCGTTCCGGGGACGTGGTCGTAGATATAACCCAAGCGAACATGAGCCGGCACATATCCGGCATCCGAAGCCAACTTAATCCATTTAATAGCCTCGGTGTCATCTTTAAGTTGCAAATTCCCTTCAAAGTAAGCGTCCCCCAGCGCCAACTGCCACTTGGGGTCGCCGGCCTTGGCCCTTCTGACCACTTCAGGAAATGAAATGATCGAGGAGTTCTCCACGATCTTACGGTCGCCAAAAATCTCCGTACCAACCGATGCCTCAGACGCGGGAGTATTGTTCTTCGCTCTGAGCAGGAAATAGCCGGCGATCGAGACGACGATGACCAGGCCGAGGCTTAGCCAGTTACGCCTCGCTGAAGGCTTGGCGTTGTCTTGGGGCGTTTCGCGCATCTCAGATTAATATCAACGAAGACGGGTGACGCCAACGGCTTTATTAAGTCCTTCGACCTTGGCCTTATAACCGCCGGCAGACGGAATAATGAGAACCCTTGGAGAATACGCATAATGGTACTCGTACCAGTATTCAGTCTGCTGCCAGATCTCTCCGTTCATGAGTTTGAAGATTGTTTCGCCCTTCCACCCCTCGAACGTCCCTGAAATGTTAGACTCGATTATGTCGGTCGATGGCAACACGACCGGCACACGAGCAGGCGTCCTTGCCGGGGCTGGCGTAGCGCCGGAGGCATCGGCGGCAAGAGATTGGGCCAAAGCGGCGTTGAAGGGCGTGGCTGGTCTGAGCGCCAGAAGGTCCGTGGCCAGGGCGAAGAACAACGTCGGCGTAAACTTTGGTTCGACGGGCAGCTTCCGTAGCGCCTGATACTTGTTTAGCGCGGTCAGAGGATTGCCTCCGGGCTGATGCATACCGAAAAGGGTCAACGCCGCGGCCACCTTGTCCGGCGCGGCAGCAGGCACCGGGACGGACGGAACCGGCAACGAAGGCAGCGTAACTCCTCCTGAGCCGATCTCCTCGGCGTCCCAGATCCTTGCCTCCTGCCCTTCGTCCACCAGGACCAGGGACGAGCCGATGCCACAGAATAGACCGGGCGAATTGATGATGACCATTCGGCCTTCATACCGATACGTGGAAAGGGCACCGATGCCCTTCGTGATGATCCAGCGATCACCATTACGTCGCTGAATAATCAGCTTGTCGTCGTCCTGAAGCACCTTGACCAAAAGAACCGACTCCGCGCCGGCGAAGGCGGGAGCAGAGACCCCAAGCAAGAGGATTAACAGGAGAAGGCGCATCAGAAGCCGCGTTCAGCGTACTCTTTGCGGAACGCCTTGGCGAAGGATTCGGTCAAGGCGGCGACCTTGGTGCCTTCTAGCCTTGGTAAAAGCTCTTCCAGATGGGCGTTCATTGACCGCGGACAACGATTGATCGCCATGTTCAAGATGTCATCAAACTGACCGAACGTTGCTTTCTCCTTATGCTCCGCAGGTATCTTCCGGATTTGTCCCACCAAGCTAACTACCATCTCCGGATCTAACGTCGGCTGCCTGGAGACGATGTGACGGGCTAGCTCGGCCTGAGAGCCCTCCTGGTCGACATGTAAGGCGGCGAAGAAATGGGCGAATCGCGCGATAGCGTCGGACATCAGCTTACCTGCGAAATAGTCCAAGGTCGCCTCCAGGTCCTTCTGGACATCCGCATCGACCTCAGCGTGCGGACGGCCGCCCTTTTGACCGACAATATCGAGATAATCTTCGCTTTGCGAGAAATGGTAAAGCGCACGGATACGGGCATAAGCGGCCGGATGAGAAGAATAGGCCTCATCTTCGTACTCCGTATAATCCCTCACATAGCCCTTCACGGCCTCAGTTGTAAAAGCGATGACGTCCGAGGTGATTTCCGCGCTGCTTAAACCTGACGCCAACTTAATCGCCGCCGAACAAGCCACCTGCAGGTCTTGGCAAGCCACGAGACCGAAACGATCCATGCTGATCTCAAGCTTACGGTGGACGATGGCGTCCTCCATGCTCGCCGGACGGGCTCCTCCGCTCTTCATGAAAACGTGTAGCTTGGGCAGAGGCAGTATGTAGTGACCGAGCTCATGTCCGAAGATATAAGCCAACTCGTTCATGTTGAGTCGCTCGACCGTGCCGGAATTTACCCCGACCACGGCATTGCCACGGATACTAGTATGACAGAAAGCGTTGACCGATGGGTCCGACTTCACGAAGCCATGGACAGACTCACGGTCCAGACCAAGACGCTCGCACGCCAGGTCAAGCGCCTCGTCGACCTTAGGTACGATCTCACGCTGAATCGGGACATGCTCACGATACATGTTCAGGTGCTTGTCGGGGTCAGAAGCTTTGTCCTTATTCTTCGGCAGACTCTTGAAGTTGGCAGGCCCGAAACAGCAGGAAGCCAGGCGTTTGCGGACCTTCGTGAGGGGGTTGGCGACGGGGGGCATAGGTATTCACTACCACCGCACAAGAGGCCGACAAGGCTAAGATGGTTGAAGGATTATAAATAATATCAGGTAGGGGCGCGACGGTGTCGCGACCGGGATCCCAGGCGGATGCGTCGCCGACGCGTACCTACCCCAAGACAAGGTCGCTGTTTAGCGGAATAAGAAATACCCAACCGCAATGATTACGCCGACAAGAATTAAGCATCCGCAACCGTCAGTATCGTCCTTCTTCCTGGGCTTGGATGGGGTATGGGAGCGGGCGTTCTGGGCGAGCTTCACCTGACGGCGCTCACGCTCGGCTGAATGCTTCGGCTTGGGTTCTGGCTTGGGCTTAGGCTTTGGCTTCGGATCGGGCTTGGGAGAAGGCGGCTCCGAGCCCATGCCAAGCCAATTGCGCTTCGGCTTCTCGTCCTCGGGTGGAATTTCGCGCATGGGCTAAGTGGGGTAAGCAATGAGAGGTGAAGCGGGGGTGAGAGGCAACATTAGTTGACCGGTTGATCAGTTGGCCAGTTGGCCGGACCCATTCACACGTCAGGCTCGCTATCTTCCCCCGGCCGTGCGTTCGCGGGTCATCCTGGCCGCATCCGCAGCCAATACGCCACGCATGGCAATGACCAAAACCTCGCGAGCGACCACGTCCGTCGGGTCATTCATCACTATCTCTTCCAATTTAAACTTAGCCGCATGCGGCTTGCCGTTATAGATATCCTTGACTGCGTCAGCTATGAGAAGGTCGATTCTTCGAACCTGATTTGAAGGCGCCCCGGCCGACGTTTTTACACTTGTCGCCGACACGGTCGAACCTGAGTAATTATTGCGAGCTTCGTCTGCCTCATTGCGTCTCTTTCGATCGATCAAGAGTTCTTGAATCTTGAGATTGGCGCTGGTCAGTTTTCCATCCGAATCTTCCAAGGCTTTCCTGAGATGATCGACCTGCCCCTGCAGCTCCCTCTCCCGCGACGACGCCTTGACCTTCGCGGCAGCGAGCGCATCGGCATCGCTGGCCGAGGATGTGAGATCGTAGGCGACGAAGGCCACCATGCAGGCCACCATCGTGGCGCATACCAATAGCCATGGATTTGCCGGCTTATTTGTCGGGGTATTTATTTCGCGCATAGGCAGAACCTAAATGCCGAACAGACAGGAGGCAAGCGGCGGCTGATACATGAGATAAGGTTCAAGCCACTACTCCCGAATCGACAACGGTTTCGGGATGAGTTTAGTGTTCAAGAATGCAAGAAGTACCCCCTTCTCCAGCCTTACCTCGTACCAACAAGCACCGGATGCGTTTTTACCTGGCCGCCTCTCTTGTGACGCTCGGGATGGCCGCACTCATCTGCGCATCGGCATTCCTCATCCTGACAGGCTATTGGTACATAAGCATAGCACCCATCGCGTGGAGCGGATTACTCATTTTTAACACATCCTATTTATTGCGCAAACCACATGCCCGGGCCAGAATCGAGACTTTGCTCTTCGAGTTCGACCAAATCTCCGATCGATTCGTCCGTCCCAAGGACTACAGGCACAAAGAGTTCAATCGACATCCATCTAGGGACATCATCCCAAAATCCTTCGTCTATGGACTATGCATAGACGCTGAAGGTGAGATCAAGATGCCGGAAATGACACACACTCCGGAACATACCTATAAAAATGATTTCGGCATCCCTATCACGAATGATTACGGCGTCAGCATCTGCATCAATGATGACATCGTGCACATCAGAAAGAAAGAGCATGAGTATACCAACAACAAGTTATGGCTAGTCAGATTTTTCGAAAAACATTCAGGAAAAGGTCAAAAAAACGCCCATCTAAGAATCCACAAAGGCGACGTCAGATCTGACGTAGTAGCCGGAGACTTCATGATCGAAGGAGACGAATTCGATGCGTTCATGAAGACCCTTGAACTGGCGAAAAATTTCGGCACAATACCACGCTTCCAGCCATGAGCATGGCAACCGTATGCCCAAGCCCAGGATCAAACCGAAAGCAACAATTCACAACAACTTGAACACGACATCTCCATGAAGGAAATTAACGCGCAGGATAAAAATCCGACATTGAACTCACGAATCAGCTCGAAGGCGATAGTCCTAGCGCTCGTCGTCTTATGCACGTGCCTCATCCTGGTCGTGCTGCCCTGGAAAACCGGCGACGACGAAGCCAAGCAGAAGGCGCTTGATGCGGCATCGACAAAAATAAATGCGCTCAAAACTGCCGAAGAACAGCTTCGCACCCAACTGTCCGAAGAATCAAAAAAAGCCGAGGAATTAACGAAGGCATTGGCCAAATCAGAGGACGCCAACAAATCACTCAAAGCGGATTTGATTCGGAAAGACACGCTGCTCCAAGATCGCATAAAGGAGCATGGCATTCTGAAAAATGAGAATGAAAGCCTGAGAGAAATGACCAAAGCCTTGGCCGTCGCCAACAAGCAATCAAGCGAGTGGATATTCGCCCTGACTGCTGAAGTGATGCCGAATCGGCTTCCTGAAATGAAACAAAGGTTCGGTGCTGATAAAAACGACCTATCAAAACATGCAGCCAAGGCGAAGAGCTTCGCACTCACCGAGCTGCTCAAGGACTTCACACTCGCCTCCGACGAATTTACTCGGCCCAAGAGATACAGACATACCGGGCTCAATGTCTACTATCACTCGCAAGGCTACCATCACAAGGAAAGCATCTGCGGAAAATGCACGTTCTTCAACTTCAGCGTAGACACCACAGGAAAGCTTAGCGGATCCAAGTTCGATTCACTGCTCATCGTCCGAGACGATGAAGTGACTGAATACAAAAGTCTCCAAGAACTACAGAAATCATTCCTGAACGACACCAAAGGACTATCTTCGTTAAGGTGCAGAATCAAATGGAAAGGGAAAGAAGACAACACACCTTACGCAGTCATCGAAGATAGACAGGTTGATTTCACCCTCAATGAGAAGGAGATGAAAGCGATCAGGGAGTCCCTGGAGCTATCGATCTTATTCTCCAAAGAAAACTGAACAAACACGCACACCTTTGGTGATCTTTTAAAATGCGCGAATACACCGAACCCACCCCGGTCGATCTTCAGTCTTTTTCTACCGGGCGAATCCTCAAGGAGTCATGGGAAATCTCCACGAAGTACTTCGGCGCGCTGGTGATGCCGACGGTGGTGCTCTCGCTGTGCGGCGTCCCTTTCGTTTTCATCCTTCCCGAGCCTATTGGCGAGCTGATCAGTAACATCATCAGCGCATGCCTCGGACCGATCGCCCTCATGGGGCTGTATCGTTCGACTTTGACCCTCAAGTCGACCGGAACATCCCCCTCTTTTAGCTTAACGACAAGCAGCGGTTCGGAATATTGGTGGCGCGGAATCAAGATCGGTTGCGTCATCGGCCTCTACACCTTTTGCGCCGTTCTCTGCGGATTCCTAGCCACCTCCATCCTCTGGATTCCTGGCATCCTCCTCATGGAGGACCTCAAGACGGCCGCAATCACGCTATTTGTCTTCGCAGGTATCGGCCTGACGGGATTCCTTTGCTGGTTTGGCGCACGCGCCTGCCTCGCCTATGCAGCGATGGCTGACGAACACCATATCGCCTTTGAATCGTTCAGTATCGCATGGGAGATGACCAAAGGAAGACTAGGTCAAATCGCTAGCATCGGCCTAGCCATTGCCGGCATCGGCTTAGCCCTCTTACTTATGGTAAGCTTATTCCTGGCGCTTATGTTTGCGCTGGAAGAGTCAGTCGGAGTGATTGCGCTCATTCTGCTATTCATTCCCGGGCTTCTGGCTTACTTCTTCGTCCTCAGCTGGGGCCACGTGGCCCTTTGCCTCAGCTACCAGGCCCTCAAGCCGGCGCCGAAGGAGGAGCAGGCGCTGCCGGCGAACTGAGGAAGGTAAGGGAGAATAGGCCGGTCGGTCAGGACATCACGTGGTGATGTTCCTACCAAGAGACAACGGATGCGATGTCATCGCATCCCTACCTTTAGATCAGGCGTTGCTTGAGGCCGGAGGCGCGGGGGACTTCCCGGGCGCAGGCGGCGAGGAAGTCCGTGCGATCAGCGACAAGGGTCACCTGCTTGCGCGCACGGGTGATGCCGGTGTAGATGAGCTGGCGATTAAGGAAACCCTCACGCTGGCTGGACCCAAGTACGACGACGGCATGGCCATACTCCGATCCCTGGGCCTTATGGATGGTGGTCGCGAAGGCCGAAGCATACTCAGGCAGGCGATTGAGGTCGAATCCCGCGGCATAGCCCCGGAAATAGACGAGATCGCCGACCATGACGCCGACATCCCCATTGGAGAGGCCGGTACCTCGGCGGTCATTGCGGGTGACCATGATCAGGGAACCCGACCCAGGCGGACTGACACGGATACCGAGCTTTTCCGCGATAAGGCGAGACAGGGTCTCGGCCCCGAGCGGACCACGGACATGCGAACAGAGCACCCGCACGTCGTCGACCAAGGCCATGGAGCCCTCGACATCACCGGCACGGGCTTTATCGCGCAGGGCAGTGAAAGCCGGCAGTACAAGGGCGACGACGGCCTCGGGGGTCGGGGCGACCAGATCCACGGTCTCCCTGCCCTGCCCGCCGAGGACGGATTCGGCAAAGCGCATGATCTCAGGCGCATCCTTAGAACGTACCTGGCGGACCAGCTGGACCTTATTGTCAGCGAGCGCCGGGGCTTCGCACAAGTCCGCGAGCACGGAGCCGACCTCGACGGACGGGAGCTGATTAGGGTCGCCGACGAGCACGAGGGAGCAACCGGCGGGAAGCTTATCGATGACCTCATTGAAGAGCATGAGGTCGACCATCGAGGATTCGTCCACGACGAGGAGCTGCATGCCATCAAAGGCCTCGGGCTCGTAGAGTAATGAATGGATGGTCTGGGGCTCGACGAGATCAGCGAAGTCAGGCTGCTTGCGCAGTTCGGCGAGGCCATCGGCGATCCGGCGGGCGGCGCGGCCGGTCGGGGCGACGAGACGGATCTGCGCGGGTGCGAGTTCCCCGGCCTTGACGACATACTTGAGGAGCGAATTCAGCGTGTAGGTCTTACCAGTACCAGGGCCGCCGGTGAGAATCATGAAAGAGCGCTCAGCGAGACGCTTCAAGGCCTCGGCCTGCTCTGGATTCAAACCATCGGCCGTGGCGATGTCCTTGGCCGAGGCGAGACTCCAGGGCTCGTCGCGCTTGACGGCCAACTGCAGAACGGACTTGGCCAAGCCGGCCTCAAGCTCGTCCATGTGACGCAGATAGAGGAGCACTTCGGGCGCGGAGCCGCGAAGGACCAGCGGGGTCTGCTCCTGATCGGACGTGCCAACAATGAGATCCAGAGCCGGGGCTTCCTTGAGCATGGCGCAGGATTGGCCATCGAGCACGGCGCGATAGGCGACCTCGGCCCACTTTAAGGAAGGATGGTCGGCCGGCGCGCCGAGGGCGGACAAGAGCGACTGGGCCAGTTCCCGGGCATCGGTCTCTTCCTGATTATGAGGGACGAAGGACATGGTCAGGCGGAGCGGGTCTGGAGGATAGAGCGGAGCTTCGTGACGAAGTCAGCCGAGGGACGATGGAAGAACGCGCCGTGCTTATCCTCGGGATGAGTACCGAAGCCACGCAGGTAGAGGTAGTAGACCCCGCCGAAATCGCGCTCGTAGTTCCAGTCCTTGCCAAGGCAACGGCTTAGATGGGCATCGAGGGCGACGGTGTAGAGCGAGAACTGCAGGTGATAGCGCTCCTTAGCGATACTGCGCGAGATGCGCTCGGGCAGGTAATCGGCGGCGCTCTCGCCGAGGAAATTGGATTTCCAGTCGACCACGTAATAGCGGCCATCGTGGGCGAAGACGAAGTCGACCGAGCCGGTCACCAAGCCGTCGAGCTCGTTGGCGCGATTCCAGGAAAGACCGAGCTTGGCGAGATCGGGTTGGGCCGCGGCACCGAACTCCCGGGCGAACTCGGCTTCAAGCTGCGGGAAGGTCTGACTGCCGATCGAGGCCGCGAAGGAGAAGCGAACTTCGGAGAGCTGCGTGGCCGGATCGAGATCGGAGAGACAGAACGGTGCGCCGGCATGGGAGCGCAGGGGCTGCTGGAGCCAAATCTGGGCCGAGGCGGTGAGCTTATCGACCGTCGACGTAAAGGAAGGATCGGACGGAGCCAGCAGGCCGGAGCCACCCAAGAGGTGCTCGACCATCTCGCGCAGGTACGGGCGATCCTTGACGCCGCGGCGGAAGTCGACGAGCTCGAGAAGCTTGTGCAGAAGATTGCCGAGCAGATTGCCCTTCAAGTTGTCCGGCAGCAGCAGGCTAACGGCATCGTCCGGATCGTCCGGGTCTTCGAAGCCCGAGGCCGTCGAAGAAGAGTCATGCTTGCCCTTAGAGAGACCGGAGTAACTCGTAGCCCCATAGGCCATCGGCAGACGGTCAGGAATGGCCTCGAGCGTGGGATGGAACGGGATAAACGGCAGCGGCTGGGATAATGGGTCGTCAGCCTTGAGGGGAGCGCAGGAGGCGGTGAACGTCGTCAGCTCCTTGGGCAGGGTTGCGGCCTTTAGCGAAGGATTCAGGCCGACGTCGACGAGGACCTCCGAGAAGCCACCTGGCTCACCGTGATTTCCATGGCGGTCAGGCTTGGAGTCAGCGAGGCCCATCCAGACGAAGCGATGACGAGCGCGGGTCAGGGCCACGTAGAGGAGACGGGCGTCTTCCTCACGCTGCTGGACGGAGAGCTCGGCGGACATCGGATCCTTGCTGTCGCCGGTGAAGATCGCCGATGTGCCGTTCTCGCGACGGAGGATCATGCCTTTGCGCGGATAGCTGGGCGAATAGCTGAAGGCCTTG
>Ga0209355_1002416_pt1 | contig 10417 bp, 9 predicted proteins | sample LauGreSBDMM110SN_3_FD_187563 | JGI IMG/M metagenome (GOLD analysis project Ga0209355, IMG submission 187563) | Freshwater lake microbial communities from Lake Michigan, USA - Sp13.BD.MM110.SN (SPAdes) (version 2) | ecosystem: Environmental > Aquatic > Freshwater > Lake | place: Lake Michigan, USA...
CAGGTGCAACGCGCATGGCTAAATAAAACATTAAAAAAGCATAACTAATTAAAGCTACGGCAGTATAACTAATTCTACGCACTGCTTTTGGCCCAAAGTATTCATTCACTATATCTGTTATAACAAATTCAAGAGGCCATAATAAAACACCACAGGTTAAATTAAAAGAAAGATTAGGCACCCCAAACAAAGTAAAATTAGAGGGCGCTAGCCCAAATACTTTTTCTAAAGAAAATATTTTACCTCCAATACATTCTGCAATTAAGGCATTGGCCACAAAAAAAGCCGTGATACCTAGGAATAATTTAGTGGGCTTATCTTTTAAAATGGAATGAATCATAATTCAAATTAAATAATTAATAGGATAATTTGTAACAATAACATCAAAAGATTAATAATTGTTTGCCATTTAGGTAAATCCATCTGTTTTTTTATAAGAAGGTTAATTATAAACCAAATAACAAATACTAGGTTCACAAAAGGGGCCATTTCAAGTCCTAAAACGGCCATAAAATTAGCCACATCTGCAGGTATTTTTAACCATGATAAAAACAGAAAGGCAGTTGTAAATAAATAGAAGGCATTACATATAACAGCAAGCTTGGAGATAAAGGCAAAAGAGGTCTTGTTTTTCATTCTATTTGTTAATATTTACAAGGTACTAAAATTACTTAAAAAGCCTTTTTAGTCGTAGGTTTGTTGGTATAAATATATGAATATGTTGAAGTCTATTTTCAAGTCGGCCCTACCCCATATTATCGCAGTAGCCATTTTCGCCATTGTAGCCATTATTTACTGTAAACCTGCACTTGAAGGCAAGGTTTTACAACAATCAGATATTACCCAGTGGAAAGGAATGGCGCAGGACGCATTTTCATACAAAGAAAAATATGGCTATACCCCATTATGGAGCAATAGTATGTTTGGAGGTATGCCGGCTTATCAAACTACAGGGGTGGGCGGTTTCGAATATTCAGTTGGCTGGATTAATCAACTATTAACTTTAGGATTAGCAGAACCCATTAGTTTATTTTTCTTAGCCAGTATATGTTTTTACTTTTTAGCTCAAGTACTTGGCTTTAATACCATCATTAGTATCATTGGTGCTTTAGGTTATAGTTATGCAACCTATAACCCCATTATTGTAACAGTGGGTCATATTACTAAAATGCATTCAATTGCTTATTTGCCTTTATTCATTGGGTCATTACTAGTTTTATACCAAAAGAAATATTTACTTGGAGGCATATTAACTTCCGTTGCAACAGTACTTCTTATTCAAGGAAACCATATTCAAATAGACTATTATGGTGTGCTTATTGCAATAATAATGTCTGTTTACTTTCTTATTATTTGGATTAAAAATAAAGAGTATACCCATATTTTAAAAACTTTAGGTATTGGTCTTACTGCAGGCATTATTGGATTAGCAGTAAATGCTCCTTTATTATTGAGTACTTATGAGTATGGCAAAGAGTCTATCAGAGGCGGAAGTAAATTAATTACCAAAGACTCTAAAACAACTTCAACAGGTTTAAATAAAGACTATGCTTTAAGTTATAGCATGTATAAATCGGAACCCCTGGTATTAATGTTCCCTAATATTTATGGCGGCGCAAGCGATCCTAATGCAGTTGATCCTGCAAACTCAAAAGCAATAGAAACCTTGCAACAAATGCAGCCTCAGGTAGCTCAACAATTACAATCCTTTCTTTCTTTTTACTGGGGCGGCATCGGTTTCACAGCGGGGCCTCCTTATGTGGGTGTTATCATTTGCTTTTTTGCCTTACTAGGGTTTTCTGTAAAAGATAATAAACATAAGTGGTGGATAGCAGCAACAATTATTCTTTCATTTTTATTAAGTGCTGGAAGTTATTTAGAATCTTTCAATGTGTTTATATTAAACAATATACCATTTTATAATAAGTTTAGAGCGCCTAGTATGATTATGGTTATCCCTACTCTACTGTTAGGTATTATGGCCTTATATGGTATGGCTGAAATTGCTACTGAAACTAGCTTAAAAAATATTGTAACAAAATATAAATTAAGCTTTATATTAACTGGAATTATTCTATTGAGTGTTTTGTATATCTATTTTACCAGTGATTTTAAAAGCGATGGCGAAAGAAATTTAATTGAACAAATTGCAAAAATTCCAGATGCGAATCAAAGAGCAGTTTTTGAAACACCTGCGCGTGATTTAGTGAATGCAATTGCTACTGATAGAAAAGGCATGATTGAAGGCGATGTAGTAAAATTCTTTATTTATGTACTTTTAATTTTTGCTTTGATATTTTTAGCAATTAAAAAAGTAATCAATCAAACAATTTTATTAATTGGCTTTGGCGTTTTATCCATGATTGATTTATTCCAAGTGAATTTAAAATATTTAAAGTCTGATAGCTTTATTGAGGCCACTGAAAATGAAAATGCGTTTGCCTTAAGCCCCATTGACATTGCTTTGAAAAAAGATACGACCCAATACAGGGTATTAGATATGAGAGCTGGTATTAACAATGCATTTAATGGGGGCGCTATAGTTGCCTATAATCATAAAACAGTTGGAGGATATCATGCAGCCAAATTGAGTATTTATCAAGATCTTATAGAAAATCAATGGTATAAGTTTCCGAATTGTATGCCTACCGTGAATATGTTAAATACAAAGTATGTTATCTCTGGAAATATTGCCAATGATACCATCCCGAATAAAGACGCCTTGGGCAATGTTTGGTTTGTAAAAGGTATTCAAGTTGAAAAAGGCCCAGCAGAAGTAATGAAAAGCTTAGATAGTTTTAATCCGAAGGATACGGCCATTATAGAACAAAAAGACAAAATAGAGTCTTTGAATAATTTAGAGTTTGATGAAAATGCAAGCATTGCACTTGTAAACAATAAAAATGATGAAATAAACTATAAAAGTAGCTCCACTAAAAAGCAATTAGCAGTTTTTAGTGAAATTTATTACAATTTAGGTTGGAAGGCTTATGTCGACAATGTAGAAACCCCTATTGTAAAAGCCAACTATGTATTAAGAGGACTGGTGGTTCCTGCAGGCAATCATGCTATTCGTTTTGAGTTTAAACCAATTACAATTAAAAATTCTATTATAGCAAGTACTTTTGCTTCTATCCTATTATGGATATGTATAGCAACTATGATAGTAATAGCTTTCAGAAACAAACAAAAAAGTATATAAGCACTAATGAATAAAATTGCTATTATTATTATTACTTATAATAGGCCAGCCGATATGCTGGCTTTAGCAATGAATATTGAGAAGCTTAGCTCACAAAAAGAATTATTGGAAGAAGTGATTATAGTTAATAATAATTCTACTGAATCTTATGATGAAGTAAAATCATTTATTCAGGAACATCCCAGCACCCCTTTTAAATTCATAGAATCTAAAGAAAATTTAGGCGTATCTAGAGGGCGTAATTTTGCCATTGAGCAATCTAAGGCACCCATTTTAGTTTTAATTGACGATGATGCTGAATTTCAAGATACAGATGCACTAAACCGTATTCATGATGCTGTAATTGAAAACCCCCATGCAGGCATTTTGGCTATGAAAATATTGTACTTCCAAAATAAACAATTTCAAATTAATTGTTTCCCTCATAAATCTTTTGAAAAAAGAAAGCATTTGCAGTCTTTTGACACTTACTACTTTGCTGGTTGTGGCAATATAATAGTAAAAGAAGCATTTGATAAAGCAGGCCCCTTCCCTACCGATTTTTTTTATGGCATGGAAGAATACGATTTAAGTTACCGAGTCTTAGAGGTAGGCTATTCTATAAAATACATAGCTAATATTGTTTTGTTGCATAAAGAATCGCCAGAAGGACGACAAACAAAGTCTGATAAATTAAGAGGCATGTGGGTGAACAAAACAAAAGTGGCTTGGAGATACTTACCATTGCACTGTTATTTTACAACAGGCATTACGTGGTCGATGTTTTTCCTATTAAACTCTAAATTTGACTTAATCGGATTTATCAATGGCTGGCTAGCTATTGTAACAATACCTTTTAAGGAGAAAAGGAATAAAGTAAGTAAGTTGTCACAGGAATATCTTAATAAAGTAGAAGCTAGAATATTATTTTAAAGAATCATTTACTCAATCTCTAATCAATTACGTTTTTACAAATTGATAATAAATTATTAAACTCATTTTTTATTTTTCTTTTTGAAAAAGAATAATGAATACCAAGTTTATTTAACTTATTAAATTTACTAAGTCTAGTTGATAACATATCATATCTAGCAAGTAGATAATCAAGATTTAAATATTTATAATGCAGTAACTTAAATATTGTGCTACTGTATTTGATTGAACCTATTGGGAAGCATTTATGCGAACCAGCCTGATAATTAATTTCATCTATTTTGTTTGGATTAAAAATTATTACTTTATCAAAACTTTCTGATCTTACTCCCATTTTAAAATCAATGAAAATATTATTTTCTTTCTTTGGAAGCAATTCTGACACCATATTATACCCTTGTGGCTTAACTAATGTTATATTATTTTTGATTAAATTATTAATTTCTTCAATTAGATTATCATGATAAAGGAACTCATCAACATCACAAACTATTACAAAATCAGCTTCACCCCTGCTTCTCTTCCAAACATTATTCTTGATTGTAAGGTAAATATCATCACGAATTTCGCCACCAGTTTCAAAATTCAAGAATTCAACTTTAGCATTGTTTTTACAAATATCTGAAGATAAGTCAGTTGAAAAATTATCATATATGAATAACTTGTCACAAAACGAACTGTAATGATCAATGAAATGCGGCAGCATAACTTGTTCATTATAACATATAGAATAAAGATGAATTTTAAAATTTTTCATATATGTTTGTATAAATTTTTAGTATATTATGAAATTAAATATAATAGAATTAGTAATTGGAATTAGAAAAAGATTGGATATTATTTTCTATCGACCTTTTTCTAAATTTGATATAAGCTGGTTTCAAGAAAAATTATTAAAGCATGCTAATAGTGGCATTGAATATTCTCATTTATACAAAAATAGGTATAAAATCATATTCAAAGACCCGAAAGCATTTTTATACTCGGTAAAGGAGCTATTTGTCGAAGAAATCTATAAATTCAAAGCCCAAGATGATACCCCCTACATAATTGACTGCGGATCATATATTGGTACCAGTATTTTGTTTTTTAAAACCCAATACCCAAATGCTAAAATACTAGCTTTTGAGCCAGACAATTCAAATTTCGAATTACTTAATAATAATATAAAAAATTGGGATTTAAAAGATATAGAAATTCAAAATGCGGCAATATGGATTGATAATTTAGGCGTCAACTTTATAGCTGATGGCAATATGGCAAGTAAAATTGACGAATCCAATAATACAGCCCATAACGAAAATCAAAAAACTAAATCAGTAAGACTTAAGGATTTACTTACTGAAAAAATTGACTTTTTAAAAATTGATATTGAAGGTGCAGAATATGAAGTTCTAGTAGATTGCGAAAGTAAATTGTCATTTGTTGAAAATCTATTTATCGAATATCATGGAAATTATAATGAAATGCATAAATTAAATAAAATTTTAAATATTTTAATTGATAATAATTTTAAATACTATATAAAAGAAGCAGGTGTCACTTTTGAACACCCTTTTTATGACAGAGAAAATATTTATGATTTCAATATCCAGTTAAACATATTTGCATTCAAGAATTAATTTACTATAATGAATCATCATATTTCAATTTGTATCCCTGCTTATAAGCGAATTGATTACTTAAAAAGATTGCTTTGTTCAATTGAGATTCAAAAATTTAAGGATTATGAGGTTATAATATCCGATGATAGCAATGATCATTCTGTAGAAGAACTATTGAAAAATTTTAATGGGAGATTCGAGATAAAGTACTTTAAAAATGAAAAAGCGCTTGGCACACCAGCCAACTGGAATCATGCCATTTCAAAAGCAACAGGAGAATGGATTAAATTAATGCATGACGATGATTGGTTTGATAATGAGCATTCCTTAGAAAAATTTGCATTGGCTAGAAATAATAATAATAAATTTATTTTTTCAGCTTATACAAATAAAACCGAATTAACGAATAATATTGAAAAGAAGTTTTTTAACGAAAATTTAAAAACTATCATTTTAAAAAATCCTTTACGACTTTTAGCTAAAAATAGTATAGGACCTCCGAGCGTAACTTTATTTCATAATAGTATTAAGGATAAATATGACGAAGGTCTGAAATGGAGAGTAGACATTGAATATTATATAAGAAATATTAGTAAAGGAATTGAGTTTACTTACATTAATGAACTATTAATTAATGTTGGAGTGAGCGAAAGCCAAGTAACCAATTATTGTTTAAATGTTCCTTCTGTAGAAATACCAGAAATGTATATTCTATTATCTAAATATGGAACTAGTCCCTTAAAGAATATAATGGTCTATGATGCCTATTGGAGAATTCTTAGAAACACTGATATTCATTCTAAAAGCAAACTTGAATCCTTTGGACAAACCGATTGGCCAGCCGTTATCTTAAGTATGGTTGAGTTACAAACTAAATTTAACCAAAGTACTTTAAGAAACGGGGTCATATCCAAAACATTAATGAGTATATCTTATATTTATAATCAACTTAAATCAAACTTGTAAATATTGAAGCTTTCCATCATCATAGTAAATTACAAATCGGCTCAACTAATAGATGATTGCCTTACTAGTGCAAAGGCTTTTGATTCATTTAATGATTTCGAATGGATTATTGTAGACAACCAATCTAATGACAATAGTAAAGAAATGTTAACTTCAAAATACCCGGCATTAACATGGATTGACATGGGATACAATGCTGGATTTTCAAGAGCCAATAATGCAGGCATAAAAATAGCTAAGGGCGAGGTTGTTTTATTGTTAAACCCAGATACCCTAATTCTCAATGATGCCATTAGCAAATGTCTACATCAATTTGTTAATTCCTCCAATGTTGCATGTGGCGTTCAATTATTAAATAAGGATTTAACAAACCAATTTTCTGGTAGTAATTTTATGAAAGGGGGTATTAATCAATTACTGCCCCTACCTTATTGGGGTAGTTTATTGAAAAATATTTCAAAACTGTTATCAATAAAAAAACCTAGCGTAGACATTGCCTCAGCATTCGAAAAAGTTGAATGGATAAACGGGGCATTTTTAATGGTTAAAAAGGAAGTTATTGATAAAGCCGGTCTAATGGATGAAGACTTTTTTTTATACGCAGAAGAAATTGAATGGTGTAGCAGATTATATAAAGAAGGAGGCCTCATAATTTATGGCAATATACATGTTATACATCTCATAGGTGAAACCATTACAAAAGCGGCTAATTCAAACGATAGTACTTATTTAAATTTATACGACAGAAAAGGACTTCAGTTAATATTGAGCAATCATTTAAGAATAAGGAAGCAATATGGGATATTTTGGTTTTTATTTCAGTTGTTAAATTATACTTGCGCTGTGCCCATTTATTTAATTGTAGGACTTCTTGAAAATATATTAAAATTTAGAAGCCCCCTCAACGATATTAAAAAAGCAATAGGCTTGGCAAAAAATGTATGTATAGTTTGGAGCTATTCAATAATAATAATCCTCAATAAGCCCTATTTCTATAAAGTTCTTTAAGCAAAGGCATATTTCAATATATTTGTAATATGGGAATCATTCAAAAACAAGGCATGAAATCTTCATTATTTATAATGATTGGCTTTGTAATTGGCGCCTTTAATTTATTGGTACTTTTTCCCTATTTCTTTTCAAAATCGGACCAGGGTCTTGTAAGAGCCATGATTGATATTGGAGCTACCCTATCCGTATTTTGTACTTTAGGTACACTTCCTGTTGTCTATAAATTTTACCCCTTTTATAATCAGTATTTAGGCCCTAAAAAAAACGATCTGCCTTTTATTACCTTAATGGTGAATTTAATTGGCTTTGGTTTGCTATTACTAATAGGTTGGCAACAGCAAGATTTTATTGTCAGAAAGTTAGGAAAATCACCCGACTTAGCTGTTTACTTTAATTATGTTTACCCCTATACCTTTTTTATTTTAATGTTTATATGGCTAGAAGGTTTTGCTTGGGGTTTAAGAAAAGGAGTTGTTACTAATTTTCTTAAAGAAACCCTCATTAGAATTTTAACTACTGTGCTTATTTTAGCCTTTGGTTTTAAATTTATCAGTCTTCCCGTTTTTATAATGCTATTTAGTGGTATTTATTTAATCCCTGCCTTAATTCTTTTATATACTCTAATACAAACCAAAGAATTTTCACTTAGAAATTTTAAAATAAGTAGTGTTACTAGAAGATTAAAAGGAAGGATGATTAATTTTGCGCTGTTTGTTTTCGCTGGCCAGTTTTTTAATTTGTTAGCCAAAACAAGCGACACCGTTTTAATATTTGGACTGAAAGGCTTAAGTGATACCGCCATTTTCGCCATTGCTACCTATGTTTCTGCCATATTAGAAATTCCTCAACGTAGCTTAAACTCCATTACCATTCCTGTTTTAGCAGAGTCATGGAAAAATAAAGACATGGCCAATATCAAAAATATTTATCATAAAAGTGTATCTAACTTATTAGCCATTGGCCTTTTGTTATTTGGACTCATCTGGTTAAACATTGATAACCTGGTTGCTTTTTTAAATTTTATCAGCAGTAAATATGGTGGCGGTTATGACGAATTGCCCAAACTTATTTTTATACTAGGCTTAGCAAAATTAATTGATTTAGGCACTGGCGTAAATAGTCAAATTATTGGCACTTCTAATTATTGGAAATTCGATTTTTATACCAACTTGTTCTATATTATCCTATCGATTCCTTTGAACATTTTTTTAATTAATAGTTATGGGCTAGAGGGACTAGCCTTTTCGAACTTAATAGCGCTAACTTTATACAATAGCATTCGCTTTGGATTTTTGTATAAGAAATTTGATTTACAACCTTACACCTGGAGACATGGTTTATTTTTATTATCCAGCATTGCGTTAATGCTTTTAATATATATGATACCTACTGCAAATAATTTTGTATTGAATATTCTTATTAAGTCCTTTGCTTTTGGAATTGCATTTTACGGGCTAGCTTATTGGATTAACCCTGCTCCAGAAATTTTAAACTTCTTCAACGACCTTATAAAAAATAAGATTCCTGGCTTCTTTAAAAGAAAAAGCTAATCTTGTTTGTAAAAAATAAGGGCGTTTTATTTGATCGCTTCTAAAAATAGCTCCAGCCCCTTTCTTTTCTCAGGGGTGAGTTCGTAGCTAATATTTTCAGTATAATATTTATGCAAATCATATACTTGCTCAGCAGCAGGTATTAAAGCAATTACTTGCTCCAAATGTGACAAGCCATATCCGTTGGCTGCATCAAAGGCCTCCAAAAATTCAGCAGGAATGGGTTTATTTGCCACCCAAGCAGCAAAAACAAAAGGAAGCCCAGAATACTGCTTCCATGCTAAGCCTAGGTCATAAATATGCTCAAAACGGTTTAAACTAGTCAAGGCGCGGTCTCCAATAATTACCCCAGCAGTTGTCCCTGAAATTTCATTTATATAGCCTTCAGTGGCTATTAAAAACTCTACCTCTTTATTCCAATATTGAGCAAATAAAACCTTTGCCAATTGAACGGAGGTTCTGCTTTGATAGTCTAAATACACCTTTTCAATTTGATCCATGGGTACTTGGCTAAATAAAGCCACTGAAGCCACTTCCCCCTCTGTACCAATCACATATTTTGAAACAATCTGCGGGTTCGATAATAGAGGCATGATGGCCACAGGAATAAGGCCTATGTCAATGGTATCGTCTAATAAATCTTGGGCTATTTGAGCAGGGTAAGACTTCACTAAATGAATGCTGTCACTAAAAGGACTTTGCTCCATTCCTAGTAATAATGGGCGGGTATTTAAATAACTTACCGCGCCTATGCGCCATTTTTTGTCCAATTGAATTAACTTTGTGCAAAGAAAAACCTTTTTTCTAAGAATCTAACTACTTGTTTAAATTATCAGCCAATGTCGAAACTTACAGCTATCTCTCCCGTTGACGGTCGTTACCAAAAGCAAACTGCCGCTTTAAGCTCCTATTTTTCTGAATTTGGCCTTATCAAGTACCGCGTTTTAGTAGAAGTACATTATTTCTTATTTCTTGCAGATAAGAAGTTTTTTAAAGTTACACCTGCACTAAGAAAATCTCTACTTGCTGTAGTAAAAAACTTTAGCGAAGCAGACGCCGAAAAAATAAAAACTATTGAAGCTACCACCAACCACGATGTGAAAGCGGTGGAATATTTTTTAAAAGAAGTACTAGATAAACATAAGGCGAGTGAGTTAAAAGAGTGGATTCAT
>Ga0209355_1002419_pt1 | contig 10414 bp, 14 predicted proteins | sample LauGreSBDMM110SN_3_FD_187563 | JGI IMG/M metagenome (GOLD analysis project Ga0209355, IMG submission 187563) | Freshwater lake microbial communities from Lake Michigan, USA - Sp13.BD.MM110.SN (SPAdes) (version 2) | ecosystem: Environmental > Aquatic > Freshwater > Lake | place: Lake Michigan...
CGTTTCTTTCCCTCTATTCCATCGGATTATATGCTACATGAAGAACGTCAAGATAGTGAAGGGGGATATTCCTTTAATTATCAACTATGGCGAAAGAGCGTTGGAACCTGAAAAAATAATTTCTCTCTAATAGAGTATTACAAATGCCCAGTGAAGTTCTTGTTTTTCGCAAACGTCTAGAATCTATTGAAGAAACAATTCGTGGTATCGTAGCGGGCGGAGCACCGGTCGCTGTCGCGGTGGCTGCTGCACCCGTAGATGATGGAGTAATCGCCGATCTCATCAAGCGTATCTCCGAGCTGGAATCTGTGGCGGCTCCCGTGGCTGCGCCCGTAGATGATGCCGTGATTGATGAGCTCACCAAGCGTATCTCCGATTTAGAAGCCGTTCCTGCGCCCGCTCCCGTGGCTGCGCCCGTGGCTGATGCCGTGATTGCCGAGCTTACCGAACGTATCGCTAAGCTTGAAGCGATGAATGCTCCTCTCTCGGCAGAAGAGAAAAAAGGTATGGGCTTGGAGGTAGCTGAGTCTGACGTGGAGGATTCGGATGTGGAGGCAGATGCAGAGGCGACGGCTTAGGGTTTCTTCGCGTGGCAATCTACATAGACGGTCTCTACTTGACCAACCATGCCTTTCGGATAGATAACCCGATAGTGGATGTGTGGGCTTAATAGCTTACCACCTGGAATATAGTAAGATGCGGGGCAATTAACCTTCATCTCGGCTTTATTATTTTTAACTTTAGTGACACCAATATTGCTAAAATCACCATAAGCGGTAAAGGGGTCTTCAATGTTTTTATCGGAGGTTTTGGATGCCCAATAAACCAGTTTGGTGTTGTCTGCTTCTTGGATGGGCACCGAGAACGTTAGGTCGGCATCTTTTGGCACTAGAGTCTCGGGGAAAATAGAGCCAGGCATCACTGCGGCGCCTAGGAAAGGCAGATACGTATTCCGTTTGATGCCAACATATACCACAATGACGACAATGAGGAAGGCCACGAGTTTCATGAATATACCCGCCTTGGAAGCAAAGAGTATGTATAAAGCCTCATAAAGCGCGAATAAAAGTATCACTGCGGTAAAAATCATGTTTAGTTTAAAGGCAAGCATTTATTATTCCATAAGATAATTGTTTATTGATGAGTTCCTTATTCGTATTAATTACAGGGTTTGGCGAACCATATTATTCACACAAGCTAGAAATACTGAGAAATAATTTGGAGCGTATTCATGAACATCCATGGGCGGCCGTCAAAGTGGTGCTCTGTCAATATACCTCTCCAACAGCGGGACAATACACCTTTCCAGATGCACTCATTCATAAATATGGGATTCAAGTTATTTATGAACCCGGTATCGTGGGGCAATTTATGAAACGCTGGGCGCGACCAGACATTATAGAATCGTATGATTATATTCTAACGTTATTGGATGATATTGAATTGTTGCCGGGAATAGATTGGACGAAAATGATAAGATATTACAACGATTTTGAGATGGATCTTGTATCCCCTGCACTTTCATTAGATTCCAAGTTTCAATACCATTATATGCTCCATGATCCAAATCAACCATATGTCTGTTTAAAAATTACGAATTGTTGTGAATATTTTTGTCTCTTTGCGGATTGCAAGCGGTTTAAGAAATATTATGACCACTTGGATGACAAGAATCCGTGGATGTGGGGACTGGATTTGGTCTTACGAAAACATTGCGGGATTCGGGTAGGCATTTTAAATCAGATGATCATGAAGCATTGGTATAAAAATGCAAGTTATGCGCTGCGCCCAGATGCGGATCCAGTCAAAGGCTTTGCTTATATGATGGAGAAATATGCGGATACAGCAGATGCTCTGGCGCATCAGAAACCAGTAGTCTATTATATCGTAGATGCATAGGTATAAAAAATGACAACTTATTTAAGCGATATAGCGTATAGGATAGTATTAAAATGCCTCAATCAGAACTCGTCTTCTCTATTACGAAGGCTCTGGCTTTCGCCCCCACACCGACTGCTCTAAAAACCACCGATGAATACTACCCGAACACATACGAGGAATTGATGATCTTCATTGTCTCTCAAGACGATATGCTCGTTGAGAAAATTAGAGTGCATGTCTTTGAAAATACAAAGATGGGTGTTGGCGCTGGCGCTGGCGCAGGAGTGGGCTCGGATATGACGTTGGATTTTATGGAATACTATGAGCTAACGGGGCATTCAGAAGTCGCGTATTGTGAAGAATATGAATCTGCGTATCGGACATATGACTATTGCCTTGCTCAAGAGAAACACGAAGAATATAATTATATTAGCCTACTAAAAACTATTCTAAAAGAGGGTAACCAGGAGCGCGAGGATCGGACACATGTTGGCACCTGTTCTATCTTTGGTCCGCAAATTGAATTTGATATCTCACGCTCTATTCCGGTGCTAACCACGAAGTTTCTGCCCTGGAAAATGGTGCTAAAAGAGCTGCTCTGGTTTCTAAAAGGACATACCGATGCCAAGGAACTTGAGGCGCAAGGGGTGCCTATTTGGAAAGGCAATAGCACTCGGGAATTTCTAGATCAGCGCGGGCTAGGGCATTATGAAGTAGGGGACATTGGCCCCATGTATGGTTATAACTGGAGACATTGGGGGCATCCTTACGAGGGCTGTCAGAAGGATTACACGGGGACAGGCTATGACCAACTTGAACAACTGATTGAGGCGATTAAGAAAGACCCGTTTTCTAGACGCCATCTATTAACCACTTATAATCCAGGCGAAGTAGGGAAGAGCGTTCTAGCGCCTTGCCATGGAGTAAGCACTATCTTCTATGTGACGAAGAATAAGGGCGAGAGCGAGGGCGCCGGACAGAACTATCTCAGCTGCAAAGTGGTGTGTCGCAGTTCCGATAGTTTTCTTGGACTCCCGTTTAATATCGCCAGCTATGCCATGCTGACGTATATTATTGCCATGAAATGCGATCTAAAGCCTCTAAAATTGATTGTCTCTATGGGCGATGCGCATATTTACAACAACCATATGCGTCAGGTCGGGGAACAACTTGGTCGGAAACCATTTCCATTCCCGATTCTAAAAATGAGTGAAACCATTCGTGATAAAGACTGGAAGGATATCCAGGTCTCTGACTTTGATCTGGTTGGCTACCTCTATCACCCGACGATTAAAGCGCCTATGGCAGTATAGAGAGCATACTAATAGCGTATTTGGTCGGTCACATAGCCGAGACCCTGTGCGCTTTGTGCTAGCTTGTAATTTCTGCTGAGATAGATACGGAATCCTGCACCAATAATAATAAAGATGCTTACTGCTAATAGTATCCAGCCAATTGTTTTTAATGTAATTTTATGTATTTGGGCGTCCAATGGATTCGTAGAGTCATAAGATATTTTTAAAATTTGACCAGCAGCATATGATTTTTCATTGGAAGAGATTGTTACTTCAGTGAGGGAATTTGTCTCTTTTGTATAAAAGTTTAAGGTTAATACACAGTTTTTGGTAATTTGTTTTTTATTCTTAACTGTTTCTGTCACATCCGTGCATTCCGCTTTTTTTATCGTGGCATCTACTACGACACGCGTATCTTTGCGAACAATTAATAGAATACCGATTCCTAGCACAACGCAGCCAACAAATATTCCTGTGATTCCTTGGAAGATACCTGTGACTTTTCCTAGCGAGGCAGATGAGTCATAGATGCCTTGAGCAAAACGCATACCTTGTTGTCCCATAGGCGCGGGTTGATAATACCCGTAGGGCGCAGGAGCGGGCGCAGGAGCGGGCGCCGGTTGATACTGAACAGGCATGGGCATGGGTCGGGGAGGTGTTGTGTAATAAGCAGGCTGGGGTTGAGGTTGCTGCATCATCATTTATACTAGTTTAATATTTTCTTTTAGGCTTTCTTTGTTTCTTAGCCTTTGACTTACCGCCTTTGAATGAGAAATTCGCGAAGATATCATCAAATTCTTGCATCATGGCGCTGACGTTGGATGCTAGCTGGACACGTTCAGTGGTCTTCTTTTTCATGAGTTCATCTTTCACTTTAAAGACGGTCACGAGAGAATCATGGATGAACTCAATATGAGGTAATAATTCTTGGGCCACATACACGTTATAGGGAGCACGGGCGTCTTCATATGTTTTTACAAGCGTATTAATTACATCTTCGTAATCGGCTTGAATCTTATCTTCTAGCGCATCTAATTTAAACTCATATTCCTCGTAAGTGCGGACAGATGAACTATATTGGCTTAATTTGGAGTTATACGATTGAGTTTGTTTATAGGTCGGTTCCTTGTTCTTTTGGAAATCGCCTTTTAGAGTTTCAATGGCAGCGAATGCATGTATACGCTTTACTGATTGGTTCTGAGTGAGTTTATGGATATATGCTTTTTCTTTATCATATATGCTACGCATCTTATTTTTATAATGTTCGTATTTTTGAATGATATCCATGTCATATTCTTCTAAGCGTTCATGGATATTTCCAATTATCTTAATCGTATTCGGTGTAACATTTCTTACTTTAAAACTTTTTAAGATGGGCCCTATGTTGTGCACATTGATCTCACCTTGATAAGGTTGTAAAATGGAAAATAGCGCTTCTATGACTTCCATCTGAGATTTATAGATCTGAATCGGCTCTTGCACCACATGTTTAATCTTCTCCACAATCGGAACCAGACGCACCTTGATAGATTCGCGTGTAATTTTTACGGCGGGCTCATCAATTTTGATTTTATTTATATTTTCAGCTAATTTACTCAACATGGCATAGGTGGTGGCATCTACCTTTGGTTTATCCGGGGAGACTCTCTTTTGAAACGTAGCTTCGTAAGATACATCCAATACATTCTTTTGCTCTCTCGGGGTGGTTGCGTCCTGGATCATTTCTCCGCGGACCACGCGTTTAGGAAAGGGAATGAGGGCAGGTGTTAAGAATTCCATCGGCCGCGGTGGTTTATCCTCAACCATGCGTTCCGCACGGGGTGTTCTAGCAGGCGCGGGGGGAGCTCTCTGTTTTTGTAAGCGATAATCCTTTCTGGCGACTGTGCGTTCCGAATGGCGACTGGCCTCTACTTCCATAGCAGCGGATGCTTTCGGTGCGGTTTTCTTCATACCTTGGGTCTTCTTAGCCAAAAAAGGATCCTTTTTCTCAGAGGGTCCCGGTTTGTCTGGAAGCGCACCACCAGAAAAAAACATGACTTCTATATACTTTAACAATATATTTAATTTATTTTATCGTTCAACAATGTCCATTTGGTATTTCTTACGATCGGAGCGAAGTTTATAAAAAGAGGGCGTATGATACATCTGTTTCAAATACTCCGCATTTTTATAATAGTCCTCGGCGATGCGCTCCAATAAAAGTTGATTTTGCTTTTTCACTACAGCCAATAATACGTGCTCCATTCTTAATCTTTATTTAAGGTGAAAGAGGTCTTCAATTTTTACTTAAACACTATACACTTATATTACTATAATAGTAAGTAATATTATAACTTAGCAGGTCAAGATGCCATACTACGAGGACTACGACGATATTCTACATGCCTCTGCGAACGATGGGTCTGACCAATCAATCGTTGAGAGCAGCGAGGGGGAATACGAAGATGAGCATTATAACGAAGAAGGGGAATATATTGAAGATTATGACGATATTATATATAGAGATAACGATATCATTCCAGTCCGTTGGGAAAGTCTAAAAATTGGAGAGACAGAGCTCAAAGTATTTAACACAGGGGCGATTCAATATCCAGATAGTATCTTTAACGTCACCTATGGCACAAATGTTCCTGGAACAGCTTATCGTTCTGTAGCGATTCGTCTAGAGCAAGATGTCTATGATAATTTCTATATGCATGAAATTGTTTGGATGGCATTTCGTGGAAATATCCCACCAGGATGGGATGTCGGACACAAATGTCTAGAAATTAATCCCGATACGAAGTGTTACGATAACGCACTAGAAAACCTAGATATCTACTTCAATATGGTAGGTATTTTGCCCTATGATAACTCACTTAAACACATAGTGTATTAAGTATATAGAATAGAATGTATCATTCCAATTGGATGAAAGCATCTGGCCGTAGTAAAAAACGTAAGATTGAAGAGCCTGTGCTAGAGGAAGAGAGTGATTCGCCAGTGATGCCTTTTATCTTTCCAAAAGCCTCTTCTACCAATCTCTGCACGCTACATAATCGTATTTACTTTAATGACGATATTACTTATGATAGCATGTTTAACCTCAACAAAGAGCTTCGCTCCTTGGACGATAAGATGGTGCTTATTTCTACCATTCATCGCTCTCCGCCTGTGCCCATTTACCTACATCTGACGACAGACGGTGGAATGATTCATGCGGCCTTCTCAGCCGTGGATTGCATTAAATCCCTGCGCTGCCCGGTATATACGGTGGTGGATGGTTTTGTCGCTTCGGCGGGCACACTCCTAGCACTGGCTGGTGAGAAGCGTTATATTCAACCCAACGCCTATATGCTTTTCCACGAACTGCGCTCGGGTTTCTGGGGCAAGATGAGTGATATTGATCAGGAATACACCAATCTAAGAAAAGTAATGGACCATCTGGTGCAGTTTTATACAAAGCATTCTCCGATTACGGCGAAACAACTTGAGAAAATGCTGACGAAGGATAGTATCTGGAATACTCAGGAATGCTTGGATAAAGGTGTGGTTGATGAAATCCTAAGCTAAGCTAATCGGCGAGCATGTTTTGTCTCCTGAGGGAATCGCCGGTGTATTTAAAATTATTTTTTACTGTTTCATTCATAAATTCTTCACATCTGGCTTTTAGACCATCGGGTAGTGTGGCTTTTACTTTGCAATAAAATTCAATGGCGACGTTGCCTTCTTTCTGTTTAATAATTCGGTAAGAGGGTTTGATGCGCACCAAGCTGGAACCAAATATTTTGGGAACAATGACACCTTTAATAAATATAGTGCCGTCGGCCTCTACAATTCTCTCGGCCTTGTATTTACCTCTGACATATTTATCCCCGATGAGATAGGTCAGAAGTTCAGGGACATTATCAATAGGTAATTTATACTTTATTTTTATACGTTCTTTAACCCAATCACTTGACGTATGTGTATTTATCCCATGAACCTCGTCTAGTGTCGTCGTAGAAAATATAGCATATAATACGTCTTCTACAGTTTTAAGATTCGTTAAAAGAGTTTCTCTAAACTCTAGCATGCTGCTTAAAATATGTTTTAGCTATATGTTTATATGATATTTTTAATTTTTATTCGGCTTTTAGAAAATGCCTTTGTAAGTAGAACCACGGATTGCCTTCGCCAGGGACAGGGGTCACTAGTTTAAATATTTCTGGATAGAGCACATACATGGTCGCAATAATATTCTGATCTTTACCTGCAAAATAGTCATTGACAATGTAGTTATCCAATGTTTTATAATAGAGATGCACCCATTGTTCAAAGACATTGCGATGGCCTAGGAAAATAGTGGCACCAATACGTGTCACCCGTTCAAACGATTGCGTTAAACCATTTTCCAAAACCATCAAATCAGATGCTTCAAAAGGGGTAATATTTAAGAAATACATTTTATCTTTACGGGCCTGCTCTAAGAATGCACGGGATGGCCATTCTTTTTGAAAGAGGTTAAGTTCTTCGGGGCGCGCATCGCGAAAGCAGCCAATATCGCACCAGCAGAAGAACTCGGTATGAAAAGGGTCTCTTGCCATGGCGCGGAAGACAAACATGGATTTTTCATTCCAAATAATATAGAGATTTGGGTTATGAATTGCGCGCTCAATATCTCTTTGCCAGTCTTTGGCCCATATAGCGTCTATGGTGGAGCGACCACATACCGTTTCATCTAAGGGTAAAATATAAATCTTGGTAATGTCTTCAAGGGTGGCGCGCAGGGCAGTGATTTGTTCAAAGGATTCTTCATCGCAAAAGATGACCATTGGGTTCTTGACCGTTGTGAGAAAGTTATGCATCCATTGGTCGTAATTCGCATTGGAATGCTTTGCGGGAGAACGATAGTAGCATGTCACTATAGTGCATAGATAGGGCGAGGGGGCAGCAGGAGGCATGATATAATGTAGCTACAACTAACCACTTTAAATGTTTATGTGAGTGTAATATAAATGCTACCCTGGTTCTCTACCAGTTTAATTGTCATGGGTATTCTATCGGTTCAAGATATTATTCATAGATATTTAATGAAAAAAGGATATAATGCGATTGATCTAGTCATATATGGACTATTACCTACCATGGTATGTATAGGTGTCTATATTTATCTTAAAAATATTCAACTGACCAAGCTAACGCTACAAACAAGCGGGTGGTTTATCGCCAGTGGCATCCTTTCCTTCTATGGCTTCCTACTCTTGCGGCAAGCGCAGATATTAAGCCCTAACATTGGTTACGTCAGTGCCATCGCTTATAGCAGTGTGCTCTTCACAGTGGTGCTTACCGCACTGCTTTTTAAAGACCGCATTGATAAATATGGCTTTGCGGGGGCAATGTTGGTGGTGGCAGGTATCTATTTAATCTCTATCAGTAATTAATAAATAAATAATTCATGCCAATCTTCACGTTGAACTAAACGATAGTGGTCTAATTGTAATTCTTCACTTTCATAGTAATTGGAGCTACCCATAAAAGGATATGTATTCATGACAGGATCCAATTGGACATCCGTCTCTATGTCTAGAGCTCCCTTTTTCCAGATTTCTATTTTATGATTCTCATCTAAAAATGGTGTGAATGATTGAAAAGCGATTTCTTCTCTCACAAGCAATTTTAAATTATATAAATCCCCTGGTAGAATGCTATGTTTTATGTCTTTGTCAGCTTTTATATATGAGGCAAATTCTGCAGAGCTGGCCGGGTTATCTATTCTCAAATACATCGTAAAATCTATATAATATCGCTCTTCTTCATTATAGTGGTCGGTTATATCCATACTGTCTCTAACATCATATTTCCACATAGCGAATATGGGTATAAATTTTACTCTTTTTTCCATAATTAGATTAATAGTTTCTTTAACTGTATCACGAATATTATAGGTATATCTACATTTAAAACTCTTTGTAAATTTAAAACAGCTATACGTTTGATACATATCTAAGTTATCTCGTAGAAAGGTGAGCTCCGCTTGTAGCTCTTGGTTGGATTTCTCCAAGGCTTCCAATCTCTCTAGCAGCATTAGCGAAAAGGTTTCGTGAGGGGTGGCCGGTGCCATATATGTGTCCATTCTTGTTAAGTTAAAGATCTATATAGGCTCTTTTTTAAGCGGCTTAAACATATTTAGCGTGAGTATATGTAAAATGTATTATCCGATTGCGTTTGAGAAAGATGTTTTGCAGAAGCCGATGTCTGTAAAATTGATGAAGAAAGACTATGTATTGTGGCATTCCGCTAAGAAGGGTGTGGTGTGTATGCCGAACCGTTGCCCACATCGTGGGGCGAAGCTATCGGATGGACGTGTGGTAGCGGGGGCACGGTTGGAATGTCCCTACCATGGCTGGCAATTTAATCAGGCGGGCGGCTGTATGAAAATCCCACAGTTAAATGCGGCCACTAAAATCCCGATGGCATGTGATATTCAGCCAGTATCAACCCATATTCGTGATGGGATTGTATGGATTTCTGAAAATAATGGTCTATTTCAAAATAATACGGCTAAATATGCACGGGATCCGAAACACTTTGTATCGGATTATTATTTGGAGGCGCCTTATAACTATTATTTGCAGATTGAGAACCTCTTGGATCCGGCACACCTGCATTTTATTCATGACGGCTTTCAAGGAAACCGTGATCAGGCCAGTGAGATTACGTTGAAGGATTTCCGCGAAACAGAGTATGAGATATATGGCTATTTTGAACACGTGAATGACGAAACACCGGACATTGCCATACAGTTTATCAAGCCATTTGTAGTGGATGTATCTATCTATGATAAGAAAACCAAGACCCTCATGCGTAAGAATATTATTTATACGTCTCCCATTGGCGCGCAATCGTGCAATGTGCTGTTTCGGGACGTGGCATTTAAAGAGACTATTCTGCCCAAAGACGACGGATTTCTAAGATTCCATAGCCGACTGCTATTGAATAGACCCTTTGTAGAGGAACACTATCAATTTATTAATCAGCAAATCATTAAAGGTATTATGGATCAGGATATTGAAATTCTAAAAAGACAACAAGATAATATTGATGACTACCGAAATGCAAAATATGTGATGCCTGCGGTGTGTGACCGTTTAATTATTGCTTTTCGTCATTGGGTGATTAAGGGGTCTGGAATGGCAGATGGGCATGCTTGATAAAGGGCGAGATATAATACCACTCGGCCCAGATGCCGTTGTAACCTTGAACATCATCCACGTGTT
>Ga0209355_1002424_pt1 | contig 10397 bp, 9 predicted proteins | sample LauGreSBDMM110SN_3_FD_187563 | JGI IMG/M metagenome (GOLD analysis project Ga0209355, IMG submission 187563) | Freshwater lake microbial communities from Lake Michigan, USA - Sp13.BD.MM110.SN (SPAdes) (version 2) | ecosystem: Environmental > Aquatic > Freshwater > Lake | place: Lake Michigan, USA...
TTTTTTGTTTTTCATCTCTAAAACAACGGCCGAGTCATGACGGAATATATTGATAACATCGCGTCATGCCATAATGATCGCCAGCAACAGGAGCTCTCGTGGCGAAAGACGTGGAATTCGCACACACTGCAGCATTCTCCCCGTGTTGTCGCACTCGTTCTCGTAGACGGAAAACTCGCTAGCACACTGGACGATTCTACCCAACAGCAACCCGAACCCACGAAGCCCCGACCGGACCCGATTTTTGATGCGCCACTTGTTAATGAGATTGAGGAGGACCCGAGTGTGAACGCACCCGAACCAACGCAGCCCGCGCCCCCCTTATTAGGTTTGAATGAGTACACAATGATTGTATCCGCTGTCCTTGTAGCTCTTGTAGTTTACATCATCGTCGACCGCTCGCGTCATCCTCAATCGATGAGGATGCAGCGGTAGCCGACGCAAGCGATGACGAGACGTCTCGCGCCTCCGTTCATCTGTGCGAAAAAAGTATTACATAGGCGCCGTCGGAGATGTGAATCGAGCCGGCGCAACCGCCTTGACCGAATTCGTCGCATCCCTGCGCCCCACACCCGGTGCCCATCAATATGCCGCACCGAGCAGGTCATTCCGTTTTTTTAGTCTTCGGGAGCGGGAGTCTATAATTGGTATCGAATAGTTCGGTGATGCCACCTGCCTGGATACCGGTATAATTCAATGAGGTGCTGAGGCCACTGTGACCAAGAAGCCACTTAATGACCGCATTCGTACTCACTTGAATATCGGTGTAAATGTACGCTTCGTATATATAGCTTGCGTAGATTCGGCGGAGGTCGTGGGGCGTCACGTTTGGGCCGAACATCCGCTTGGACCAATATCCCAGGTTTGATGCATACCTTGAATTCACATGTGACGTCTCGGTTCGGGGTGCGTGTCGTTTCAAGTACGCGTACGCGTCACGGAAGTCACTGTACAAACACAGTAACGGGATTTCGTAGGAGTCCGATAGACGTGTCTTCAATTGACCTGTAAACTGTGTCGAGTAGATGTTGCTCCCTGGCTCGAAGAGCGATTTGCAGTTCAAGACTTCGGCGGATCGACGACCGGAGACCGTGAGCAGCGCAATTGCAACTCGCGGCACACTCGCGACGGCAGAGTCGCCGACATACCCGTCACGGTGTGCGTTTGCCGCGAGTGCTATGATCGCACGACACTCGTTCAGTTTGATTGTCACATCGTCAACCTGCTTGCGGTTCTCGTTCGCGATGAGACGGCGCTCCTCGGTTTTTCTCCGGCACTCGCGTGCGTGTGCCAGACTAGTTCGGAATTCGAGGATGTTTTTGGTCACGAAGTGCACTTTAGACAACATCGCGTCGACATCGTCGTCCCCGAAGACGGAGATTCCGGCTCGTCGGAATAGGCGTCGCTGGTATTGCTGCCTGAATGGAAGTTTCGTGAATTCCTGCACTGCATGGCACACTTGTTCCTTGTTTGTGTCTTGTCGTTTCCGTGCGAACCGCACTAATTTTTTAATATCTTTGTGGTACATCGGATGGAATTTGCGGTCATCGTCCGAGTCCAGCACATATACCCTAACACGTGACATGTAGTTCTTCAAACTCCAATCGGTTTTGAATACCGTTGTCATGGATGCAATGACTTCCTGTGCAGGAACACCCGAAAGCAGCTGCGTGCCGTACATTGGTATCCGTGCGTATCCCATGTCTTAATATAATCTAGCATAAAATTGAGGTGTCGGTGCACCAAATGCGGTTATATCGGGTTTGGGTCCGGTCGATTTGAGCCGAATGATCGAGGTGTCGCGACTGGGTATCTTCGATGCAACTGTTTCATTATTCATTTGGTTGAAGTTTGTTCGAAATTAATATTGTTAGGATTTCGCTTCTAGCCCTCGACGATCTGTTCTTTATTTTTGATTCTGAACGATGGCTGCCTCTTGCGTAGGCCACCGACCGGAGGAGCGGCAGGGGGTGTAGGTTGCGGAGCCTCCTGTTCAGATTCGAATCTGATATTGCTAGGATTTCGCTTCCGTGCCTCGCCGATCATTTCTTCTGTTGGTTTTATGAACGATTTCTGCCGTGGGTCATCGACCGGACGAGCGGCAGACGGTGTAGGTTGCAAAGCCTCTTGTTCGGGTGGTGCACTCCAGATTGTGGCTATCTTGCTACCGTCCATGGCGAGACTGAAATTATTATTGGGATCTTTGTTAATGTTTTCGCGTAGGGGCGATCCTTCGAGAGTGTTGTTAGCTCTGTCTTCCATTGTTGTGAAGACATTGGCAAATTGTTGGTTTCGTTGAACGTTGCCGGGCGAGGAGTCGGGTGAGGGAGGCCGTATAGTAGCAGCACGGGCACGGCGAATCCGATTCCAATACTGCCTGGGACGGACGACGGGGTCTATTTGTGTAGACATGAGGGGCGAGTCGAATGAGCGAGATGAGATGGGTGTACTATCCCTCGCGCTACCCATAAATTGATCGGATCCTGGGTCTATTTGTGCAGACATGCTGGGTGAGTCGCTTGTATCCTCATCCCCATCCTCTTCTGCACTCTGATTTTCGGTATCTTGGTTAATGTTTTCGCGTAGGGGCGATCCTTCGAGAGTGTTGTTAGCTCTGTCTTCCATTGTTGTGAAGACATTGGCAAATTGTTGGTTTCGTTGAACGTTGCCGGGCGAGGAGTCGGGCGAGGGAGGCCTTCTAGTAGCAGCACGGGCACGGCGAATCCGATCCCAATACTGCCTGGGACGGACGACGGGGTCTATCTGTGTAGGGATGAGGGGTGAGTCAAGTGAGGGAACCGAGACGGGTGTGCTATCCTTCGCGCTACCCATAGATGGATCGGATCCGGGGTCTATTTGAGCAGACATGGGGGGTGCGCCACTCGTATCCTCATCCTCTGTTGCACTCTGGTGTCCGGTATCGGTCGTGTTCATCATGTCAGATTGTTGTCCGGCCTCTACTGGTTCGGACGTCTCGTCATCTCCTTCAACCGGTGCTTTCAGCCGCAACCTCCGTGGTTGTGGGTTCGTCTGAATCCCACGTAGGGCCTGCAATGTAGCGCGTGCTCGGTCGTCATTAGACAATGGAGAACGACGGGTGCCGCGTGCGTCCATCTTGGCGGCCGGTGCTTTCAGCAACAACTGCTGTCGGTTCGGTTGTTGGTAAGTCCCCCCGTTTGGAACGCCAGGTCGTCCAAGTTCGGCAAGAGTCGTATACCTTACGAGCGCATCTTTTGCGCTAATGCGTGTTTCGGGATCTGCATGAAGCATATCGCCTATCAGTCGCACCACGCCGGTGTAAAACGGAATGTTGCTCCTTGGATCGGCCATGTTGCTGTTGATACTCCATGCCAGTATCATCAATATAGTTGCGCCTGTCTCATATACGTTTGCCGCTAAAGGGAAATTCAGCGTCTTGGTGCTAGGTGATTTCAGATTCTCCTCGATCTTGCGAATTTCTTCCTGAAACTCAGGAGGTAGTGTCGATGCAGCCGTCTGCTCGTGCCACAATGTAATCAAATTGTTGGTGGATGCGTTGCTAGTAGTTTGTAGCTCAATTGGCCAGGTTTGTATGTTTGATGTATTTTCGCTGTGGACCGAGAGTGTCGAAAAGTCAGGTACATAACTTACGAGGCGCATATCCGCTAGGGTGAGGACCCCGTCTTCCGTCCGATAAAACATAGCCTCTGGTGCCATCCCTAGGTTCACACGCTGTATCGTATTTAATTCCACAATTGCGCGAAAGAGCGTTCTCATTGCTGTGAAAACCTGCACAAATGAGGTGACCCTCGTGTAATCCGAAACCGACGTTAAGCCTTCTGGGTAGGTATACTGCATTTGATAGATGCTCTCAATCGGCGTAGTAAACAATCCTCCCGGGTCAATTTCATTTGAAATCTTGGTGTGTTGTTCGATTATTCCAGCCTCCTCATCTGACTGCTTCCGTCCCGACGATGTAGGGGATAGCTCCTCGAAGCGCACACTACGCGCAGTTGTGTTTGGTGCGGAACCGGATGTGATGTGATCATGAATGGTCTCTCCGAGCGGCGGTGCGTTTCTTAGTGAATATAGTTCGAAGTTGGCGAATGCGTCACTCCGAAATTTGAGCTCTTTCGTCCGGATTTCATCAGTTGGTATCAGTTGATGATATTTACCGTTCGCGTCTTTGTAAATGAAAATAGTGTTATTGTATCCGATTGTGTCGGTCCCGCTGAACATGATGCACGAGTAATCGAGTGAATTGGGTGTTTGTGTGAACATCATGATATTGATCCCAACAATGTTGGCCAAAACATACACATCTCGTGTGGTAACATGTCGCTTTATAAGTTTGGTAGAATCGCGCACGTATGTAGTGCCATTATGAACCTGATGGAGCGCTAGTCGTCGATTTTCATCAGGCACTGTTGCAATCGCGGTATGTGGGGTGGTGTTGAAGATGTTCAACAATTGTGTGAATGTCAATTCTGTTGTGTTTGGGTCGCCGAGGGAACGGGCTAGTATCTGGAATAGTGTGTAATACTTGTCGGCAGGAGCGGGCACTGTTGTAAAATACTCTTGTATGACTCCCTGTGGAGAAATTGAAAGCTGATCGGCTTGGTCGGATTCTAGCGTGGGCGGCGGCGAGGTCGGTGTTAGGTACGGCGTCGGTGGGGGTGGCGGTGGGGATGGGGTTGGTTTGTATGGCGTTGGTGGGAGTGATGCTGGTGGTGGCGGTTGAGACGAATTCGTCTCAGCGAGTGCGTTGTCTGCATTCGAACGGCACACACCTTCATTGCATGTATACCCTTCGGTGTTAAAATATCTGTAATCGGTGGGTGGTCTGAAATAGTTGTTTTCGGTGTTGGGAGTGGTCCCCTCCGATTCGTTGTCGTCGAGAAACATGTCTTTGCTCGAAAGTTTGACACCGATTGTATTCGGTGCGTTAATAAGAAAGTCTTCGCTCGACAATTTGAAACCGATGGCCTTCTGTGTGACCCCATTCGCTTCAGGTCCGCCTTCGTTTGTGTTGGGTGCAAATCTATTCGCTCCGGTGGTCCCTTCGATGCGCTCCCGTCGAGCCGGTTGAGATCCCAAAATCTTTTGCGCGAGGTCACGGTTGTTTTGGTTTACTTTGAGTGGGCGCACAAGTCCATTGTTGTTGAAAATGCTGGCCTTGTTCGGTGCGATTGCCTCCGATTCAGTGGGTGTTACTCTGTTCGCTTTTGTGGCGCCTTCCTCGCGCGCCCGTCTAGCCTGCTGCTCCCACAAATTCAGTTGCGGGAGGCCGCGCGCGCGGGTCTGTTGTTCTTCGCTCGGGAGCACAAATTCGCTGCGGCTGCCGAAAAGTCCGGGCTTTTGCCGCGACGGCTCAAATCCATACGTTCTCTGTGTCATTTACAAGACGCGAACGAAAAAAAATTCATTCCGAATTGACGTTAAATGCTTATCGTAGCGCAAGTTTCGGTGTTCGTCTGTTGTCGCCTGTGGCTGTGTTGGTTTGTATATAATATGCGCACTTTTTCCCACGACGATAAAAATGCACATCGATTTCAGTGCACCAAACACTCGCACAAACGCCATCGGTTTGGTCCCGACCCCCACACACGAACTACAGCATGCATTATCGGCTGCTCTGGGCACGCCTGTGACACTCGACAGTAATCCGTTTACTCTTGTAACGGCATGTGCTACATATGTGTTCGCGTATGTGAACGGGGGTGTCCGTATGACAGTACGCGGCACACCTGCACTCACACAGTACGAAGTCGACTGTGTGTGCAAAGAAATACGCTATCGCGCACTTGGGTACGCGTGGGTCCGTCAGTTCCGTTTCGGGTATCAACTCAACCACCAAATAACTGACGACGAGTTCGTCGAACTCTCGCGTAAAACCGCATCGTGGAGTCGCATCCGGGGTGGCGGTGCGGTGCATATTCGTGCCACCTGTCCGAATTGTGGGATACGCAACTTGCACACGATGCCGACGAGTGCGTTACACCAGATATGTGGACCTAAGCGGATAAGAGAACGGGGAGAGATTAAACTCTTGTGGTACGACTGCCCGGGGTACATCATCGACCCACTCGCTGCTCGTGGACTGTTCAACTCATCCAGTCTGTAGAATCGCTTTTAGGTTTGCAACGGATACTAAAACTTCCTTGTTTTTCGTGCTTGCGTTCTTCTTCAACCAGGCTTCGATCTCGCCGGCAAAAACATATGCTTCAATGCACTTCTCTTTAAAATCAAACGCCCGCTCCGCCTTGGCGATGTCATTGCCGGTGCGTGCGATAACATCTCTCGTCAACTTCTGTATAACCTCTACATCCACTATGCGCGGCGGTTCGTCGTCCAAATGTTGGTTCAATCTGTACGAGATGTATCCGACAACATCGTTCGTCAGCGTCGACATCAGGTCATCGATGGCAGTGGGTGCATCGATGGCTCCTTCGGGAAGGCGATGAGTTGGAGATTTGTTCTGGTGTGCTTTCGTGGACGCGTCCGACCTCGTCTCGCCGTTCTTGTGTGGCTCGTCGTGTGGTTGAGAAAGTATCTCGCCAACCGTTCTGATCACGCTCGCCGAAAGTCGTCCTATGATTACCTCGTCCATATCTTGGTGTAGACGAGGATAAAAACCAAATCACGGATAATTTCACGGATGGGTTGTCCACCAACACGTTTTTTTTTTCTATTCGCTTCTATAAATAAAATGCCGCATCTTGAACCAACTCGCGGCAAGCGCGCTTCGGGAACAACAAAAACTGCCAACAACACGGAACCGAGGACGGTGGTCGCGCACGCCGCGTACGCGATCGGAACAGGGGGACATATGCTTTTCCGCAGGGCTGAAAATAAGAGGAAACGATCCCGTAATATAGGAAATAACGACACGGCAGTCCAAACTATACCACTGAGTGCCACGGAATTCGCCTCCCTCGAGAATAGGGCGAAGGGGTATCGCGTACTCCTGCTAAAACAGACTAAAGTACCATTCGACGAGCTGGATGTAATCGGCATGCTGTCCCTTTCGACAGAGCTCGTGACAGTCCAGCGCATGTTGTCTATCGCGTACGACCAGTGTCTCCTGAACACGCATACCCCAAAGGCGCCTGGTGGTACCGCGAAGTCGACCGCCACTGGTCAGACCATTGAACAGCGGGTGAATGAACTTGTGAACGAACGTTATGGTCGAGGGGCACTTTTGCCGAACCCTAGCGGGCCCGGTAAGCGTGTCATGCCGCATCTCGATCAGGCAGAGATTACATTCCTTGCAGCACAAGCCGAAGCCGATAAGGCAACGGCGCTTGCAGATGAGAAAATTAGGCAGGCAGTCGCGGTGAAGAAAATGCAGGACACCTACGACCCTGTAGTCGAAGACCTCAAGACGATCGGTGCTGGTGTGGATGGAATTCGGCGTTTATTTGGATTCGGTGTCGAAACCAAGAAGGCAGCCATAGGTGCGATTGAAGAACTGAACCGTGCAGGAACGGCGGTGTCGGAGATGGGTAAGGTGATCGTACCGTCGTAGCTGCGAAGCTAAAGCTCGTCCTTTTTGCCCTGGTACCCGTCATAGAGCACTGCGATCCTTGCGCAAATCCCGCACGACGCCGCGCACGTGGACTTCATGAATTTTGCATCGGAACTGCAACGGCCCTCCCGGGCCCAGTTGATGCAGTCAGGGTGGGTGTCGGCGCACACGACCTCACCAACGCTACATGTGTCGGCGCATTCGGTCAGCATCATGGAGGGGTTCGACTCGCACTCACCGCGCGAGTGCCATATACGACACATGGGTGTATTTTCCTTATCCGCGATCTGATCCGCGTCCTGGCAAACATTACACGACAGCGGGCATGCATGCAAGGCGAATTTCGAATTGCTGTTGCATTCTCCGTTTGCTGCCCACGACGGACAATCTGCCAACCGGTCGACACAGTGTCGTTTACAAACGCCCGAAGAGACCGGGCAATTGGTGTCCATCCACTCGCGGTTATCATCGAGTTCGCCTTCATTCGCCCAAAATGGGCATGATGTTGGGTCAATGTCGAAACACTTGAGTCGACCGATGCCGCATGCGATAGGGCAAGTTGTGTGCATGAACTGGGTATTCTGTTGGCACTGCCCTTCGTTTGCCCACACAACACAATTCTCGCTTGCATCGGCGCACATATGCGGAATAACACCGCACGACACCGGGCAAAGGTCTCGAACGTGGTCCTGCTCACATTCCTGTGCTTGCGCCCAGTTCCAGCACGATCGATCCAGGTCTCTGCATATCCCCGTGGCTGCGTGAGTGGATGAAACTAGTGACATCAGTGCAATTGTAGTGAGATTCATTCGCCCCGACCTTGTTTATATACACCAAATAAAAAAGTTTCCAATACGATCCCCGTGTAGATGAATGCGTCTGTGTTAGTGAAATGCGGAACCGTTCATCCGTCAATCCGTCCACGCGCGTGTGTAAATGCCACCGTGGATGTGTGTGTCGGTTCGTAGGTTTGTTCGAACCGGTGTGACACCTATGTGTGGTATCTGTTAAACTCGGCAATTGTTTTTTTTTTGTTGGAACGTGTCAGTTGGTCCGGGTCGGTGGATTGAAACGACTGCTTCGACTGATTGTCCCGCACGTGATCTCAATGCAGCCACGCAACACACCCCCCTGCAACGAGAAGAACAAACCCGCAAATCACCGTCACGGGGGCGGCGGATGATGGCTAAATGGAACAAACGATTGCATTCCACCTCGGTGGATCATGTTTTTCCAATTGACCCGATCGCGCTCGAGTCGGATTTCTTCTGTTGAGCGTTGGGCGGGATGTACACGTTCAATGGCAGTTCGGCACTTGGTTCGAATGTCGCGATCCACATTGTATGTGACTTGGTCTTCGTGGACAACTAGGTCTTTTTCATTCACAATGCGCCCGTCTGTCGTGCGTACCGCATCGAATGCTATCTCGCCCGTGATCGCGCAGCGTGGCAAACTCTTGTCCAGTGCCGTGAGAGCAATGCGAGCTGCAACGAGCTCGCGTCGCTTTCGCATGATAACTTCCACTTCTAGCTTGAGGTATGGGCACCACGTGTGAAACGGGGCATTCGGGTGAATGCAGACGAGGCAAAGACCAGAGATCACAAATCCGTAGTATTTCTCCAGAATCCACGCGTAAATCGACAATTGGAACGTATATTTTGCTACGTCGCAATCTGATGTGGGAGGTGGGGGTTAGTATAAAGTAGGTCATACCAACCGTGCGTTGATTCGCGGGACGTACCTTCGATATGCTCAAATGGATGACGAAGCCGTTTGCCATACACCGAGTGCACATTTGCCGACAGCTTCTCGGACCGCTTCCAGTCGCAAATGATCAATTTCCCGGAATTTAACACAAACACTGCATCGATCGATCCAGCAACATCCTCTTCCGTGGCAACGATTTCCCACTCTGTACGAAATGCCTTGGCTCCAATTGGAACTAACTCGTCGCACATGAATCGCTTTGCCAGATTCAATTCGGGAAAGTCGGCGTGTGTTGGTAGTGAGTTCAAGAATCTCTCCACTTGGTAATGTGCCTCTGTGCCGCGATTCCTGGCCTCTGGATCGGACCAAAGCGCAGCTATTTCTGGATCAGTAAGGGACCGTTCGTACGTATATAATGAGTCCTGTGCAACTCGGTGAGGTATCGTGTCGATTGGACCGGCGTATGTAGTCAGACCTGATTCGTTTACCACCAGAACCAGTGTATCTGGGGTAAGGGTTTTGGGTTCTTCCACGAGCTCCGTCTTGTATGCGTATTTCAATCGAGGCCATGCTTCACGCTTTGACGCGCGCATTCGTGAAATGATCACATTGGCATTAAACTCTTCGCAATACGGTTTGATCAAACCTGAAACCGACGCGGTCGTGCATCGACCTCTGTATGTGTATACGTGTGGTTTTTCGTAAAACAATAAATCCTTGTCAAGCGGGTGTGCGAATTTGCCTTGCAATGCCTTGTTCGAGTGAGATGGCAGGAGGTATGTGTTTCCAAACACCGACGCGGGTTCGGGTGCTTCGCCGACGGCCTCCCCGTATCGAATGGCTTCCGCTGACATAACTGTAACGCGTGTGGTTCATTCGGAGTTTGCTGTTCGTTGAGTTTGATCTAGTATGGCTTCACTTTAACGCGATAGGTACCGCGATAGGGCTGTTAAAAGAACTACGAACCACGTCACGTGGCCTCGGTTGCCGCAGCACAGCGGCCTTGCCTCGTGTTCCGTAATATGTCACACCCAACACGGCGCTGGCCTTGAGTTGTGGGTGGTCCGTGGGTTCGGACTCGCACGCACCGCCGCGCTCGAACTCGGCGAGCTTATGCCGATCCAGGCCTGGTTCGGCTCGCCCACTGTGGCGTCATCCTTTCTCGTGGAAGACTTATCGCAGT
>Ga0209355_1002430_pt1 | contig 10391 bp, 9 predicted proteins | sample LauGreSBDMM110SN_3_FD_187563 | JGI IMG/M metagenome (GOLD analysis project Ga0209355, IMG submission 187563) | Freshwater lake microbial communities from Lake Michigan, USA - Sp13.BD.MM110.SN (SPAdes) (version 2) | ecosystem: Environmental > Aquatic > Freshwater > Lake | place: Lake Michigan, USA...
CCAGTATTGGCTTTATTCAAATAACCGCATGATTTAACCGGACACTACTGATTCCAGAGTTCAAAGGCCAGTCAGTGATGGTGCCACGCGATCCCAAGGATCCAAAGGCTGGTTACGACCTAGTACCCGCGAACCGCGAGGTCACTATTCGAGATCTTCTGTCGCACACTTCCGGTATTAGCTACCGGTTCTGGGGCAACGCAGCAGCACCTGTGTACGAAGAAGGTGGCGTACCAGATGGACTCTCTCCGAACGGTGGACAGACTTGCGATGCGATGCGTAAGCTTGCTAAGCTGCCGCTGCTGCATCAGCCGGGGTCAGTGTACGAGTACGGACTCAGTACCGACGTGCTCGGTTGCCTAGTGGAGGTGGTGTCAGGCACAACGCTTGACCGTTTCTTTAAGGAGCGCATCTTCAAACCAGTCGGAATGAAAGATACGCAATTCTTCATCTCTGCGGGGCAGCGCAGCCGCATGGCGGGACTATATATTCCGGATGGCAAGGGCGGTATCGCTAGAGCGGCAGATGAGACTATCCGCTGGGGTACGCTTATGTTCGCGGCCAACCAGCCCTATCAGGATCAGCGGACCTACTTCTCCGGCGGCGCTGGGCTCTCTTCCACGGCAATGGACTATCTGCGATTCATGCAGATGCTGTTGAACGGTGGGGTAATAAACGGAAATCGAATCCTTGGATCCAAGTCGGTTGAACTGATGCGTACCAACGCCATCGGTTCCATCAGCCTTTGGGATCGGCTCGATCCGGCAGCGACCGGCAACCTTGGTGACAAGTTCGGCCTCGGCTTCGGTATCCGTTCTGAACGAGGCCTTACGGAACTGGGTTCTGTCGGCGAGTTCATGTGGGCTGGCATCTACAACACACGTTACTGGATGGATCCGAAGGAGAATATCGCCATCGTGTTCATGAGCCAGCGCATACCGCGTGTACCCGATATCGAAGAAAAAGTGCACGCAGCTATATACCAGGCGATCGTAAAGTAACCCCGAGGGACCGCATCATTGCAGGGGCTGCTGACCTTACGCCGCAATTCGCGGCAGACGGTCGAGGCGGCACCATTCAAACTGCGTGTAATTGCACGCAGTTTGAATCCGTGTTCAAGCATCGTTTGAATCAATGCGCGTTCCCCTTTTTGGAGTTGGGTGTAGTGGTTGAGCATGCAATAATAACTTTTCAAAATTGTTGCACTTAAACTTTGAGCCCGGCAAGCATATTCAAAATCCACACTCGGTTTCGCCTCAATCCACAGTCAGACAAGCCCTCGAGTTGATAGCCGAAAAAACATTGGCGCACTGCTGGTACTCGATGAAAAACAATTGGTATCTTCAGTGCTTACATGCTCTATGACATCAAACAAATCATTGATGGTGGCGAAACCAACTATATAAGTGCAACTCTGGCTCTATACCTAGACATCATCAATGTGTTCCAAAGCCTTCTGGCATTACTGGGAATCATGGGTGGTGAGAAGTACTAACTGCATTAAGTTACTTAGTAAATAGCTCAAGTAACCAGATTAGTTTCGCGATCTTCAAATGGTTTGAATCAGAATGGATTGATCAAAAGCCTACGAACTAAAAACCGATTACACGTGCAATTTCACTGTTTTCATTTCCAGATGCACAACTCGCTCAAAACGTCCCTTACTCCAAACTCGACACCTCGTTACTCAAAGTTGTACGGCGCATATCTCTCGCCTCTTTAGGGTCATAGCGACGTGCGCGGTGCATCGTTACGCGGTTGTCCCAGATCACCAGGTCCCATGCTCGCCAAACGTGCGCATACACAAACTGACGCTGGGTGGCATGTTCGTTCAGATCGCGCAAGAATGAACGCGCTTCTGGCATTGGCCAGCCCTCAATACCGCCAGCATGGCTTGCCAGATACAGCGACAAGCGACCGGTATTGGGGTGACGGCGCACCAAGCGTTGGCGCACAGGCGCCCACTTGGCCCGCTCAGCCTCGGTGAAATCATCAAAGCCCAAAATAGCGCGCGAAAAGATCTGGCTGTGAGAGCAAATGAGATCGTGCACCTCGGCCTTGGCTGCATCGTCCAACGCGTCATACGCGGCACGCATATCTGCAAATTCCGTGTTACCGCCTACACTAGGAATTTTGCGAGCGGACAACAGCGAATACTTGGCTGGCACATCCTTGAAAGAACTGTCAGAGTGCCACAACAAATTACCTAGCCCAAATAGGCGACGTCGGTCATCACGGGGTAACAATTCACCGTATTTGTCTAGATTGGAGATATCGTTCAACTCCATACTCAGACGTCGGTCTTTTTCGGACATGATGTCACCGGTAGCTTCTTCCAGTTGGCCAAGTTGACGGCTAAACGCAATCTGCTGTTCATCGTCTAAGTGTTGGTCGTGAAATACCAGCACCCCAAAATAGTCCATACCCGCATGGATAGCGGCGACTTCGGCATCACTAAGGTGGCGCGTCAGGTCAATACCTGAAACCTGTCCTACAAAATCTTTTCTAGCATTTTCAATGGGGTTGATGGTGTGTGAAATAAGGATCTCCAGTAGAAAAAATTTCCGAATGATTTTTAATTGGCGCGTCGCTGTCCTCAATCACTGGTTCTTGATCCTTAGGTGATGCCCGATGCCACCTAGCGAAGCCATATTGGCAATCGTTGAAGCCAGTTGGGCACCTGAGATGGCGATCCCGCCACTGAAGAAATGAGTCGTCATCGAATAGCCTCCATAAACACTATGAAGCGCCACGCTTTTCGTGAAGGCTACTTGGCCTAAGTTGAAGTGATTGTTTCATGGATATGTGAAAGTCGACGATATTTCTTCTCCCCAGTTTCTACCTCAAAAAAACATCTCACGGTTTTCAATTCCTAGGCTGCGGAATTTATTGAGTTTGGTGTCTGCGCATGGAGTTGAGTTATTGCCGAATCCAGTTCGAGCGCCAAGCCAACTGTCCAACTTTTCGCGTACAAAAGGACAGCGCTGGGTGCAAAATCTACGCGAGTGCTGGAAAAATTGTAATTTACAATTTTCGTTCTTTTACACGAATTACATAGCGGCTATTTTTAAACTTAAGTCAGTGTTTTATATATATTTTAGAAGCCCAGATTTCTGTTAGTCCACAGGACTTACTGACGAGAACACATGATTTGATCTTTCGTTAAATTGTAACATTTATATAGGCTCTGAAATATCTGATTTTGGATTATTTTGTGTTTGAGTTTTAGTTACAGCTCCAGCAAAGTTACCACGCAGAGCAAAATATAATCCCCCGACCCACAAAAATAAATGAAAGTTATCGTAAAGAATTACATCTAACAAACTAGGCGGTTTAGAGATTATCCATATGATACCAGTAGTAATACAACAAATGGTTATCCCACTAAATCTTGTAATTGAATCACCCAGTTCATCAATCATCGGTAAGTGTCTAAAAATTGGTAACGAAGCAAGCCCACCTACCAATAAACCAATGCCTGCTAACAGTTCGCCATATGACATAATCCACCAGGACGCAGCACCAACTCCAATCTTTTGACCCTCCGTAGAATCAAACGGTAGCAATGTCAATCCTTGCGATATGAAGACGATTGCTAGTGGTATGCGCAATAAAAAGTGACTCCAGCTAAATTCAGGCATCCACTTCCAATAATTCGGAACAAATGAATTTTTCATCTTCTCAACTCCTAAATCGTAAATACAAACCACTCAAACGTTACATTAATTATACACTATTTTCAATGTCATAATATTGACTTGACTGTTTTTTTCGAGCCAATTTCATCCAGAAACTCTGACTTCGTTGGTTGGTTCATTTTCCCATTCCGACATGAACTCCACCTCAAAAACTACAGTCTTTCATTACATAGACTGGATGATCTGTAAAACTAGTGCCCCTTCGTTGGGAACAGGGTTTGAATAGGATCTTGTCCGCTTTTGGGCGCGTCCTGCAGTTTGCCCATCAAGGCTGATGTGGGAGTCGTATGCTTTAAAAGCAACATCGTTGAGCCACAATTTATGGCTTGATTTTGCTTTGAAAGCGCGCAAGCATAGATCTAAGCTGTGCGGCAGCTTGGAAAGCGGCTTGCAACCTTTCAAAACGTTCAGTGGGATTGTCCGGGTAGTCGTGGGTAAGCTTGTTGCGGATTTGGCGGAGAGTTTGCCATTAATCAGCGCTAGCTAACCAGCCCAGTTGCTTTAGCCGGGCAAAGCTGGGTTACTTGAACAAGCATTCAGACACTTTGGCTGAAAATCCTCGTATGTTTATGCTGTTGAAAAATCTCAACTTACAGATTAAAATAATAAAACTGATTACCGAATAAATCCGCAATCTCCATTCATTGGTGCAATTAACGGCGATGTCCCCAACTTAGTTGCAGGTTTGAGTAGATAGGCTTATCTGTTGATTAGATAGTCAGCCACACAATTTACTTTTCTGCGTCCATTTGTACATCAAAACTATTTTTGATCTATTTTAAAACTCACTTGATTTCAGTCTGCTGAAATTCAATCCATCCATTTTCCGTAGCATAGAAAATCCCTGACAGCAGACATGGCTACGTCTTCAGCTTGCAGAGATTGATTTGCTATGTTTATAAAACGCTGCTCATCAACTTCTATCGAGGCCATAGACCAATCACAGAAGTCGCGAGCCACAACAGCACTAAACCTCAAAAGGAGGAAATCAGAATGACGCGGATCATTTTCAATTACTTTGAAGAGTGAATTGACGTTGACCGCAGAGCCTTCAAGCACTTGAAGAAACCAGCCTGAATGAGAAATTAGCACCCCAGTAATGCCACGGGTAGGATTTTTGCGCAGGCATGTAGACATTAGTGTGTCGTATTCAGTACCCTTTATGAGCGAACGGCTTCGATATACCAATTGAATGAGTTGTTGGTCAAGGGCTTGTATGGAATCAGTGAAAGAGGAAGTCATTTCGCAAACCTTTAATCTCAAATCAAAGCATCAAATAACACAGCAGAGAAGCAGCTAAACGTTAAATTTTTCCTTGCCTATACTGACAATTTGCCTGAATGAATTCTTTACTCACGTTTTTACTATATCAAACACTTCAACTCACCCAACCTAGGTAACCGGAGCGTCCAGTAAATCCGATCAACGCCCTGACCTGGATCATTAACCAATAACCGACAGCTCAAGCAGTTTTACGACAATAGCAGCAAAATAGTGTTCCAAGCCTTCTGCAGCATTCAATGACATTCATCATCTGCGATCTTGTGATGTTGCAAAATCCAGTTCAAGCGCCAAGCCAACTTTATAACTGTTCGCGTGCAAAATGACAGTGCCAAGTGTAAAGTCTACGAAAGTGATTGAAAAATTGTAATTTACAATTTTTGGTCAATTACACGAAATATTACACGTTCCGTAATTATCGCTATAAGTCATTAATTTATATGGGTTTTTCACGAGCCTGGCTTTCTGTTAATCCGTAGGTCCCTGGTTCGAGCCCAGGTCGAGGAGCCACCTAAAAAAGCATGGTCACAAGCCATGCTTTTTCCTTTTATACGCCACTACTTGTCGCGCTGAAGGCCTCTGGGTGACTTTTTGCCATCAAATTTCATCGGGTTATTGCACGTATATTACACGGTGGATGGCATCAGTCAATAGGCAGAATCAGTCGGCCCATAAAATACTCAAATGCCAAGAGACGATTCAACAAAAATCACCAATGACGGCACTATGTGGAACGAACTTCGTAATTGGCCTCAATTTAGCAACGATAAGACTCAATAAGGTGCGACAACGAACCGGCACCTTGGATACCCAACTGGGATCGTCCATTATTAAGGCTACGAGGTTTTCTGACACCAGAGGAAGGTGCTCGTACAACATTGCACTGCGCAATTCATGCGCCCCAAAAAGAGTCCTGCTTGTACTATGCAGACCCTAAACCGATGCAACCTGTAGCGCTGGAGCAAAATTCTGCATTAGCCGCTGAGCTTTGGAGGCGCCGTGAAGTTTGGATTAAACACAGCTATAACAATTTAAGTCATCTTGGCTAAAACTACTTAAGTGAGTAGGCTTAAGCTCGGGTCGGGAGTTGGGTATTGGCGACGGGCCTGCTGGGGGCTATGGACTTTGCCTGTATTGCATGGAACGCCAAATCAAAGCTGTTGTGAAATTGACTTGCAGATGTCAAAGAATTAAGTTTTTGAAAAAGGAAACACCAAATGAATATGAGCACAATTTGTCTCTGCAAACGCTGGTGCATGGCTGCGCTCTTATGCGTAGCAGCCCAAGTTGTGGCGGCCCAGCCTTTTAGCTTTGTGGCCTTGGGTGACTTGCCTTACGGTCAGGCGGGCCAAGGATACGCGCCCTACAAATCGCTGATCCGTTCTATCAACCAAGAACATCCCAATTTTTCGATTCACATCGGTGACTTCAAATCAGGCTCTACGCTGTGTTCGGATGAAGAGTCCCAAGTGCAACTCGGGCATTTTGGCTTGTTTGACAGCGCCCTGGTCTTCACGCCAGGCGACAACGAATGGACCGACTGCCACCGCGCCAACAATGGCGGTCATGATCCCTTGGAGCGCCTGCAGGCTTTGCGTGCCACTTTTTACAAGCCGGGTTTGTCGATGGGCAAGCAGCCGCTGCCTGTGCTGAACCAGTCAGTGGCGATACCGGCATTTGCCAAGTTTGTAGAAAACCAGCGCTGGGTTCACCAGGGCGTGGTGTTCGCCACGCTGCACATCGTGGGCAGCAACAACAACTTTGAAGTGCGTGACCCGCGTGCCGCAGCCGAATTTTTTGAGCGTGACAAGGCCAACATCGCTTGGATACGTGAAGCATTTGCAAGCGCCACACAGACACAGGCCAAAGCCATCGTGCTGAACATGCACGCTGACGTGTTTGAAGTCAAGAGCCTGTGGGAAGACTTTCCTGCACACTCGGGTTTCCGTGCCAGCATTGGCGAGACTTTGCTGCCCCTAGCGGCGCAATCCAAAATCCCGGTGCTGTTGATCCACGGCGACAGCCATGTTTTCCGCTTTGACCAGCCCTTTACGCTGAACAAAAAGCCAATCACCCAACTCACCAGGCTGGTAGTGCCCGGTGCCGGTGACGTGCGCGCAGTACATGTGACGGTGGACACCCGCCAACGCAACCCCTTCGCGGTGCGCTTGTTGGAGCCAGCTGCCGCGCCCTGATTCGCCAAAGCCAGTAGCCGATTTGTGCGACGATCTCGTCAATGCACATGATGGACTCACCATTTATGACGCATCTGGTAGACAACCAGGTCGCATTGATGGAGATCTCGTTTACAACTCATCAGGCAGCCAAGTAGGTCGCATAGCGCCTAATCTCAAATGAAGGTTAACTTTGCAATTTACGCAGACAGGTCAATCCTTGTTGATCCTGTATGACTGGCCAAAGACTTAGGTTTCTTTGAACTTGGCTGAGTATCACTAACCGATGCATGTGACTGGAGTTGCCCGCCACGATTTTGCAGTTCCAAGCCAACGTGTTGCGCAGCATATACATTGCTGCTTTGAAGCGCTGAACCAATCTTGTGCAGGTATGGATCAGAAGAAACACTTGGGTCGAAGTTGATCAGTGCAGTGAAGGCCAGACAAGCAGCATCCAGTTCACCAGCCTTTAAGGCTTGAAGCAATGCCTGTAGTTTCTGGCGGCGTCGGTTTTGTCGATCGCCTTGCTGTGAATTGTTGCCGCCCCATTGCTTGGCGTTTCCGTCAATGCGAAGCGAAAATGATTTATTCATGACACTAGCTCCTTCCGATCAATTTGGTCTGTTCCGCTATACCTCTGCTTTTATTAATTATTTAAGTTTCAAAATGATTGATTGGTTGTCTTTTTTGACCTGAGTTGAAAGGCTCAATAAAAATTGAAGGTCAAGAGATCAACCAATCAATACATCTAAAGCATAAAAGATGCCAATAATAAATACGCTGGGCTTGAAGGAAGGTTAAAAAAGATGCCCCCCCATCCCCACACAAATAAGCTGCTTTACATAGCACTACATATGAACGCATTACGCTATCTTTATGATTTGTGTATGAATTTCTGTTTTCAAAGAAATTGGCTGGCTTAAAGACCATGACCGATACACCGCTTACCGACACCCTACCGCTGACGACTGATCGCCTTGGCCATGGCATTCTCGTTTGCGAAGCTGTAGTGCGAAATGTTGATACGCCGCATCTCGCAGCAGCTAGTCAGTGCGGCTGCGTGCGTTCACCATGGTCAGCACATGCTGCATGGGTAGATAGTGCAAATTGCGCAGTTTCTAAATAGAAATTTCATTGTTATGTCATTTAATTTAATTATTCTTAGACCAGTTTTTGGCGAGGACAAAATGATAGACGAATTCAATAGTGATTTAGATTTTAAAAATTTACACCATCAAGTAACTGTGATGAGTTTTAGTTGTGGTGCTGAAAATCACCGTATGGCTGCTTGGCATTTAAGCCAAGCTATTGAATTTCATAATCGTGCAGCATCCGCATTTGAGGCAGACAAAGTTGAGGAAATGAAATATCACACAAAATGGGCTCAGCTTCACTATCGACATGCGCTTGGGTACACCGAAATGGCAGAGACTATCGCAAAAAATTCATTCGTATGAAGATTAAAATTTACTTGCCAAATCAAAATTAATAACAAATAATAAAATTAACATATATGAAAAAAATATTTTTTATATTAACTATGTTTTTCCACATCTTCTCAATTGCAGAAGATACACCAAGCACTTACCAAACATCTCCAACTTGGCTATCACAAACCAGAAAAGCGATAAAGGCCAGAGACTTTGATTTAGCCGAGAAATTATTGGTCGAAAATATAGATCAAAATCGAACAGCAGAATGGAATAATTTGATGGGTTATAGCTTTAGAAAAAAAAATATACCTAATCTCGCTGAATCCGAAAAATATTATCAAGTAGCACTTGAAATTGATCCCAAGCACAAAGATGCATTGGAATACTATGGTGAATTACTTCTAATGAAAAATGATTTGCAAAGCGCAGAAATTCTGCTGAAACGATTAGATACAGTCTGCACTTTGGGGTGTGAACAATACCGAGATCTCAAAAAAGGCATAAATACCTATAAAAGCAAACGAAATCCCTAATTTTGGACAAAATCTCCAGCAGTTAATAATAGAGTGTGGTAATAGTCTGAAATCTATTTAAATTTTACTGGCTAATTTTTAAAAGGACTCAAAAATGTGTAGATGGGTTGCTTATGCGGGTCCTGAAATTTACCTTGAAGACTTGATCTTTCACCAAGAACATTCCATCGTGAGCCAGAGCTTGGCTGCGACTCAATCTGCTTGGGTGACCAATGGCGATGGCTTTGGCGTGGCCTGGTACACCCAACGCACCACACCTGGCTTGTTCAAAGATATCCTGCCAGCTTGGAACGACAGTAATCTGCGCTCGCTTGCTGCTCATATCCAGACAAAGCTGTTTTTTGCTCATGTTCGCGCTACTACTGGCACCGCGGTCAACAGAAGCAACTGCCATCCGTTTATTTGGCAAAACTGGACCTTCATGCACAACGGCAAGATTGGCAACTGGCATGGCTGCCGTAAAGATGTTGAAGACCTCATTGACCATGTGCACTACCCACACAGGGAAGGCACCACAGACAGTGAAGCTCTATTTCTAGTAGCGCTCAGCAAAGGGCTGACTCACGACCCCATCGCTGCATTTCAAGAAACTTTGCGTGATGTCAACAAAATCATGGATCAACACCATTCGGACGAACCCATGCGAATTTCCTGTGCCCTGACCAACGGTCGAAATATCTGGGCATTTAGGTATTCCAGCGACGACCAGTCCCCTAGCATGTACTTCGGCGCACCACATACTCGCGCCAGCGAACAAGGTTTTAATCCAATAACCACCATAGCCTCAGAACCTTCGGATTCAGATGCAACGCATTGGTTCAAGGTCGAAGAGCGTAATGGCATTCATTGGACTGAGCGTGGGCTACAGCATTTCAAAATTACTGTCTAATTTTGATAACGATTGTAGAAATTGTTCAAGTTCGTAAAAAAATCACATATAAGGCGACTTGCGCATTTGGTTATAGATTGAAATAAAAGCATTGAGACCCAGTGAAAGGCGCTTTGATTTAGCTTCCTCCGTTAGCATGTTCATCACAACTCCCATAACCGACGACGGCATATGTGATTCTATTTCTGCTGCACCTACAAACCCCATAGACCATTCGCTAAAACTGCGATATGAAATTGTGTTTTGATGCACTTTATTGAGAGCCGTATGTCTAAGATCTGAGCCGATGAATTTCTGATAAATGTTTTCAACTGACGTCTTTTCTCCCTCTAAGATTTGAACAAATTCTCCTCGGTAATAAAGTAGTATCCCAGTAATGTTCT
>Ga0209355_1002431_pt1 | contig 10391 bp, 8 predicted proteins | sample LauGreSBDMM110SN_3_FD_187563 | JGI IMG/M metagenome (GOLD analysis project Ga0209355, IMG submission 187563) | Freshwater lake microbial communities from Lake Michigan, USA - Sp13.BD.MM110.SN (SPAdes) (version 2) | ecosystem: Environmental > Aquatic > Freshwater > Lake | place: Lake Michigan, USA...
GGATCTCCGATCAGGCCATCTACCTCTGTTGGTCGGATGTATCGTTTGTCTAATTCCACATAGTTTTTGTAATTTAATCCTGCATGATCAAAGGCAACTTGGGCAAAATCTCTTACTGTTGCACCTATTCCGGTTGCCACCACATAATCACCGGGTTTATCCTGTTGCAGCATTAGCCACATCGATTCAACAAATTCTTTTGCAAAACCCCAATCACGCACTGCATCTAAATTACCTAAATAAAGCTTTTCTTTACTTCCAGTAGCAATTTTTGCAACTGCGCGAGTAATTTTACGAGTTACAAAAGTTTCCCCCCTCCTTGGGGATTCATGGTTAAATAAAATCCCATTTGTTGCGTGTAAACCGTATGCTTCCCGGTAGTTAACAGTTGACCAGTAGGCCATTAGTTTTGCCGCTGCGTATGGGCTTCTTGGCCTAAAAGGTGAATCTTCATTCTGTGGAGGTGGTGTTGAACCGTACAACTCACTAGTGCTTGCCTGATAAAACCGACAATTAATTCCAGAGGCTCTAATTGATTCAAGTAATGCAACTGATCCAACTGCATCGACTTGGGCTGTGTACTGGGGCATAGTAAAAGAAACTTGAACATGCGACTGAGCTCCAATGTTATAAACTTCATTTGGCTTAATTTCATGAATTAAGTTTGTCAAGTTGACGCCGTCAGTTAAATCTCCATAATGTAAAAATAATTTGGGATTAGGAGTGTGCGGGTCTTGATAGATATGATCAATTCGTCCAGTATTAAATGAACTAGATCTTCTAACTAAACCATGGACTTCATAACCTTTTTCTAATAATAACTCTGCTAAATAAGACCCGTCTTGTCCTGTTATTCCTGTAATAAATGCTTTTTTCATATTGGTTTATATCTCCCGACTATTTTCAAGATACCACTCTACAGTTAACTTAATACCTTGATCTAGACTAATAGTTGGTTTCCAACCCAAATTGGTAATTTTCTGAATATCTAGAACCTTTTGAGGAGTTCCATCTTCCCTGGCCACGTCCCAATTTATACTGCCTGAAAACCCAGAATTTTTCGCGATTTTTTCAGCTAGTTCCGCAACAGTCAAATCAATTCCTGTTCCAATATTTATTTGCTGATCTGCATCATAATTATCAAGACAGACAATAATCGCTTTCGCTAAATCATTAACGTGCAAAAACTCTCTTCTGGGTTTTCCCGTGCCCCATAAATCAACTGAGCTTGCATTAGATTTTTTTGCTTCAACAAATTTACGAACTAGTGCTGGAAAAACATGGCTGCTTTCTAGATCGAAATTATCATTAGGGCCATACAAGTTGGTTGGCATAACACTTATCCATTTATGGCCAAACTCTTTTCGATACGCCTTAATTAACTCAATTCCAGCAAGTTTTGCTATTGCATATGCAGAATTAGTCGATTCAAGTGCGCCAGTTAATACATACTCTTCTTTAATCGGTTGAGGACAATTTTTAGGATAAACACAACTAGATGCTAAAAACATAAATTTTTCAACATTAGCACTGTGAGCCGCATCAATTAAGTTAGTTTGAATTTGAATATTTTCTGATAAAAACTCGACTGGATAAGTATTATTAGCCGAAATCCCACCCACTTTAGCGGCGGCATCAATGACCGAATTTGGTTTAAGTTTATTTAAGTAATTAAAAGTTGCCTTACGATCAAGTAGATCTACATCCTTACTGGATATTCCAACTACTGGCCTACCAATTCGAGTTAGTTCCCTAACAATTGCAGAGCCGGCAAGACCAGTCGCGCCAGCAACTAAAATTGTCATATCAATAGCCTAGCGCGAGTAATTAAAACTCAGCTGCTACTAACTCCGCTATCTGAGCGGTATTAAGGGCGGCGCCTTTTCGAAGATTATCTCCGCAAACAAATAAATCTAGCGCATTTGGATCATCGAGTGATTTTCTAACTCGACCTACCCAAGTTGGATCAGTTCCAACTACATCTGCTGGGGTTGGAAACTTATGATTTTCTGGATCATCGACTAACTCAACTCCGGCAGCATTTTTAAGCACATCTTGGGCTACCTGCCTAGATACTTCCTTTTCAAAGATTGCATGAACAGCTAATGAGTGAGTTGTTAGCACTGGAACTCGAACACAGGTGACAGATACTTTTAAATTAGCAAGACCTAATATTTTTCTAGATTCATTTCTAACTTTTAACTCCTCAGATGAATAACCATCCTCTTTTAATGAACCTGCCCAAGGAATAACATTTAAGGCAAGTGGTGCTGGAAACGGTCCATGATCTGAAATTACTTTGCGAACATCACCGGCCGTATCACCGGCTGATGTGTTTGCTACTTTACTTATTTGATCACGCAGCGTATCAATTCCAGATTGCCCCGCACCTGATGCTGCTTGATAGGAAGCAACTACTAACTCTTTAAGTCCATATTGTTTGTGAAGTGCGCCCATGGCAACGATCATAGAAAGAGTTGTGCAGTTTGGATTTGAAATAATTCCCTTTGATCTATTCTTTACCTGATCTGGATTTACTTCAGGAACAACTAGTGGAACATCTTTATCCATTCGAAAGGCACCTGAGTTATCTACTACAACGCAGCCTTTACTTGCCGCAATTGGTGCCCACTCTTTTGATACCTCATCCGGCACATCAAACATTGCAATATCAATTCCTTCAAATGCCTCAGGTGTTAATGCGACAACAGTTAACTCTTGACCACGGCAGGTAAGTTTTTTTCCAGCACTTCTGGCGGACGCAATTAATCTAATCTCACTATATACATCTTTACGCTTAGATAAAATATCTAGCATTACTGTGCCCACAGCGCCGGTTGCGCCAATTACAGCAAGTGATGGTTTTTTACTCATCGCCCGCTACCGCCATAAACAACAGCTTCAATTTGATCTGCGTCTAAATCAAAAGCGGTGTGAGCTGCTTTAACACCTTTATCTAAATCACTTGAGCGACAAACAATTGAGATGCGGATTTCAGAGGTTGAAATCATCTCAATATTTACGCCAGCCTCTGATAAACAAGCAAAGAAGGTTGCAGTTACACCTGGATGACTTCTCATACCAGCACCAATTAAGGATAACTTACCGATCTGATCATCGTATTGAAGAGATGCAAAACCAATCTCACCTTGAATGCGTTTTAAAACTGCAGTTGCATTAGCACCTTCAGTTTTAGGTAATGTGAATGAGATATCAGTTAAACCAGTTGCTGCTGCTGAAACATTTTGCACAATCATGTCGATGTTTATATCAGCGTCCGCTATTGCTTGGAAAATGGCAGCTGCCATACCAGCTCTATCTGGCACACCAACGATGGTTACCTTTGCCTCACTTTTATCATGTGCTATTCCTGCGATTATTGCTGCTTCCATTTCGCCTCCTTCAGGATGATCCTTAACCACCCAGGTTCCTTCTTTGTTGGAAAAAGATGATCTAACATGAATTGGTAACTCATAACGGCGTGCATATTCAACACAACGTAGATGTAATACTTTGGCGCCACTTGCAGCTAGCTCAAGCATTTCATCGTATGTAACTGTTGAAAGTTTTCTTGCCTCTGGCACAACTCTTGGATCAGCAGAGAATATGCCATCTACATCTGTATATATCTCACAAACATCTGCTTCAAGTGCTGCAGTGAGCGCCACAGCGGTTGTGTCAGAGCCACCTCGTCCTAAAGTTGTCACATCATTTGTATCTTGTGATACTCCTTGAAATCCTGCAACAATTGCAATGGCGCCCTCTTTAAGTGCTTCTTGAATTCGACCAGGTGTCACGTCAATAACTCGTGCCTTACCATGTGTTGAAGTTGTAATAATTCCAGCTTGTGAACCAGTAAATGATCGTGCTTCATGTCCTAAGTTTGAAATTGCCATGGCAAGGAGCGCCATAGAGATTCGCTCACCCGCTGTTAATAACATATCTAACTCACGTCCATTAGGAAGTGGGGATACTTGATTAGCTAACTCAATTAATTCATCGGTGGTGTCGCCCATGGCTGAGACAACAACTACAACCTGATGCCCACTTTTTTTGGTGGCAACTATTCGACTGGCAACGCGCTTTAGCCCCTCAGCATCTGCAACGGAGGAGCCGCCAAACTTTTGCACTATTAAACCCATGGCCTAAGTGTAAGGACACAAAATAAGATTGGCTCTTTGTCTCAAAATATGAGACGCTTATGTTGCTATATTTTGAGATTTCAGCAGGTTAATTATGAGCCCCTGATCGCGGCGAACAACAAACCAATTTCTGGAAACACTTTGCTTTAAGTGATCGCACTCAAGAACTCTATGTGTATGGTCATTAATATCAAAATATCTATACATTTCTGGATTTAGAAATGTTTCAATTTTTTTAGCAATAGCGTCATCAAGAATTTCAATGAGTACAACTTGCAATTCTTGAAGAAAATTACCAAAGCCTAGTAGTGCGTGATCTTCATGTCCCTCGATATCAATTTTCATAAAATTTGGCAGTAAGCTCTTGTTTGAACTTATTATCTCTGACGCAGTAATTGTCTGGATTTTTTCTGCTTTTAAAACTCCGATATCATTTTTTACTATTTTCCCACCATACGTAAAGTTATCAAAACTAGAAAAGTATTTTAATTCTAAAAATGTAGTACTTGAACTAAGTGCATTTTCATAAATTAATATGTTTTTTGCTTTAAATTCATTATGAACAGTTTTAGAATAACTAAAACCATTTAAAACACAATTTTTTTGAAATTTTTCTAAGCAGATTTTACTTGGTTCAAAAGCAACAATAGTTGCATTAGGTACCGTATACTTAACAAGTATGGAAAATACCCCTGAATTAGATCCAACGTCCCAAAATACTAGTTTTTTTTCTAGTTTTATTAGTTTGATTAGTAGTTCTATAGAAAAGCCTTCATCGCTTTTTGTAAGTGAATTCCAATAAATACTATTTTCAAGCGAATTACTAGTTCCAATTAATGAAAAAGTTTTTTTATTATCAATTCTCACTACAAATTTTCTATTAGAGTAAATTCTGCGCAAAACTTTTCGGGGTAATTTTACTCCAATTTTTTTTGGCAATAAAATTGAAATTATACATCGTAATAAAATTAGTTTATTTGTGAACAATCTTTGATTTAGGAATTTAATGTTGTCCTACCCTCAAATGCTCTGCCTAAGGTGATCTCATCTGCGTACTCAAGATCGCCCCCTACCGGAAGTCCTGAGGCAAGGCGGGAGACCGTAACCCCTAGCGGCTTAATTAATCTTGTTAAATAGGTGGCAGTTGCTTCACCTTCAAGGTTTGGATCAGTTGCAATAATGATTTCACTTATCTCAGTTGCAGCTAATCTGCTCATCAGCTCTTTGATTCGAAGATTCTCTGGTCCTATGCCATCTATTGGAGAAATAGCGCCCCCTAAAACATGATACTTACCTTTAAATTCTCTAGTTTTTTCAATTGCAATTACATCTTTACTTTCTTCAACTACACAAATAGATGTGTTATCTCTCCTTGGGTCCCGGCATATCCTGCATAGATCCTCTTCTGAAATATTGCCACATATAGTGCAGAACTTAACTCGCTCTTTAACAGTTTTTAAAACTTCGGCAAGACGTGTTACATCAACGCGATCTGAGGCAATAATATGAAAAGCAATTCGCTGCGCACTCTTAGGACCAACGCCAGGAAGTCTGCCTAGCTCATCGATTAAATCTTGGATTATTCCTTCATACATATTTATGTCACTAAGGTGATACTTAGTTAGACTCCTTAATAACTTTTGCGCCTAATTTACTAGCTAATAGATCAGCACCTGAAAGCATGTCATTATCTGCAGGATCTTCATCAGCTCTTGCCATAGTAGTGGTAGCAACGGATGAATCAACTGTTGCCAGAATCTTTCGCCTAACCCCTGTCACTTCTTCAAAAGCATCAGATAAAATTAAATCACTCTCTGATCTAACAAATGAATCTCTTGCTCCTGAATTAACAATACCTATTGTTATGTTCTCATCATCTAATGAAAGAATCTGCGCGCTAGTTGCAAGTAATGACCAGGTGAGGCGCCTCTTGCCTTTAACAGCATCAATTACTTGTGGCCACATCCTACGAAGGGAAGTGATATCAATACTTCCGCTAGATTTGTTTTGAATTGGTTTATTCACGACAGGTTTATTATCAACTACTTTATCAACTACCTCTTTAGCCGGTTTAACCTCTTTAATAGGCGCACTCTGAGCCATAACCGGTGCGGCTTGGATAGATGGCGTAATTAAAGATGAGCTCTTTTCAAGCTTTTCAATTCGGGCAGTTATATTTGCATTATCACCAGTTGGCAGCATCATCTGCCCACAAATTAGCTCCAAAATCAATCTTGGTGGGGTTGCGCCCTTCATCTGAGTAAGACCTTGCGCAATTAAATCTGCTGATCTAATCAGGGTTGCAATTCCAATTAATTTTGCTTGGGTGCGAATTCGATCTAGTTGATCAGTGGCAAGTGAATTTAGAATTGCTGAGTTATTTTCATCAGATGCTCCAACAATTATTAGATCTCTCATTCGTTCAAGCAGGTCTGATGCAAATCGCTTTGGATCTTGCCCTGATTCAATTACTCGATCAATGGTAGTAAATAAAGAAGCGCTATCTTGAGCAGCTATTGCATCGATTGCTTCATCAATTAGTGCGGAGTCGGTATAACCAAGGAGGGCAACTGCGATTTCATATGTGACACCATCACTGCCAGCACCTGCTAGTAATTGACCAAGAATAGAAAGGCTATCTCTTACTGAACCACCACTTGCTCTAACTACTAACGAAATAACACCCTTAGCCACCTTAATACCTTCACTTGCGCAGATCTTCTCAAGGTGTGAATTTAGGATTGCAGGTGGAACTAATCTAAATGGATAGTGATGTGTCCTTGACCTAATTGTTGAAATTAATTTATCTGGTTCAGTTGTAGCAAATATAAAAAGCACATGGGCAGGTGGTTCTTCAACTACTTTAAGTAACGCGTTCGCTGCCCCGGGCCCAAGTTGATGAGCCTCATCAATAATATAAATTTTATATCTAGATGAGACTGGCGCGAAAAAAGCTTTATCCCGCAGATCCCTAGCATCATCTACTAAGCCATGTGTTGCTGCATCTAATTCAATTACATCTAATGAACCAGGACCATTTGCAACTAGATCCTTACATGATTGGCAAATACCACACGGATTAGGTGTTGGCCCTTTTTCACAATTTAAAGATCTAGCCATAATCCGAGCACTTGATGTTTTACCACAGCCTCTTGGACCACTAAATAAATATGCGTGGTGAATCTTTCCTGATTCAAGTGCGTTACTAAGTGGAGTTGTTACATGCTCTTGACCAATAACATCAGCAAAAATAGATGGGCGGTACTTACGATAAAGAGCTAGTGTCATACGTTACCAATCTTAAATCTCAGTGAAATCTATTTGAAAATCTAATAAGTGTTTGCTATTAGGATAATCTAAATCTACTAAAGGAATTTTATCAACTTTCAGATTACCTTGAAAATCTATGTTACTAATAAAAGTAAATTCACAAATTTCAGGTATCATATCATTGTGTAAAATTCCATTATTATTCACATGAGTATGAATTAAAGAATATTTCGACTTTAGTAAGTTAAAGAGCCTCTCAAATTCCTTAGTTTTTTGAATTATATCATGAAATTCAATTACAATGATTTTGATTTGCTTAGAATGATTCATAATTTGCTCAATAATTTCGTATTCTGAGCCCTCTATATCTATTTTTAAAAAAATTGTAGTTTTATCTAGTTTTACAAACTCCTTAAATATTTCTGTAACATTTATTTCATGAGATTTTAGTTCGTGACTTGATAAACTGCCGTTTTTTGAAATCTTTTTTTTAACATGCTTTTTTCTTATTATTGTAAAATCTCTAAAATATCTAAGTAAAACAATAATTCTACCCAGTAGTAAATCTAATCTAAAATTTCGGAGTCTAATATAATAAAACACTTGTTTTATATAGTTAAGTAGATTTTGAGTATGATCGAAAATTATAAAATTGCTAACTTGGCCAAATTTAACTAAATCATTTTCGAATTTCCAATTATCCCCTAACCCAAAGGAAATCAGTAAATCAGCTCTAATATTGCTTGGAATTAAGTATCCACCATCGCCATTTGACTGACCGCGCCTAACTAAATAATTAATTTTGAAAGGTTGGAAATCATATTTAGTTAAAATTGTATTTCCTTTCCTGCTAGTCCCACAAGATTAAAGGTAGGACCCCCCGCACACCCACTATAAATACCTACCCTTGCTGCATTCCTGCCCTGGGGGGGTTGGCACCCAAGTGCCGCACGGAGGATCTGAAGGTAAATCATAGTAAGCAGCACCGATACTCTTAGCTAGTAAGAGTAATTACTGGAGGATTCGCATAGCGGCCGAGTGCGCACGCTTGGAAAGCGTGTGTAGGGTGACCTACCGAGGGTTCAAATCCCTCATCCTCCGCCAAACAGCGATATTAAGAATAATCCAATAAGGTTAGGTAATCACACAAAGGAGTATCAATGAGGATTAAGCCCCTACTAATAGCACTTGCACTTACCCTAAGTTTTATGCCAGGTATTGCCCAGGCAAATGTGAAACCAGTAATTGAGTCCTTTACCTTTACTCCTAATGATGTGGAATTAATAGCAGCGAATACCAATGTTTCTTTTGAATTAGTTGTTTCCCACCCTAGTGGAATTAAAAATACCTCAACTGTTGCGACCTTAATCGGTCCGTATGGCACCACACTTTCAACATTACTGAATAGGAATGATGCCCCTATAAATTCATTACTAACAAAAGTAATTTTTAAAGGTACATTAACTATTCCACAAGGCATACCAACGGGTGCTTATACAATAAGTGTGGCTGAAGTTAATAGCAACCCTACTGGAAGAGTTGAGTATGGAACAGGAGTTATTACTCCTAACAAAATTAGAAATTTAGTTGGTGCTGAGAACGCGTTACTAGTGAGAAAAAGCGGTGACTTAAGCTTAAGTTATGAAACATTTGTTGGGCCTACACATGATACTAGTTTAGGAATCTCATATGATGATTCTACTAAATATAATAATGATAATCCTCCTATTTGGAAAGTTGGAGAGGTTTATGTGCCAAGTAAGTACTTTGAACTTCGGGTACCAACTTTAACACTTAGTGTTAAGTCATCAACTCCTGCTATCTGCTCAACTGATGGCAAGGAGTTAAAATTAATTGCAACAGGAAACTGCATATTCACAATATCGACTGCCAAAACTGAGAATTACGTTTTAAAAGAAATTATTCAAACTATAACAATTACAGCGGCTAGAAATAAACCAGAACTTGTTATGAGCAATATTTCTAACCAAACTTCAAAGAATCTGCCCAAGATAATTGAAATTTTTAGAGTTTATAGCCCAACCGGAGTTTATGTAATGCCTCAATCAATTACTCCAGCTGTTTGTATTGCAAATGGATTCTATGTTCAAATAGTAGGCGGTGGAACTTGCACAATTACTTATCAAAGCGCGGCTAACACCTCATACCTTGCATCAGATCTTTACAAGGTTTCATTTGAGGTCACAAGAGATCCACAAACTATGACCTTTACACTTCCTGTAAATGCTGATATTTCGGCTAAAACGCAAGCCCTTGCTGCCACAGCATCTAGTGGTGCAACTGTTGTGTATTCAACTACATCAACTGATGCTTGCTCAATCACAGGCTCAAACTTAAATTTATTAAAAGCTGGTAACTGTGTGGTAACTGCATCTCAGGCAGGAACTTCAACTCTAGCGCCTGTCTCCATAACTGCAACAATTATGCTAACTGGCGCAGTCATAGCCCCCACACCAATTGCCACAAAAAAGACGATAGTTTGCACGAAGGGTAAAGCAAACAAAAAAGTAAGTGGAGCCAATCCTAAGTGTCCAAAGGGGTTTAAAGTTAAAAAATAATTTAACTTTAAAATTTTAGTTTAGTTTAATTGGACTTGTACTATGTAATGGCAAAACTTTTTGCAGATTTGATCCGTTGCAGCACTCCAACTTTTAGCACTTTGAAAATAGTCTCACTATGCATGGAATTGCAACGTAGGATATAGTTATTGTATGTCACGCCAAATAGGTGAATCGTATAGGTAAGGCCGTATCATTTCAGACATATACTTTAACTTAATTTAGTTACGGAGACTTTTGGTGAAAGATAAGAATATAGTGGTAACTGGCGGTGCGGGGTATTGTGGTAGCAGGTTAGTTCCCCAACTTCTAAATATGGGTTATTTTGTAACAGTATTCGACACTTTTTGGTTTGGTCGAGAGTTTTTACCGATCAATAATCCAGGCTTAAAACTTGTTG
>Ga0209355_1002439_pt1 | contig 10373 bp, 14 predicted proteins | sample LauGreSBDMM110SN_3_FD_187563 | JGI IMG/M metagenome (GOLD analysis project Ga0209355, IMG submission 187563) | Freshwater lake microbial communities from Lake Michigan, USA - Sp13.BD.MM110.SN (SPAdes) (version 2) | ecosystem: Environmental > Aquatic > Freshwater > Lake | place: Lake Michigan...
TAAGGAAGTTATTGGAAATATTATCAAAGCAACAACAAAGAAATCAAGATTAAGTAAAGAAAATAAACAAGTTGAAATTCGGTTATTTTATGACGAACGTGGACTTGATAAGTATTATGGACTACTTGAACTTGGTGAGATTGGTGGATTGTGGAAAAATGTTGGAGGAAGATATGAAATGGGGGGCAAAAAAATCTATGGTAAAGATATATTAAAAGACGTAGATAAGTATTTTACTCCAGAAGTAATGCAAGCACTTGACGAAACTGCACAAAAAGAGTTTAGTTATGGAAGCTCTTAATGAATTAGTTCAAGTATATGAGAATGCATTAGAAGAAAGTGTATGTGATTTTTTGATTGATGTGTTCGAAGAACATTCAAATAAACAAGAACGTATAGAAAATGAAAGAAAACCAAACTTTACTCAATTTAATCTTACAGAAAATTGCAAATTAACAGAAGAGATTGAGCAAGTTCACAATCATCTTATTCAAAAAACATTTCAATATCGCAACGAATATTACGAAATGGTAGACAGAAGAGTTTTTCCAAAAGAACACGCATTTGAGCAATTTCGAATTAAACGTTATAATAATGATGGAAATGATGAGTTTGATACTCACGTAGATGTGGTTGATTATGAAACCGCAAGAAGATTTTTGTCTTTTATGTGGTATCTTAATGATGTCGAAGAAGGAGGAGAAACAAGACTTGTAGATATGATGGTAAAACCAAAGAAAGGAAATCTTCTTGTGTTCCCTCCACTTTGGATGTTTCCACATTCTGGACTAATTCCAATTAGTTCGCCAAAATATATTATTAGTACGTATTTACATTATAAGTAATGGAAAAAGTTGAAACTACTATTCTTCGCAATCTTCTTTTTAATAATGAATATTGCAGAAAAGTATTACCTTTTATTAAAACGGAGTATTTTGAAAACCTTCACGAGAAAGTAGTTTTTGAAGAGATTTGTAAGTTTATTGTTGCTTATGAAGAACTTGCTACTAAAGAAGTTCTTTTAATTGAAGCTGAAAAAAGAACAGATATTACAGAAGATACTTACAAAACTATTTGTGATTATGTTTCAAAACTTGATGATGGACACGCAGATTTAGAATGGGTAACTGATACTACCGAAAAATGGTGTCGCGATAGAGCAATTTATCTTGCTTTGATGGAAAGTATCAAAATTGCTGATGGTCAAGATGAAAAGAAAAACAGAGATGCAATTCCAAGTATTCTTCAAGAAGCATTAGCAGTTGGTTTTGATAATAATGTCGGGCACGATTATTTAAATGATTTTGAGAAACGTTATGATTTTTATCATAAAAAACAAGAAAAAATACCATTTGATTTGGATTATTTCAATAAGATTACAAAAGGTGGTATACCAAATAAAACACTCAATATCGCTCTTGCTGGAACTGGTGTTGGCAAATCTTTGTTTATGTGCCACGTTGCTGCTTCTGTTCTTTTACAAGGAAAGAATGTTCTCTATATAACTCTTGAAATGTCGGAAGAAAAAATTGCCGAACGTATTGATGCAAATCTTTTAAATATTAATATCAAAGATATTGAAACACTTCCAAAAATAATGTTTGAAAGTAAAGTAAATGCTATTGCAAAGAAAACACAAGGAACTTTAATCATTAAAGAATACCCAACTGCTTCGGCACATTCGGGACATTTTAGAGCATTATTAAATGAATTGCAATTGAAAAAATCATTTCGTCCTGATATTATTTTTATTGATTATTTGAATATCTGTGCTTCTTCAAGATATAAAGGTAATCTTTCGGTTAATTCTTATTCTTATATTAAATCAATTGCTGAAGAATTAAGAGGGCTTGCGGTAGAAATGAATGTTCCTATTTTTAGTGCAACACAAACTACTCGTAGTGGTTCTACAAATTCTGATCCAGATTTGACTGATACTAGTGAGTCTTTTGGACTTCCTGCAACTGCTGACCTTATGTTTGCCTTAATATCCACAGAAGAACTTGAGGGTTTGGGACAGATTATGGTAAAGCAACTTAAGAACAGATATAATGATCCTACTGCAAATAAGAGATTTGTGATTGGTATCGATAGAAGTAAAATGAGACTTTATGATGTAGAACAAAACGCTCAAGATGGTATACTTGACTCTGGTAAAGATGAAGAGTATAATGATGAAGAAAGAAAACCCAAAAAATCATTTGAGGGATTTAAGTTTTGATTTATTATTCAGTATTTGATAGAGATGGTAAAAAAATCGTTGATTGTAATAATATTAAAGACGCGATAATGCTTGTCGAATTTGATAATACCAGAACATATCGTCAAATGAAACATATAAATCCACAGACTGTTAATGTTCCTTACATTAAGTTACCAGATGATTTAAGACTTTCTGAACAAAAAATCCTAATCCAATGTGATCTAGAACCTTTTATTGTATGACTATTTCAATTCAAAAAGAAAACCTCTCTGATGGAAGCATTGAGTATACTATGACCCAAGTTATTGATACAAAAAAATATATTGAGTTTGTTCGTGAAACTACAAGTAAAGCAAGTAGCGATTTTCCTTCTTTACTTTCTCGTCTAACTGAATTAGAAGTTGGAGATGCGGATGTCCCTCGTCTTATGACTGCTGCATTTGGAGTGAGTGCCGAGGCAGGAGAACTCGTAGAGATTATAAAAAAAATATTCTTACAAGGAAAACCATATAATGAAGAAAATATCATCCATATGAAAAAAGAGGCAGGAGATATTCTTTGGTATATGTCTCAACTTTGTATTGCTCTTGATACTACTTTTGAAGAATTGATGGAAATTAATTACCAAAAACTATCAGCAAGGTATCCAGAAGGAACTTTTGATATTCATCGTAGTGAAAATAGAGTAGAGGGGGATTTATAATACCCTAATATTCTAAATATAAGAATATTGGGGTATTTTTTGTGGCAAATATAAATGATTCGATAGGAAAATATGTTGAATATTCAGTTGCAAATAATTTAACACCAAATCAAAATTTTGTAACTGAAATACAAAATCATAAAACTATAATATCTCAAACATCTCCAAATTATAATTTTGGCATTCTTGATAATAATTCAAAAAATATTTCTGATAAAATTTTAAATTATATAAAAACAGATAGAGCTGGGTCTAGTATTATAAATTTAACTATGACTGGGCAAAATTATAATTTCAAATCAATCAATCCATATTTTGATAATAATAATCCTAGTGATATTCTTTTGGAATTGAACTTAAACAGTCAATTTCAAAAATATCTTGGCATATCAATAAAAAACCAGATTAAATCACCAAAAATCGTAAAAATTAATCCAGGAATTGGTGAGTTGTTAAGATATTTAGGAAGTAGTAGAGATAGTCTATATCGCAATATTGTCCCCAATATAATATCAAAATATAAGTTAAAACCACTCGAAAAAGGGAGAACGTGGTATTCAAAATCTGATGTTAATGTTAATGCTGAAACTAGAAAAACATTCAAACAAGCAGCAAACGATGTTAAATCTTCGTATAGAGACGAAATTTATTCTTTATTAAATACTAAAATAACACAAGACCAAGCTGGTTTTAAAAATTATATTCTTGAAGATACTTTACGATTAATTAATCTTCCCTTTTATATTATTGTAACTAATCTTCGTAGCCCATATGAATCTATGCAGGACGAAGAGATAAATGATATTTTGAGTTCAACTATTAGTGTATCAAAACGTAGTAATTTTAGCATTTTAATTGAAAAAAATACAGAAAAACTATTTTCTATTGGAATAAAATTTGAATCTTCATCGGATATGACTAGTTCTATCAAGTTAAGAATTGGATAAATATAAGAATAGTAGGGTATTTTTTTATATGAAAACTTTTAAAATATTTTTAGAGAATGCAGCAGAAAATCTTGCAGCACTAAGAGCAAATAGTGAACAACGTAAACAAGAACTACTGCAACAAATTGCTACTCGAAGACAACAAAAAAAAGAAGATAAAGAATTGGAAAATACGATAAATAAAGAAATTGAAGAAAGAGAAAAAGCAAAAGCAAATATAAGAAGACAAAAAAGATAAGATAAATAACTAGAAAACCTAGTATAAATGAAGACATTTGCTCAGTTCATCAAAGAAGCTATAGAGACTCTTGCTTCCACAGAAGCAAAGAATAGGGGTCTTGTGGGTGATGGGCACGGAGATTGGTACGACAATAAAGGAAAATTAATCGCAAAAACAGTAAGTGGAAAATTAAAATATTTCGGACAAGGAAGTGGAGATACTAAAGATAATGAAATCGTACCATCACAAAAAGAAAAAACACAAGCAACTACAACTAAATCAACTCAAGTTGTAAAGGACGAAGAACAGCAACAAGAACAAGTAAAGGGTATTGTAATTTTACTTGGCAGATTTAATCCTCCATCCAAAAATCACGAAGCATTATTAGCAGCAGGTTATTCTCAATCAACAAGACGAGGTTTTGAATATCGTATCTATCCAAGTCGTATTCAGGATGGAGATTTAAATCCACTTAATTCTCAATTAAAGATTTCTTATATGAAATCTATGTTCTCAAAGTATGCAGATTATATTGTAGATAGTGATAGCATAAAAACAATTTTTGATGCTTTGGGTTCTGTTTATAGTGATGGATTTACTGATGTTGTAATTGTAGTTGGACAAGATAGGTTGGGAGAATTTCAAAGTTTAGCTCATAAGGGCGAGGGGCAAAATTATCAGTTCAATAATATTGAAGTAGTTTCATCTGGAGTAAAGGACCCCGATAGTGATGTAGAAAGTATTGGTTCTTCTGCAATGATGAGAACTGCTGCTGCTATGAATGATTATGAAAAGTTCTCAAGTGGATTGCCCCCATCTATGAAAATAACTGAAAAGGAAAAAATGTTTAATTCCATAGTAAAATCTATGAAAGTCACCGAAAGCACTCAACTTTGGAAAATAGCACCAGAATTGGATGTTAGCGGATTGAGGCAAGATTATAAGAATAATGGACTATTCGAAGTTGGGGCATTAGTCGAAAATCAAAATACTGGACTACAGGGAAGAATACTTCGTCGTGGTTCTAATCATTTGATATGCGTAACAAAAGAAGGAATAATGTTCAAGTCATGGTTGAAGGATGTTCGTGAGGTATATGAAGTTGGAACTTGCGAATATAGAGCATATACACAAGAAATGACACCGGGACAACCAGTAGTTTCTTATACTGATGTTCTAATTAAACCCACAACACCTAAAAAAAATATAAATACCAATAAACTAGCAAAAGTAAAATGAGAAATTGGAAAGAAATTGTAAATGAAAGATATTATAGACCAAATGAAGTTCTGCCAGGCGGAAAAACCCCAAATCAAAAAAATAAAAAGAAGTCTAAGGAATTTTTAAAATCAAACGAAAAATATAAATCATCATCTTATGATGATGATGGTACGATGGAAACTGGCACAGAAAGAGCAAGTAGATTGAGAAAATCATATGAAGCTTCTAAAATTTTAAGAAAAGCATCAAAAAGAAAAGATAATAATTTATCACCAGCAGACTTAGAATTAAGAAAGAGACTTCAAAAAACAAGAGAAGATTCGGAAAAAAGAAAGAAAGAATATATCGATTGGGTTATGGATAGAAATAAGAAAAATGAAAAGAAAAATAAAATAAAACAATCACTTGGAGGCATTAAAACCCAAATGATTTCGGACAAAGATAAGGAAGGCACGGCATTATCAAAAATTGTGGGGAATGTGGGTTCTGCTGCTCTTGGAGTTAGTGGTGCTGCATTTCATGGCATAAGAGCATTAGCAGCAAGAAAAAAAACAGAAAACACAATGTCTTCTAAAAAACCAAAAAAAAGTGGCATTATGGGAGGAAGACCACCTGGAAAAACTGAAAAAAAAGAAAATTATTCACCAGAACCAAAACCACAAGCATCATCAGTGTTCAAAAAACCTGTTAGATACATTACTTCCCCCTATGGTACTATTGGAAAACAAGCCAGGAAGATCAAAAGTGCTAAGGATGCCCCTTCTTATACAGGTCAAAATGCAAGTAACATCCTTACTAAGGTCGGAAGAAACAACTATTATCCAATAACTCGTCTTAGTGGTTCAATCATTAAAGCCAATGAAGAATATTCCAACTGGAGAGAAGAACTTTTAATTGAAGTAGACGAAAAAGATAAAGGAAAAAAAAAAATAATTATAGACGTAATGAAGGGAAAAAATATAATTAAGTTGAATCCAGAAGATAAAAAGGTAAATGAAGAATCTGCTGCTTGGCAGAGGAAAGCAGGAAAAAATCCTAAGGGTGGGTTAAATGCAAAAGGAATTGCTTCGTATCGGAGAGAAAATCCAGGTTCAAAACTATCAATGGCGGTTACCACTCCACCATCAAAATTAAAACCAGGTTCAAAATCTGCAAATCGTAGAAAATCATTCTGTGCTCGTATGGGCGGAATGCCTGGTCCTATGAAAGACGAAAAAGGTCGTCCAACTAGAAAGGCATTAGCACTAAGAAAGTGGAATTGTTAAATTTAGGTAAAATCACTAAATAAAATAGGAACATTTCACCTAGAGGTTATTATGTCAGTCGCAATCGTATGGGCATGGGTATCATCTAATCAAGCACTTATCGCAACTGTATTATTTGCAGTTTCGGAAGCACTTGGAGCAAATCCAAAAATCAAGGCTAATGGTATTCTTTCACTTATTCTTCTACAAGTTCAAGGACAACTAAAAGCAAAAGGCGCAAAAGATATTACTCCTTGAGAGTAATTATAAAAAAAACTCAATTTATTAAATTATAGTGAATTTTTTTGAAAAATTCACTATATATAAAATAGATTTACTGGGGAGTAAATAACTCCTCATTTTTTATAAATACTTTTAGGAAAACTTACGGAAGAAAAGAATGGCACTCTGGGGCATCTCAACAACAACCGAAACTGCGGCAAATAATTATAACATTCCAAAGTTTATGCACATCGTTGACAAAAACATTACAGGGCATAATGTTTTTGCTGATGGTCGAGGATGGATACACAGACACTACAAGAGTTCTGAAAACTCTGGAATTAGCACCAGGTATTGTGATGAGATTTTAGTTCCTATTGCTGGTCTGAATACTACTGGTATTAGTTCAAATACTACAGGACTCGGAAATGCTACTCCAGTAGCAGTTTTCTTCGAAGACCCAAACAAGGCATCGTCAATTTCTGTTGGTGGTGGCGGAACTACCGGTATTGCTACTAATACTACTGGACATGTTCATCTTGTTTATAATGAACTGGTTTATGTTTCTGCCGGAGCAACAGTTAGAATTCGTACCTTTGATGCTAATAATGCAAATGAAAGTACTGCAATTGTTGGGACAGCAGCATCAGTCGCACCTGGAGCACCAGTTGTTAACTATGTAAATGGCAACGGATTGACTGTTTTTACAAATTACAACGGACAAATCACCAACAGAGTAGCATTTGCCTTTACTTCACCAAATTCAGTTCTTACTGCAAACGTTCCATTCACAACATCAGTAACTACGACAGGACAAACTGTTGCGATTGGTGGAACTAATATCTTTGTTGACTCAGTAACGGGTGTTTCTATTGGAAGTTCACTTACAGTAGCAGGTAAACTTACAAATGTTTCTGTTGTTGCTGTTGGAACTACTTCTGTTCAAATTGGAACAGCAAGTACAATTGCTTCAACAATTACTGCAGGACTTGGAGTTACATTCAGTACTAGAACAAATGCTACAAAGTTGTTTATTGATATGGACAGAGGATTTATTGGTGTTGGTACTGATGGTGCAACTGGTGTTGGTATTATTAGTTCCTTTACTTCTGACATCATTCGTCAAATAGGCGGTGCTGGAACTTATCTTTCTTTACAAAAAGATGGAGTAACTGCCGTTGGACTTGGAACAACTACATTAACAGTTAGTTAAAACATAATATGAGATTTGATGAGTTGAATGAAGATAATTACATAATCTTTGCAATAAAAAATTACGAAAATCCTCAAGCAATTACGCAAGATGATTTCTTTGAAGACATGAAAAGATTTAAATGGATTAAAAGACTTCTAAACAAATATAAAAATACGGGAGAATTGAATGTCCATTTGGTCGTAAATCATTTTATGATTCTTTATAATGTATTTGGAGAAGCTACAACACCTTTATTGTTTTATAAAATTAATAAAGAACTTTGGGATATTCTAAAAACTTTTGTTTTATATCTCGGTAGACTTCCGGAATATCCAAAAACTTCAATACACGATATACCTATTAATATCGAATGTCTTAAAATTTTAAATTCACTATAATGAAAGAAAGTGTCCTATTAAAAATTATTAATACTATTCGTCTCTTACGTGAAGATGGAATGATATCGTCCGGAGTTCCTACAAATAATGCTTCAGGTGGAAATATTGCAGGTCTTCCTCCGGACCAACCACCAGTAGATTTAAGAAAAAAAAAATATAAAGGTATTCCATTTTTTTATAAGAATCTTTTTAGGAGAAAGAAAAATGTTTAATCAACAGGGGTCATCAACTGATACTAAAGTTGCGGTTCTTGAAGAAAAGGTTTCTATCTATGAGCAAATGATGAAAAAAATTGAAGATGCAATTTACGCAATAAATGAAACAAGTCAAGGCATATCTAAAATGCTTGCAATTCATGAGGAAAGATTAGAACAATCAACGAAGTCTGATGGGATTATTATTAAAATGATTGATGAGGTAAAACATCAAAATACTATAGAACATCAGATTGTTATTAAGAGAATAGAAATAATTGAAAAAACGGTAGTCGAATTATCAAAATTTAAATGGCAAGCTCTTTCCTTGACTGGTGCTGCTATTGTAATTGTCGGATTGATTATTCCATTTATTGACAATATGCTAGAAATTAAGTATGATGGAAATCCTTCTCAAGTCCAGATTAAAAAATGAGTTTTATTGATGAAAAGTATATTTTATTAGCTTCATCTAGACTTCAGAAATTTGCAAGAAAAAAAGCAGGACTTTATAATTTTCGTTGTAATTATTGTGGAGACTCTGAAAGACAAAAAAGCAAAGCACGAGGATACTTATATCAAATAAAAAATGATTATAACTATAAATGTCATAATTGCGGAACATCAAGAACACTTACTAATTTTTTAAAAGATATTGATATTGGACTTTACGATCAATATATAATGGAAAGATATAAAAATGGTATTACTGGTAAAAAAACAAATACACCAGAACCAGAGTTTAAATTCGAAAAACCATCTTTCAAAAAAAAAATATTCAATCTTCCTACAATTTTAGAATTAAATAAAAAACATATAGCAAGAGAGTATTTAGAAAAAAGACAGATACCAGAAAAGTTTTTAAGTGAATTATATTACTGTGAAAATTTTAAAGAATGGACGAATACTCAAAAAGAAACTTTTAAATCGGTTCAATATGATGAACCAAGAATTATTATTCCTTTAATTAAGGATGGTGAAATTTTTGGTTATCAAGGTCGTAGTTTAAATAAATTATCAAAAATTAAATATATTACGATTATTTTGGACGAAAAACAACCAAAAATTTTTGGATGGGATAAAATCAATTGGAACAAAACGGTTTATATTGTCGAAGGTCCTTTTGATAGTATGTTTTTAGATAATTCAATTGCGATGGTTGGTGCTGATATGGATTATATGTTTTTTAAAAATAAACCTGATGTTGAATTTGTGTTTGTTTATGATAATGAAAAAAGAAATAAAGAAATGATATCAAGAGTCGAAAAAACAATTGATATGAAATTTTCAATCGTAATTTGGCCTAGAGATTTGATGTATAAAGATATTAATGATATAATACTTGCAGGTATAGATGCCCAAAAAATTATAAAGGAAAATACTGTAATGGGATTAGAAGCAAAAGCAAAACTTATTGGATGGAAACGAGTATGAGCAATGGAACAAAGGTTATTAAAAGAAGTGGAACTGCCGAAAGATTAGATTTGGATAAACTTCATATCATGGTTGAGGAAGCTTGTAAAGACCTCTCTGGGGTTTCTGCATCTCAAGTTGAGATACAATCTGGTATTCAGTTTTATGATGGAATTACGACTGCCGAAATACAAGAAATTTTAATTCGTTCTTCGTCGGATTTGATTGATTTGGAAAATCCAAACTATCAATATGTTGCTGCCAGACTTTTGTTATTTTCTGTTCGCAAATCTTTATATGGAAAACTTCAAGAGCATCCAGACTTTTTTACACATATTCAGTCTTGTGTAAATCTTGGAGTTTATGACTCTGAAATTTTATCATTATACACAGAAGAAGAAATTAATCGTCTT
>Ga0209355_1002446_pt1 | contig 10357 bp, 10 predicted proteins | sample LauGreSBDMM110SN_3_FD_187563 | JGI IMG/M metagenome (GOLD analysis project Ga0209355, IMG submission 187563) | Freshwater lake microbial communities from Lake Michigan, USA - Sp13.BD.MM110.SN (SPAdes) (version 2) | ecosystem: Environmental > Aquatic > Freshwater > Lake | place: Lake Michigan...
GGGGGGGGGGGGGGGGGGGGGGGGGGGGGGGGGGGGGGGGGGGGGGGATGCAGATGCACGCACGTTCGATGCGGCAACTGCAGCAGAGGTTGCAGCGGCAGCGTACGAAGAGGCAGTGAGTGTGGTGGCTGTGTCGCGGCTGCCGACCGGTGGCGGTGGCGGGTCGGTGGCCGTGCGTATTAATTTGTAAAGTGTCACTGTCATCGAATTGGCCCCCGACGTCACGGATCACCATGGCTATCCCCATATCACTGTTATGCTCACCCTACAGTCATCCGCCCCAATGCTCGCATCGCCCCAGGGCTCTCATTACCCCAAAGCTGTCCCGCTTCACAGCTATCCTCACCCCGTTGCCGCAGTGCTCTCACCTCACACCAAGACTCGCTAATTCTGCGGTCGGATGCGATCGACGTGATTTTTTCGTTGCATCAGGAACTGATCGGACGGGCTGTCAGGTTGGTTGCCACTAGGGCGCTCGAAAAAAGATTGTATCTCATTGCCACCGGAGCGCTGCCGTAGCTCCAGGCGAAGGAACATCGCCGTGTGACCCACCCATGCGCCCGCCGCAGTGGGCGTGCGGGTAGACCATCGGCCGGGGGAAGTAGATGTACCTGTTGCAGGCGGGGGGCTATTGGGGGGGGGAGCAGACGTACTCGCGGAGTAGACCATCTGTGTAGAAGTAGATGTACCTGCGATGAGAGGTGGTGTGTGTGGCAAACACTACAATACAATACAATACAACACACTATACAATACAACAACTATGCGCACTCGTTGTGGAAAACGAGGACGTCCAACCCGCAATTGGCGAGTGGCTGCAGTTCGGATGGCGTGCCGTGCGGCCCCAGGAGCCTCTCGATGAGTTCCGATTCGCCGCCCTAAACCCGGGGTATCGGGGAGACCGGGTGATACGGGTTGGGTGTGTGCAGGAGGGGGTGCTTGAGGGGTACTTGAGGGAGGAGGGTTGCAGGTCGGAAGGCGCGCCCCGCTCGGACTGAGGAGCTTGGTCGACATGGGGTGGCGGACCGCAACCAGACCCTACCGATTCTCCGATTCTGAGACCGTAATGCACAACCTGCTGCATCGCGAATCGCCAGATCTCGCCCCGCAGCGGCCAGAGCAGCGCGGCGTCGAAGGCGAAGCTGCGAGGGGGTTTGTTGTTAAGTTTGTGTGTGGTGTGGCACAGCGGGTGTGGTGTGGCGCAGCGCGGCGCGGCGCGCTGCAGCGAAGCGCGGTGCATAATCGCACAGGAATTTCGTGTCACTGCCGCAGGCGAGCCAACACTCTACGCCGAGTGGATGAGTAGAACATAACAGGAACAGTTCTGTGTTATGTATTATTCGGTGAGTGATGGATATACGCCACCTGCCCATGTCCACGCAGAACTTGCGTCGGCCCCGAGACCTCACCATCCAGCCTCCGGTGTGGCACCAGCCGGCGGAGAAGGACACGAACGCGCCACTCGTTCGGTTGAAGACAGGTCGATCGATAGTCTGTCGAACGCCTTGATTTAGTCCGCGGAAGTACCCGTCGGACCTGTGTGAATGTAATGTGATGTAAGTTGGAACATAACATAACGTAATGTAAGTATGTGTGGTATTATAATGTAACGTAACGTAACTGAATGTAATACAAGTGTGATGCTCTGTGTGCGTGTATGCTGTGTGTGCTCTGCCCGTTGGTGTCTAAGTACTATCGCTCGTACCACGGGCGGGGCCACACGTTGCGTCGGATCGCGAGGGCGCCGACGCGCATCGGGGCGAGCAATCGCAGCTCGGCCCAGCGTGACGGGTGATACCTGCGAATGTCGACGTGTGCGCATGTGTGAAATGTGTTGTGCTTCCAGCAGTGAGATTGGATCAACGCGAAACGTGATATGAATCAAGTCTCACTCCCCCCGTGAGCTGGTATGTGCGGGTGGTCGTGTGTGTGGAGGTCGTGTGCTAGCGGCCGCGCGGCCGTGTGGCCGCGTGGCCGCGTTCACCGCCGGGCGGCATACACTGCGAGCAATACCCAAGGGGGGGTAGCGCACGCGTTGTCGTCATCCAGCTGGTACACGATGCCGTTGAGCCGACCGTCTCGGATGAGCTTCAGCGCCACGTTCCGCTGGGCGTTGCCGCCCGATCGCGTCGGGCCGTGCGCCAGGTAGACATGTGGCACACCGGACCTGTTTCGAAGAGGAGAGCCACGTGCATGCTCAAGCTTCGGTGGGTGAGTTGCGTCGTGCGTCGCCCCGCTGCGCATGACTTGACGCCGCTGACCAGCCTGAGGAGTCTGTGCTGTCCCTCCGCGGGGCTTATGACGCCGAGTGTGCTCGATGGGGTGTGGACGCGCCCACGCAAAGCCTCCAGACAGCTCATGTGGGCCACTTGGGGGTGGTGTCCCCGAGATGTGCCGCATGGCACCACTTTAAGCCAGCTCACGCCGCGGACCCGTTGAGCAGCGCCGCGATGGCCGGGCTCGGGCTCGCGGAGTCCTCGACGACGATCCAGAGGACGTTTGGCTCTGGCGCGAGCATCCTCGCGCAGTTGCGCAGCTTGAGTGGCTGCAGCGTATGCGGGTAGGTTGCCGTGACGAGTATCAGCCGCCGTGAGGCGTCGTCGGGTGGGCCGATGGAAGTGACGAGCGCCTGCTCCGCCGGCAAGCGCTCCCAGTTGAGTTGCAGCGATCGATTGATCCCCTGCACCCTCTGGTTCTGGAGCCCTTCACGTGTGCAGCGCTCGCGCACCCGCTCGTGCATGCAGATCTTGTGCGCTTGAGCTGCCGACAACTTGATGCTGCCATCGATTGGCATGCCAAAGTGTTTGCAGTGCCGTAGACGAGTGGACCCTCTTCGCTTTCGATGAGCACGTAGATTTTCACTATCGCTACATGGCTGAATTGTGGGGTACGTCTGCATCTTCCCATCTGGTTGAAAGGCAATTGTATCGTTTATGTCGAGTGCGGCGCAGTACCGGCCATTCGTGATCGATTCGAGCATTGCCCGCGGGCTTCAGCGAGCCAATGACCCCGACGTGTCCGACGTCAGTGTGTTATCGCCATTTCCCAGTTTGATATGTTTGCAAACGTCACCGTGAGGGGAAATGGTGTACGGAGGTACGCCGGCTTCTCTGGTATCTTTCCCGGACCGAAGCGTAGCAGAGACACTGTGTTTCCGTGAGTGTGGCACGACTCCGCAGTCGTGCGACAACAATATTGCTAACAAACCCTCATTTGTATGAAAAGTATGACACGTATTAGCTCAAACTACATACGGTGTTGGTGATAGCGTTCATTGTATGTTTAGATATATTTACAAATAAAGATCCACCGCAGTGCGTCGAGGAATTTGAGCGCGAATAGGATGTACTCGCGTGGGAGCAGCGCGGGTTCCAGTAGCGATACGCCGGCGTCAGTGAGTTCCAACTGAGGTGGCGCATACATTAAACGCACCATCGCCTGCCTAGTTGATATATGTGCGGGTAAAATAAGCGCACGCGTTGCCAAAAAACGAACATATGTATGCATCCTTCGCTAATCTCCGCGTAGCAGCTGAGTTAGTTGTATTCACGTGTCAACCAACGCGTCCCAGTCAGTGATACCGTCGTCATAACTGTGAATGAATAGCTGAGTCCATTCCCACTCGCGGTCGTCGTCTATGTCGTAATTTAACATGTCCATATCTTGACTTAAGATTTCGTCCCATAGGTCGTCGTATGTGTTGTCGTATGTGTCATGATTCTCAGCTACGTCGTTGTTGACGCGCCCGACGTAAGCCTTTTCGTCCGATTCATCCACACCCAAATTTAGCGCGAACCTCAGACTGAAACCACCCGTCGTTTCGGGCAAGCTCGCTAATAGCGCCATGCCCATTTCCACGAGTTTTTGGTGACATAGCGTCACTAAGGGTGATCTTTCGTTGTTCGGTGAAGCTGTAACGGTAACTGTGTCAATTTGGAAGGGGGGTGTGGTATCGCGTGACGCATCGAAGTTAATCGCCGAAACAACTGCCGCTGCGGTCGAGAAGTATCCGTGCATAACCAACAGCGCGATCACACCCGAGCGTAGTTTATGCAAGATCATGCTAGATGTTAGTGTCCGTTGTTAACACGATGAGAAAAAATTCCGCGCGCCCACGTTACGTGCTGCAGCAAGGATCTTCGGCAGCTCAGTGTCCGCCTCCCAAGGTGGGGTAGCTGTGGGTAGCGAGGAGTGGGGGCATGGAGGGGGAGCACGGGATTACGTAGAGCCATGGGGGCGAAGAGCGCCACGGGGCACCGAGAGCATAGGAATGAGATAATGTGTTGGGGTGGGGTGCATCTGTGAGTGCATTATGGCGATGAGAGGGCCCCTGAGAGCCTAGCAACCTAGCCCGAACCCTAACCCAAACCCGAGGATATCTATTTATATCTACGTGGCTCTATGTGCCCACTGCTCTCCCCGCTTGACATCTATCATCGACCACACCCGGGAGTGCTCCCCTCCTGTGCTCTCATCCCAAACCCCACGGCTCTCCTGTGCTAACTCCTCTGTGTTCACCTGGCTGCAAATGGACCGAGCGTGATCGCGCCGCGTTTCATGCAGAGTTCGACGAGATTCCGTGCGCTGTCTGGTGGTGTATCAGCGCCGCGGTCGCATAAGAGGGCAGGACGATGTGGTTGGGATATAAAATTTTAGTTAAGTTACAAAAAGCCCAGGCCGTGTCAAGCGAGGTTGATGCTGGCGCATGCGCGGGGTGATGCCGTCGTCGTCCTCTCCTCCGCCTATGAACGTGCCGCTTCTGTGTCCGCCTCCGTTGCTGTGACCACCGCTGCCGCTGCAGTCTCCGTGGATGCCGATGTCACTACCGCAACCGAGATGCTCTTCGCGATGCTTGGTTACGATGCGCTTGAACTCATCTTCACCTGCCTCGACCCCACTGCCATCCTTGCGGCGTCGCTTGTGTGCAGGCAGTTCAACGCCCTCCGTGTGGCAGGGCGGTTCCAGACCGACGTCATCGCGATGAATAGCACACCAACGATGTTCGCGTGGGCCACGCGCCTCGGTTGTCCGTCACTTCGATGTGTGCGCGATCTCAATGACAGTAGCGCGTATGTCCGCCTCAATGCGATGCAGGCGCTTGGTAGACTGGATCCGGTTACGATTATGAATAATGTAGGTGAAATTGTACTGAAGCTCGATGACCCATACGTTTGTGTTCGTTACATGGCTGTGAAGGCGATGTGCAAACTTGAAGGCATGGCGATAGACGATTTCGTGCTGACGCAACACGTCGATGCAATCGCGAAGATGATCGATCACGCAGACGCGGGCGTGCGCGCCACTGTGATCTACCTCCTGGGAAAGCTAGATCCGGTGGCGATCGCATATCCCACCGTCTCGGTCGCACTGAGACTAGATGACCCGTGTGTTGATGTACGGTACACATCGGCGGAGACGCTTCGCCGGCTCCTCGGCTTTGAGAATACCATCGCGCGTGAGCACACCTGTCCGGAAATGCGTCGCTTGATGATGTGCATACTGGACAGACTGGAGCGCGTGGACGAACCCCCCGATGTGGCGTTTACTGTGCCGTTAAGTGAGTCAAACGAAGACGGAGTCGGTGTGTTCGTCTATATCCTAGAGGATATACTAGACGGCAATCACCCCGTGGATGTTTCGTACGTTGAACGTATTGAACGAATCGAATTTCATATATCCCCTGGCTCGGACAGAGCGTGTGGTGGTTCACTTACCGACCGGCTGCGGACGATAGACCGTTGGTTGTTCTGAATCATGTATGAATATAGCGCGGGTTGGTATCATGGCCATCTAACGAATCAGTTGGATATAGGTGCCCTATAAAAACTAATTTGTACAACATGAATCTCGCTATGCAATTTTGTGTGCATGCAGCGAACGCGGACTGGTTGGCTAGATCCGGTGCATTGTGGGGTACGCGATTGGGTGTGCGTCAACGCCATACCTTCTGAGCCTGTCATCTCGTGTGAGCGAGGAACGTGACGTAGGCCCGATGGGTGTACACGTGGGCCGGTGTGGCGGGACGGGCGAACTGAACGGGGTGGATGCGACGCACGGGACGCACGAGGAGTATGGCGGTGCCACCTGTGCAGTCGAAGCCGGCACCCGAGTGTTCATGAAGCTTAAAAAGGACCGCGAATCACCGATGGCGTAAACGCCGTCTGCGTGACCGATGCGATCGCATGCAATCACTCGTGGGATGTCGTATGGCCGGACGAAATCCGCTCCAAATATGCGAATATTCGCATCTGAGGTGGCATGACCGATTGTGTCAAATAGGTGGTATGTGAGATCCGAACAATCGTAAGCAATGGGTGCGCCTGTGCGTGCGTCGCACGCGAAACATATTGGCATCAGTTTTTGTGAGATCCGTTGATATGGCGATCCATACAAACGCAGAAATTCCGTACGCATAGTCTGTAGTTGAGAGGGTGTGACGCCAATGGGCCGGTATATATCGATAGCCGCATAATAATTCAAACTATCGTTGATCTTTGTCGCACACACACCGTCATGCACCGGACCGGAGCCTGGTCGTACCCATTGACTAAAGTTAGAGTTGGGGTTGTTTGAGTGGGGTGTTGACTCTGCCAGCCATAGCTGCCCGCCGAGGCGCATCACCTGGCCGACGTGGGATGACCCCCATGAGCGCCCACAGCAACAGACCAGTGACGCCGCCCATGTCGGTCCGAGCATGACAAGTATATCTCCTTCGTACATATCATCGAGTGTCAGTCCGCGTGACATCGCATCACGCCTCGGCATAGATAGTCTGTCTTGCACTCTCTGTGAGATAATAGTTTACTGATCATTGTTGGATTTGTGTTCGTTTGTGTAAACAAACTCATCGCAAGCGACGCGGCCGCTGTGCCTACGGCAGTGTTATAGTCAGTATCAATCCAACTCAGACCAGAACTGATCATGCGCGCCACTGGAGATATATTTAGACTTCTGTTTGATCATAATCGAACGCAACGCGAACATATACGCGAAACAAACAAGCGCAAGTATCAGCACAAACACGATAAGCTGCATGACGATGCTAGGCAACTGTGTGTTTTTGTTTAGCTTAAATTGGAATTTGACTTCACGTGTCGTTGAGAGTCAGTGTATACACAAATGACTTACGAAATGGCCGACAGCAAATGACCGCCTAGTATGCACCGATCGTAATTTTCAACTGCGGATCAGTTTTCATCCTGACCGTGTCTGCTGTGACAGCCTTTGGCCCCGCCCTCGAGGCGGTCGGTCCCGCGCTCGGTTTCGTCATGGCCGTTGTCGTTTTCGTATCCATCGCGTCCGAGTGTGAGCTTGAAGGATAAGGGTGTAACGTTTCAAATATGAATATGGATTTTGTGCATGGATTATATTGTATGGTTGGCTCCGTAATATCCTTTGATGATATTCACGCATGCCGTCAAACTGATTTTCCTGCTCTTCCCGTGTTTATCGCATATCACAATCGCTTGAAGCGATTTGAGTCGTTCATCGTTTGGTCTACCGTCGAATATAGCGTGAAGATCGTGGAAACATGTGTATTTTGCGTGAATCGCCTTTGCGGTTTTCAAGGATATTTGTGGTATTTGACACAGCATATTCACAAATAGTGACTCCTTGTGATTAGGAGCACTCGGTTGAGCATGCTGTTGTGCCGTAGAAATGTACTTTTCTGGGTCTTCGTTGACTCTGTGGACAATGTCATATAACAGTTGCAGTGTATCCTGTACATCTTCAGTCCTGAAAATGCCAATCTTGTCACGCAGGAGTGTGTTTATTATAGCGCCCGTTACGGCTTTGTCATTTAAGTGAACATCCCCTTCGATGATATAGTATATAGTACTACGATCATGTATCTCCAACATCCTCAGTTTCTGGTTCCGGTAGCGTCCATCGTAGATGCTTGCCTTTAAATCTGCGATTGTCTTCCGTTCAAACACAAATATAGGCATATCCTTGTAATGAACAATTATATCGCCAAGTTCCAAATTCACAAACTCGACCGGGCATGCGAGTCTGCCTGTATCTATCGACTCCTTTAGATGACCTTCTCGGTGATCTATCTGAACTCGCAATGCCATGAACTGTTAGTCGAGTTTCCTTTAGTTGTATATATATGAAATAATATGCTTCCCGGTGCTGTGGCCATGGTATCGTACATGTAGCATATAAGCATATACCGCCCACCTACAGCCCAATTGCGGTATAATCAGAACCACATACACGGTGCACAACCCACCCAGCCCGTGCACCGTCCGCGCACCACCCAACCCACCGCCGCAGCGCACAACCCGCAGCCCATAGCAGCCTTTGTTGTGCGCACCGGCCGCGCAGACGACGCGCAGTTCGGCATGGTGGAAACAGCGCAATCGCAAGTGGGTGCATGCACTCCAGTGCTATCCCCACCACACTGCTATCCCACCGCGATAACCGCCCCAATGCGATCACCAGCCAAGGCGATCACACCCTGATGCGATCATGGTCCGATGTCGATCCCAAGTGCTGAGCAGCGCCGTGCGATGCCGGGCGCTGAGAGTGTAAGTATGCTGAACAATCAACCCGGTTATGGGCTCCATGCGCAAGCACAGCGCAACTCCGTGTAACGGACAGGCGACGAAACGCATTCCGTGTCTGGTATGTGGTTCGCTTTACCCCACCCAAACATGCTGCCACCGTGCGCTACTGCAATGGTATGTGATTGGCCAATAGAGACCGCAAGCACCCGCTCGCCGCGGAGGGCATCTACGCGTCTTGGTGCCAGCTGATGGTTGAAGTCACCGTGCCCGAGTTGTCCGTGGCGCCCCATACCCCACGTGAATAGCTCACCCGCTGTTGTAACCGCGCCACTGATGTGAGTGCCGAGGCTTCCACCCGCAAACACCGAGCTTACCTTGAGCCCATACAAGGCCTCGACCCTCTGTGGCAGTGGCTCTCGGAGTCTACGTGTAAGTGCGTTGTAGCCCCACGAAAAGACAGTGCCATCCTCAGCAAGAGCAAGCGAATGGTTGGGTCCACTGGCCGTGGATGCGATGCGCACATGGTGCAGTGCATCCACCATATTCGGGGAACTCGAACGATCGAAACAGTTGTGACCGAGCTGCCCTTCGTTACCACAACCAAATGCGTACACGGTTCCAACCTCGGTCACGACAAGGCTGTGAAAATAACCAGCCGAGACGTTCCTTGCCCTAGAATTCGCCAGCGCTTCCACGCGCCGTGGCAGCAGCTGGTCCGGGCCAGAGATGCTACCATGGCCGCACTGTCCGAGATTGTCCCAGCCCCAACTGAAGACCTCTCCCATCTCTGTCACTGCCAAGCAGTGGCTAAGCCCTGCGGCAACTGTGAGCACGCGGTGCCCTGTAAGTGCTTGCACTTGCTTGGGGATAGGCGAATCCGCCGTATTGCCGTGGCCGAGGCTTCCCTCATCGCCCCTCCCCCATGTGTAGACTGTGCATTCTGCCGAAATAGCCACATTGAACTCGCAACCGATAGCGACACTGTGGATTGACAGCAGTGGCGTCGGTGATGTAACCACGCCCATCGAGTTCGCCTCCTGTCCACAGCTCATGAGCCGCCCATCATCGGCCACGAAGAAGGAGACCAACTCCCCAGCTGCCACAGGTGCCCATGCCTCATCGCGCCGGCATTCGAGCCAGGCAAGATGCGCTGCGTGTGACGAGAAACCAACCGGAAGCTGATCCGGGCATGTGCGGCCTCTCGTCGCGGCTCGCAGACGAAGCGCAGATTCCACTAGATCTCGGAGGTACCTGCATGTGGCCGCAGCGCGCGCCAGGTTGCGTGCGTCGAGGCAGAGAAGAACGATAAGTATCTCATCTGTTGGGAGTATCGTCAGTGTGAAGGGGGTAGCGTCGGCACCGGTGGCGCCGGTGTCGGTGGGGACGGGGTGGACGGCGGCGGCGAAGGCGGCGGCGATCGCTCCATTTGCCACAGTAGGCTCTGTGGTAGTGGTACGTTGCACCACAGTAGACACCAACCTCGGGCGCTTCGTGTGACGACCACCAAGTGGCGCATCCGCCAGATTCATCTCGCGCGCGTCCATTGACTGCTGAAGGGTGGCATGCAGCTCCTCTGCCACGGCAAGATTGGTCATGGCAAGGTCGTGCTCAACCATCCGGGTGTGCTCGGTGCACAGTGCGGCGACCGCGCAAAGTGCAGTGACGACACCGGCCGCGTTGGTGGTGGCGGCGGGAGCGGCGGAGGTTGTGACAGTTGCGGGAGCGGTGGGAGCGGCGGGAGCGGCGGGAGCGGCGGGAGTGGCGTGAGCGGCGGGAACGGTGGGAGCGGGTGTGGCGGAGGGAGCGGCGGCGGAGGTGGTGGATGTGGTGGTGGAAGCGGTGGC
>Ga0209355_1002447_pt1 | contig 10356 bp, 10 predicted proteins | sample LauGreSBDMM110SN_3_FD_187563 | JGI IMG/M metagenome (GOLD analysis project Ga0209355, IMG submission 187563) | Freshwater lake microbial communities from Lake Michigan, USA - Sp13.BD.MM110.SN (SPAdes) (version 2) | ecosystem: Environmental > Aquatic > Freshwater > Lake | place: Lake Michigan...
TTTCACTGAGACCAGTCCACGCTGTTCTGCCCCCCAACTGTTCAGGGTTAATTTGATAAGCGAAGCCCCCACGACTGATAGCGTGGCATACAAGGCAGAAAGTCCGAAAATTACAATCTTACTCATTTCTTAATATTTCTTCAATAACAGATTCGGGACGTTTGTTTACTTCATCGAAAATCCGCCACAAGTACTCTCCAATGACGCCAAGCATAACAATCACCAATCCCAACAAGAAGGTGATTAATGAAGTCACTGTTGCAAAACCGGGTTCTGAAATTCTTCCAGTTATTCCGCCAACGAGCATGAGAATTCCGTATCCAAAACTGAGGAAAGAAACACACATTCCAATGAATGAAATAAATCGAATGGGAACGACGGAGAATCCTAAAAACGAGTCGAGGAACAACTTCCATTTCTTTGAAAACGTCCACCCGCTCTTTCCGCTTGAACGCTCTCTTCTTTCGTATTCGATAACATAAGGTTTGAATCCGAGCCAATGAGAGAAAAGCGAACGATTGATGTTCTTGGAGGTATTCTTCAAATACTGAAGAATGCTTCCGTCCCAAAATGCGATATCGAATCCGCTTTCCGGAAAATCTTTCATCACAAACAACTTCACCAACACGTAATACAGCTTCGCGTAAATGCGCGTTAGCAATGGATCCTTTCGCTTTTTTGCGCGAACGGCAGTGATGTATTTCTCTCCGTTCAACCAGAGCTGTGCCATTTCAGGAATGAGTTCCAGTGGATCTTGAAGGTCTGCTGCGTAGATGGTACAAGCGTCTCCGGTTACCAACTTCAATCCTGCATTGCTCGCACAGATTGCTCCGAAGTTTCGCGTTAATCGCACAACCAGCGTGTCTTTGATTAAGTGACGATGCTTCAGCAATTCATCCCACGTACCGTCTTTACTTCCATCGTCAACACAAACCAATTCCAGTGAAAGATCCATGGCGTTCAACTGCTTCTCCACTTCTTGCATGTTGTGAAAAAGTGGAAGAATGAATTCTTCAACATGGAAACAGGGAATGACTACAGATACTTTCTTCATGAAACAAATGCGTTTAGAGCATCCCAATTTACGGAATTTAATGCTAATGTATAAATAGGCTGAACACTAGTGCGTGCGCCGAATCCTTCTTTTTGTTGCGAAATACCCAAAGCCAAACTCGCTCCTTGATCGTTCGTGCTTGTCCCGAAATCGATAAAATTCTTTTCCGAATAAGTCTCTTGTATAAGCGTCGCGAAAAGTAAATCCAACGCGCCCTTCTCCTTTCCTTCTAGTGTGGATGCTATGTATTGAAAGCGAGCGCAGTTAGGCGTTTCAAAACAGAGAATGCCTCCACACATTTCACTTCCAACAAAGGCCCCATGCAGGATTATTTCATTTGGAAATCGATTTTTTAAATCGATCAATTCTTCTCGCGAATGCGCAGGTGCCGCATTGTAGGCTTTCAACAAATCTTCAACGATGGTATAATACGCATCTATATTTTCTGAAACTTCAATGCGAACACCTTCCTTCAAAGCCTTCTTCATTCCACGCTGTCTTCGTTCTTGAAATTTCGGAACGTTGGAAGGAATGATAACCGGATTCACGTGTTGCCCTGTGCATTTCGCTCCGGCGAGAAAAAGCATATGAACGTCTTCCTGCGCAGGCACCTGGTGATACATGAACGGAATGGTTTTGTAATGCAATTGTTCTATTCCCTTCCCTTCCAGATATTGAAGAAAAGCTACAAATAAACTATGAAATTCATCGAGTCGAATGTTGTGTGAAAGCACCCATCCACCGTAGGTTAACCCTTGATGCGCGAAGGCTTCATTTCCACTTTCATTCATCGGCAAAACACCCACCAATTCGTCTTCATCAAAAGCTAGTAGCGAATGATCCTTGAACTTCGTTCCGTGATAATCTATAAAATTTCGCGAGAGATGAAAGGTTCCATTTTTACTGTTGGAAACAAACGTTTCCCATTGCTGACGATGGTTCTCTGTGTATCGAATTATTTTCATTGTTTGTCCTCCAATACGGCAACGCCGAAACCTGTTTTTCCATTTTGATTTCCATTGTAGAACAGAAATCGTTTTCCATTCACATCAACCACACAAGGATAGCAAACCGATTCGTTTTCCCACGGTTCACTTCCAACTGAATAATTCAATTCATTATCTTGTCTTACCCATGAATAGCCGTCTTCAGATATAGCATACCCTAAACGATAACCTTGAGATTTAGTTCTTACGCTGTAAAACATTTCGAATCCATTTTCCTTTTTCACTACCCATGGTCGTCCAAATCCGAATTCATCTTCGTTTTGAAATTGAATGCAATCGTGTTGATCTACTTCCCAATTTAATCCGTTTGCTGAAACCGCATGATGAATGCGATACGTTGGAACCTCTTTTCCATTTACCTCTATCCACCCTGAAGCACCTACATACCACATGCGCCAGAGAACCTCTTCCTTCACAATAGAAACCGCGCTTCGAATATCGGGTTCTGATTTTGTTGGAAGTAAAACAGGATTGGCTTGAAAGCGCTGAAACGAGCCATCGGCTTGCTCTTTCGCTACTCCAGCGAAATATCTATAAGGCACATCTGTTGTGCGTTGCACACCTAAGTAGTACAACCAATTTTCATTTTCATGTTGAAGGAATTGCAGCGGACAAACGCCACCGTCGTCGAAAGAACCGGATGTTCCAATATCGAACAACACTGCTTCACTTCGAGAAATAATTTCAGCAGGGTTGTGTGCTGAAACATCGACGTAACCGATTCTTCCATTGAAGTCTTCATCCATGGAATAGTAATAAACACGAAGAACATCTTCGTTCAAAATGCGCACGGTCGGAATAGCAGCATATTGCTGCGACCACTCCAAATTCGGATTGGCTTCAACAATTCTACCGAGACGCTTCCAATTCATCGCGGCGTAAGTTTATGATAAGCGCGACAAGAGACCGGAGAAATATCTTTTCCTTTTACAATGGAATCTTCTGGAATGTTTTTCACAACCAGGGCTGCTGAAGATAGCAGGCAATCGTCGCCAATGCTCACAGCGTTATTTACGGTACTATTTACACCGAGGAAACAATTCTTTCCAATGGTTACTCCACCGCTAATGACTACATGTGAAGAGATGAAACAGTTGTCGTCTACTTTCGAATGGTGTCCAATGTGGTTGCCGCTCCAAAGCACAACGTTGTTTCCAATTTCTGTGAACGGTTGAAGGGTGTTGTCTTCAAAAATAAAAACGTGTTCACCCAATTTTACGTTTCTCCAAACGAAAGCGTATGAGCTCACGTAGGAAGCAATTTCATATCCGAGTGCCTTTGCTTCCAAATAAACTTGTGTGCGAAGTCTGTTCAACTTCGTGTACACACATGCTCCAAAGAAGGCATGATCGTTGGGATTGTAGAGCGAAGACAAATCTTCGAAAGCGACTAATGGCAATCCGAAAATTTCTTCCTTGTTGATGTATTCGCGATGAACGCAGAACGCTACCACTTCGTAATCGCTGTCGTGCGTGAAGTATTCGTAGGCTATCTCTGCGAACTCTGTATTTCCAAAAATGACTAATTTGTTTTTCATGTTATCTGTGCTTTACAAATAAGATATCTTCTCTTCTGTTTGCCATGGGCAATTCGTTTTTTTGTGGAAGAACGAATGCCTCTAATCCTTTCACTCTAGCCATTTTCAACAACGCGAATACATCCTCGTCGTTGAACTCTCCAGGCTTTTTTTCATTCCAATTTATTTCTGGAAATGAATTCGAACCGTGTGTGTTTCGATGGAATTGAATGCCTTCTTCCGAACTTAAGAAACGGTTTCTTTTCGACACATTCGGAATATCGCCAATGAGGGCCATTCCGCCGGGGTGAAGCAATTCACAGATCGATTCAACAAACAATTCAACGCTTGACTCTACGGCTATGTAATGCAAAACGCTATAGCAGATGATGGCATGAAAGGCGTTCTTGTTTTCCTTCGACCATTGTTTTGTTTCGTTTGGAAACATGGCCGAGAACTTTTCACAAAACGAAAAATCGGGAAGTTGATTCAGCATTTCTTGTGAATCAATGAGCACAACATTTTGTCCTTTAGCTTCCGCGTTCTTCAACAACATAAAAGGCAAATCGCTGCACCCTGGACCAATGTCTAGGACACGCGCATTCTCCAAAGACAGTGTTGAAACTTTCGATTGAATATCGTCCCAAATCTGCGTCTCTTTTCCTTCACGAAAGTGATTGAAGAATCCGATTTTCTCATAGCGCGAAAGACTTTCGTCGTTCGCCAATGTTTTGAATTTATTGAAATCCAAATCGGAGAGTTTTTCGATCTTGTTCTCTTCGCTCATGTTTTAAAGGTATTGGGCAAGTTCGAAATTATTGTAATGTGCTTCATTCGTTTTCATGAGCTCGGCCACCTTTAAACTTCCGGCTTGCAGACGAATGATGGGGTCCCAACCGATGGCGGAAGGAAGAATGCCCATGTGTCCGGCCGGGATATTTTCCGGGTGGAAATTAATTTCATGTTGAAATAAATCGGCTTCGCGAACGTCACCTGCGAAGCGCAGGAGAAGTGGGGAACTTAGCGTCTTCCAAATATTCAAATTCAACAATGGAAAATTCCCCCAGAGGTTTTCTGAAAAAGGAGAACCCGTGTAAATCACGGCTGAAGCCGATTTCCATTCATTTGGAATTTCCGTGGAATTCCAATCTCCGAGATAGGTTGCTCCTAAATTTTCAATTTCACTTTTGTATTCCAGCGGACAATACACGCCCACTCCGGCCGACATGCTTACCAGAGGTTTGCAGAGGTAGGGCGTGAAGTCGTTGTTCGAGACAACGATGAATTTATTTCGATAAGGGGTTTGCTTGGCGTCTTGAATGAGTCGAACAACCATGTCTCCGAGATAGCCGAATACATCGACTTGCGGATGTCTTTCGTTGGTTCCCGCCACGCGGATTCCCTTCGACTTACAAAAATCTAAATCGAGATCTTGTGAACGAAACTCCCATGCTTCGAACATGAGTGGGATTCGACACGAAGAAGAAATACGCTCAAGAATAGTACTATCCAACGGACGAAGCGCACCGCTGTTTGTTACAACAGTAGCTCTTTCCCAAGGCATTTCATTTTTTTCTGTGTGGAAATGAATGCGGCCTGAAACTCCGCATTGTTCAGCTAAGGCCTGCACTTCGCTCATGCATTCACGTGCAGAACCATATTTCGAATCGCGCGCGAAAGCGTGAACCTCTGCTCCTGCGAGCGCTGCCAATACTGGCGTGCAGGCATAAGCTCCTGAAGCGGCTTCAGTAAGCACGCATTCACTTTTCAATTGAATGTTCAAGTCTTGAATGATATGTTGAAGTTTTTCGTTCAACTTAAATTTCAATTTTAACTTCTTTTCCGTTCTGCTTAATGCTTTGCTGAGCGGCTTCTAAAATTCGAATAGTGTTTAATCCGCCCAATGCTGAAGCGCGAGGCTCAGAATTGTTTTCGATGGAAGAAATAAAATCTTGCGCCAACTTTTTGAGTGGCTCGGCCAATTCAATTTTCGGAACATAGACATCTCCAACACGATAGTCGATCATGACTTTCTGTTTTTCTTCAAGCGTGCTAACGTTGTGAGCAGTATCGTAGACTTTAATTTTTTCAGTCGGTTCCATGTCGTTGAACACGACCATCTTCTCACTTCCACCCAACAGCATCAATCTAATCTTAACAGGCGAAGACCACGAACAATTGAAGTGAGCGATAAAATTATTTTGATAGTTTACCGTGAGGTAGGCCACGTTTTCAATTCCATTGTGAATGTGGCTTACGCCCGTGGCATTCACACTTATTGGCAATTCGTCTGACAAATAATCTAGCACGGAGATATCGTGTGGAGCAAGGTCCCAAAGCACATTCACATCTTGTTGAATGAGTCCGAGGTTTATTCGAGTTGAATCAAAGTATTTCAATTCACCTAGAACCCCTTCATCTTTCAATGCCTTCATTTTCTCAACTGCACCTGTGTACAAGAATGTATGATCTACCATGAGCAGTTTCCCCTTTTGCGCCGCAAGATCTATGAGTTCTTTGGCTTGTGCAACGGTAGCCGTCATTGGCTTCTCTATCAACACATGCTTTCCAGCGAGTAGCGCTCTTTTAGCCAAATCGAAATGAGTAAAAACAGGTGTCGCAATTACAACGGCATCAATTGAGTTGCTGCTGAAAGCATCATTTAAAGAAGTCGAAGTGACTAATGTTGGAAATAATTTCAACGCTTGATCAAGACGATCTGTTTGCGAATCGATCAATACATCTACATTAGCGTTTCCAAGTGACATAAAGTTACGAAGAAGATTGGGTCCCCAATATCCGTAGCCTATTTGCGCAATTCGTATCATGATTAAGGTTTGGCATCGAAGTTATTGAAAAATGAAGGGACTACCAATTTAAATGAAAGAGGAAAGCCGAGCAGGGAATTAAAAACAAAGAAAGGTAAAAGTTTTATTGAAAAATGAACCTTTTCGAACAGGTAATGTTATATCATCAAAATCAACAACTATGCGCCCTCAAGAGTTCACCATTAAGGACCTGGAGAATTTCTCGGGAATCAAAGCTCACACCATTCGTATTTGGGAGCAGCGCTATGGGATTCTTTCTCCAGACCGCACCGACACGAACATTCGGAAATACAACGACAAAGATTTAAAATCGCTTTTGAATATTAGCCTTCTTAATAGTCTAGGCCACAAAATATCGAACATAGCGAAGCATTCTGATGATCAGATTAGAGAGATCATAAACAAGCATGCCCATAGCAACAACACGGAAGAGCACTTTTTACACATGCTCAAAATCTCCATGTTGAATTACGACGAAGAGCTTTTTTCAAATGTTATAGACCCGCATACGGCAGAGCATGGGTTGGAAAAGACCTTCCGTGTAATCATTATGCCGTTCCTTATGCAGATAGGGTTGCTTTGGCAGTCGGACTCTATTTGCCCAGCTCAAGAGCATTTCATAAGTGCACTCATTCGTCAGAAATTGTTGTTTCATGTTGAATCAGTCAAGATTCCTCAGGAGCAAAACATGCGTCCAGTTGTACTTTTTCTTCCAGACTTAGAAATTCACGAACTGTCGTTGTTAATGCTTCATTATATTTTGAAGCTTCGTGGTAGAAGAAGTATTCTTTTGAGTCAATCTGTTCCGGCAGATGATTTGAAGCAAGTGGCTCAACGCTTGGGCGATGTTGATTTTGTTTCAATTTTCACCACTCATCCTTCAACAGTTATGGTTCCAGACTATTTGAAACGACTCACTCGCATGTTTATGGATACCGACTGTCATTTCCACTTTACTGGATACAATCTCAAGGGAATTAAGTCGCCTGACACGCTTTACATCTCACTTTACGGAGGTATCGACGAATTACTTGACGGTCTAAAAAACTAAGCTTCAGCTCATTAGTTGTTTTGTTTAATATATTTTGAAAATAATTAAACAAAAGTTTGGAACGAAGATCGCTTTGTTTAATATTTGCATCGCATTCATTAAACAAAACGCAAAACATGAGCACACTCGAATTCAACTACCTAATTGGTAACCACTCTGGATCTTTAAAGAGCTTTGCCTATAATTTCACAAAAAACGTAGAAGATGCAGAAGATCTTCTTCAGGATACGCTTGTAAAAGCTATTCGCTACAAAGATAATTTTCAAGACGGAACGAATTTCAAAGGATGGTTGTTTACGATCATGCGCAATATCTTCATCAACAACTACAAGCGCAAGAAACTTCAAAAGACAATCAACGACTCTACCGACAATCAGTTCTACTTGAACTACGGTAAGATTTCTGAAGATACCGTTTCTTCTAGAATTAACGAAAAAGACATTAACAAGGCAATAACGCAACTTCCATACGAATTCAGAACTCCTTTCCAGTTGTTTGTAGATGGATATCACTACGACGAAATTGCGGATTCAATGGGTATTCCAATGGGAACAGTGAAATCGAGAATATTTCACGCACGTAAAAAATTGAGCGAAGAGTTAGCTCATTTTGCTTAAACGAAGCAGAAAGTGTCCGTTTCGGGCTCTTTCGAGAACTTCAACATTCAATTTTACTGACTTCGCTGTTTGAACAGCTGTCACGAAGTCGACAAACAACCAGGGAAAACATTGCGTTTTCCCTTTGTATTTCAATTCAAATTGAACTTTACCAAAATATTCTGAATCGAGCATGGGCCAATCGGCCTTGGCATAAGTGACATCGGTGCTGTCAATGAGTATTGAACCGGTTTTGCTCAAGAAACTTTTCAGCTTACGAAACATCACCTTCAACTCGTTTGGAGACTCTGCCAGTCCCATTCCGTTCATGAGAACCAAGACTGTATCGAAGTTTTTCAAAGTCAAATTCCTCCAATCTTCGTTAATTACATTCTTGACCCCCTGAGCAACCGCAACACTTGCTGACTTCGTAGATACTTCTACAGCAGTAACATCGAATCCTTTATTTTGAAGGTAAAGCGAATGACAGCCTGCTCCGCAGCCGAGGTCTAAGACTTTTCCAACAGTCAATTTCAGAGCGGTTTTCTCGTATTTCAACATGTTTCTGTAGTGTCGAAAAAACACACTTGGATACATTTCAGGCTCTTCACTTTTATTAATGAATACACGAATGGGCGTATTGTCATTTTTCTTGAAGTAATTCAGTATTGCAGAACCCATAACATCGTCTCTCATAACACAAAGATAGTTCTCAAGTAAAATACAAAACTGCGGCAACCAATTGCATAACTTTGTAGTCTTGTAGATGTCAAAACCTTAACATGGCCAAAAAGATATTTTTCATAATCTCAATTTTGTGCTCGGCAACTGCTGTTGAGGCGCAGCTTCAGCTTCAAACATTAACCATACAACAATACGTTCAGGATGTATTGTTAGGCAGTGGGGTTGCTGCAACTAATATCACATTCACTGGTTGTCCGCAACAAATCGGGTATATCACTGGAGGAAATTCAATAGGCCTTTCGATAGATGGGGGCATTGCCCTTTCGTCTGAAGCTGTTGCCACCATTGTGGACCCTGCATCGACTGCATTTTTGGATGGAACTTGCGAAGTTTCGGGTGACGCGGCACTTCTTTCGATAGCTAATTCTGTTCCTCCTCTTATTGGACAGACTTTTTCTGTTGGAAGTGCGAACGATGTTGCTATTCTCGAATTCGATTTTGTTCCGACCGGAGACACCTTGCGATTCAATTACATTTTCGGAAGCGATGAATACCTGACCTGGGTAAATTCTTCTTTCAACGATATTTTCGCGTTCTTACTTTCCGGACCTGGAATAACAGGTCCTTACGCTTCTCCAGCAGGATTCCCAGGAGGAGCCGTAAATATCGCTCAATTGCCGAATACCACCCCACCCCTTCCTATTACAATTAGCTCTGTAAACAATGTGTTGAACAGTTCTTACTACATAGATAATCAACCAAATGTTGGGATTTATTTAAATGGATACACTGTAACATTGGAAGCCTATGCATTGGTCCAGTGCGGTGAAACTTACCACATAAAATTGGCTATTGCTGATGGCAGTGACACAGCATTGGAATCTGCAGTAATATTGGAAGAAGGATCATTCTCAAGTAATGCCGTTGTAGATGTTGACTTAACGTTGAACGCAGGCGGACCTGACGAAGAAACTCTTTATGAAGATTGTGGCGAAGCGACATTAACATTCACCCGTCCTGAAGTCAGTGATCTTTCTATACAAGACATGTGTATTATTACTTGGACTGGAACTGCGGTGAACGGTGTAGACTTTACCATGATGCCCGACACCATTTTCTTTCCTCCAGGAGTAGCATCTGTCTCCTTTATTATTGATGGATTTGCAGACGGACTCACAGAAGGTATTGAAACCGTTCACATGGACATCTTGAATTTGGCTGCCTGCAACGGTTCTGGACTTGTGAGTAATTTCGACTTCTTTGTAGCCGATGTTCCTGATCCAATTGTTGTTACTGGCTACTCTCAAGATTTATGTTTAGGAATGACAGCAACCCTCGAACCTACGATTACGGGAGGCTATGGGAATTATGTTTATGATTGGAGTACGAGCGAATCGACTCCAACGATTGACGTTTCACCTTTGAATTCAATTACATATTACTTAACTGTTACAGACACCTGTGGATGGCCTGGTGGAAGTACTAATTTTCCTATAAACATTCTTGTTTTCCCACAATTAGTTACCAATATTGACAATGGCGACATAACCATCGGATGCAATGAAAGTGTGAATATTACAGCCACAACAACTGGTGGGGATGGTATTTATTCCTATATCT
>Ga0209355_1002449_pt1 | contig 10346 bp, 8 predicted proteins | sample LauGreSBDMM110SN_3_FD_187563 | JGI IMG/M metagenome (GOLD analysis project Ga0209355, IMG submission 187563) | Freshwater lake microbial communities from Lake Michigan, USA - Sp13.BD.MM110.SN (SPAdes) (version 2) | ecosystem: Environmental > Aquatic > Freshwater > Lake | place: Lake Michigan, USA...
GAAAAAAAAAAAATAAAGATTTTAAATGTCTTGAGATAGGTGTAGGCAATGGATTTAACACACTTTTAAATTTAAATGGACAATTAAATAAAAAATATGATTTTTTTTTAAATGCTTCATACAAAAATTTTTTTCAGAACAAAGATATTTATGATTCTCCTTTAAAAAAAAATTTCATTCCAAAAGATTTAGTAAAAACTTACCCCTCCAAAAAATTTGATTTAGCTTTAGATTTAAAAAAAAACTTATTAAAAGTAGCAAAGCATTTAAAAATTTCTGAAGAATTAATTACACATGATTGTAACAAAGAGTTTAGCATTAATAAGAAATATGATTTTATATATTCTAGTATAATATATTGGCTGAATAACCCAAAAGATTCAATTTTAAGAATTTCAAAACTTTTAAAAAATAATGGAGTTTTTATGTTTACTATTCCAAATGAAAATTATTTAAAATATTGTCAAAGCTACTCAAAAAGTGGAAATTTTTGGAATTTAATCAATAGGGGAAGAAAAGATACATTACAGACGACTATAGTACAAAATGAATTTGAAAAATGGTTAAAAAAAAATAATTTTGAAATTATAAATAATCATAAATTATTATCAGAAAAAACTTTGAAAATCTGGGACTTTGGTCTTAGACCCATTTCTCCTTATTTAATTAGATTAACAAATTTAGTATCTCCAAAGATCAGACATGAGATTAAAAAAAATTGGTGTCATGATCTATATCCAATTGTTGAAAATTTAGTTTATCATGAACTTGAGTTTGGTGGTGGGGATGGTGGTTATTGCATATACTTAATTAAAAGAAAAAATTAATGTATCATTTTCTCCGAAAGAAAATTGAGCAAAAGAAAGCTTTGGTATCGATAATAGGGCTGGGCTATGTTGGTCTTCCATTGCTCATAGAATTATCAAAACACTATGAAACTATAGGTTACGATAAAGATATAACTAAAATAAATAATTTAAAAAGAAGGAAAGATATAAAAAAAATCGTTTCTAATAACCAATTACAAAAAATTAAAAGTAAATTTACAGAAAAAATAAAAGATTTAAGAAATAGTGATGTTATTATTATTACTTTACCTACGCCTGTAAATAGCAAAAACTTACCAAACTTGAATGGCATTTATCAATCATTAAAAGAAATAATAACTATAAATTTAAAAAATAAACTAATTATATTAGAAAGCACTGTTTATCCTGGCGCGTCTACAGAATTTATAAATTTTTTAGAAAATAATACTAATTATAAAATCAATAAGGATTTTTATTTTGGCTATACACCTGAAAGAATTAATCCCGGAGATAAAAAAAATACACTAAGGACAATAACAAGAATTATTTCAGGATCTAATGAAAAATCATTAAATCTAGTCAAAATTTTATATCAAAGATTTGTAAAAAAAATTTGTATAGCAAAAAATATTGAACATGCTGAGATGGCAAAGGTAATCGAAAACTGCCAAAGAGATATAAATATCGCATTTATAAATGAAATTGCTTTAATTTGTGATAAACTAAATATTTCTTCTTACGAAGTGCTAAATTTAGCAAGCACTAAATGGAATTTCTTAAAATTTAGCCCTGGTTTAGTTGGTGGTCATTGCATAGGTGTAGACCCGTATTATTTGGCTTATAAAGCAAAAAAAATTGGCTATAAATCAAAAATAATTTTATCTGGGAGAAATTTAAACGAAAGTATAACAAATTTTATTGCAAAAAAAATAAATAATATATTAAAAAAAAAACATAGTAAAATTTTACTAATGGGTCTTTCTTATAAGAAAGATAGCAATGATTTTAGGAACAGCAAGTCTATTGATTTATATAGAAAATTAAAAAAAAAACATGATGTGAAAGTTTATGATCCATATTTAAATCAGGAAATTTTAAAAAAAATAAAAATAGATAAATCAATAAAAAAACTCAGCAAAAGTAATTACGATATGATTGTAATTAGCGTAGATCATACAAAATTTAAGAAAATGGGAATAGACAGAATTAAAAAAATTGGTAAAAAAAACGTGTTAATATTTGACATCAAAAATCTTTTTCCTAACTATAGTAATTTTTCTTTATGAAAAAAGTTTTAATCACAGGAGTAGCAGGTTTTATTGGTTATCACTTGGCAAAAAGTCTTTTAAAAAAAAAAATTAAAATCATAGGAGTTGATAATCTTAATTCATACTATAGCGTAAAGTTAAAAAAAGATAGACTAAGCAACCTTAAAAATAAAAATTTTATTTTTATAAAATGTGACATAAAAAATTTATCGAAATTAAAATCTATTTTTAAAAAATATAATCCAAATTTCGTAGTTCATTTGGCGGCACAAGCTGGAGTACGGTTTTCACTTAAAAATCCAAAAAATTATTTAGAAAACAATGTATTTGGTTTTTTTAACATTCTAGAAGTTTGTAAAGAATTCAAAATTAGACATTTAGTATATGCTTCATCTAGTTCTGTGTATGGCAACAGTAAAAAAGCTAAGTTAAATATAAATGACAGAACTAGCAACCCTTTGTCTTTTTATGCGTTTACTAAAAAATCTAATGAATTGATGGCGTATACATATTCTAATTTACATAATATCAAAACTACAGGTCTTAGACTTTTTACCGTATATGGCCCATGGGGAAGGCCAGACATGTCATTGCATAAATTTGCATCAGCAATAATAGACAAAAAAACTATTGAAGTGTTTAATTATGGAAAACATAAAAGATCTTTTACATTTATTTTCGATGCAATTAACCAAATAAAAAAAATCACTTTTAAAAAACCAAAAAAAAACTTCAATATTTTTAATATTGGCGGAGGAGAAACAATAAAACTTACCGAATATATTAAAATTATAGAAAAAAATTTAAATACAAAAGCGAAACAAAGCTTAATAACATTACAAAAAGGTGATGTACAAAACACTGCTGCAGATATCAAATCAACAATTAACGAGACAAATTATAAACCAAAAACAAAAATTGAATTAGGTATAAAAATATCTATAAATTGGTTTTTAAAATATTATAAAATTAAACAATGATAATTGCTGAAATTGGCTCCGTTCATGACGGATCTTTGGGTAATGCCAAAAACTTGATAATAGAGGCAAAAAAATGTGGTGCCAAATATGTAAAATTCCAAATGCATATTTCGAAATATGAAACAACTAAAAATGCACCAAATCCTAAATACTTTAATAATGAAAATAGATATGACTATTTTAATAGAATAGGTTTTTCATATTTACAATGGAAAGATTTATTTAATTTTTGCAATAAAAATAAAATAAAATTTTTATGTTCAACATTTAGTTTAGAGTCGACAAAGATATTAATAAAATTAGGTGTAAAAGAAATTAAAATTCCGTCTGGGGAAGTTACAAACACTCATTTATTAAAATATCTTTCAACTCACAAAATTAAAATTTATTTATCGACAGGCATGTCTAATTGGAAAGAGATTGATAAAGCAGTTGATATCTTAAAACATAATAAATTAGTACTAATGCAATGTACATCAATTTATCCGTGCCCTAATAATAAAGTTGGAATAAATATAATGTCTGAATTTCAAGAAAGATATAAAAAAAAAAATATTGAATTTGGATTCTCAGATCATACTCAAGGTTACGCTGCATCTATATTAGCTTTATGCAAAGGTGCTAAATATTTTGAAAAACATATAACTTTTTCAAAAAAAATGTATGGTAGCGATGCAAAACTTGCTATGAACCTAAAAGAATTTAAAATTTATTGCAAAAATATAAAAGATACTAATCAAATTTTAAAATCTAAAATAAAAAAAGAACATTTTAAAGAAATAAAAAAAATGAAAAAAATTTTTGAAAAAAGTATTTTTTCAAAAAAAAAATTAAAAAAAAACAAAAAAATAACTATTAATGATTTGATATTTAAAAAACCTGGAGATGGAATAAAATCAAATTTATATTATAAATTAATAGGTAAAAAATCTAAATTTAATATAAAGGCAAATGAAAAATTAAAATTTAAGCAATTCTATTAAAATTTATTATTTTTAAACCACAAATCTAAATTAATGAATTGCCATAAAAAAAAAGCATTATTAATTTTTCCACTAAAAAACTCTTCAGCTTTTTTTTGGAAAAGTTTTTTATTATAAATATCATAACTCCATAATAAACTTTTGTGAATTAAGTTGTCTATTTGATTAAACAACTCTTTTTTAAACCATTCTCTCATCGGTGTCTGAACCTGTCTTTTATTTTTATAAAAAAAATTACTATTATAAATTTCAGAAAAAGTCTTTTTTAACAAATATTTTTGAGAACCCTTATAGTAATGATCATTTATGTCTAAATTAAAAAAGAAATTAATTAAATTTTTATCTAAAAATGAAGGTCGAAGCTCAGCACTATTAGCCATACTAATTTTATCTCTAAATCTCAATGCTCTTGGTAATTTAATATAAAACAAATCGTAGTACATATGATTTTTATAATTTTCCTCGAATAATTCTATAGGGTTAAAGTCGTAATTTTTATTATTTTTTTTAAATTTCATTAATAACAACGATTCTAATGCGGATTTTGTGCCATCCTGGGCTGTATTAAATATGTTATATTTTTTATTTAAATATTTTTCATATCCAAAATGCATTTCATCAATTCCTGACCCATCTAAAATAACTTTGTGTGTGTTTATTTTATTTATACATTCTTGATAGGCCATGACCGGTAATCCAGCAAAAGGCTCCTCGTTGATTATAATATTTTTTTCAAGTGTATTAAAAAAAAAGTTGCTGTTTAGGATGTGATATTTTATTTTTAATTTGCTTATCTTTGCAATTTCTTTAACAAATTTTTCTTCGGAATATTTTTTTTCTGTGAAACCAAAAGAAATACCTGTAATATTATATTTTGAATTATTTTTTACTAATAATTGCAAAATTGATGAGTCAAGACCACCGCTAGTTGCAATTGAACACCTAACATCGGAAGTCATGCTTTTTTTTACAACTTCATTAATTAAGCAATACAACATTTCCTGTCTATCATTTACCTTTGATGGTAAATAAATTTTCTTAAAATCTTTATTGAAGCTAGTAAATTTTTTTTCTTCAAATGAATCTTGATTAAATTTTATATAATAACCAGGTTTTAGTTTTTGAATATTTTTAAAAAAAGTATACTTTGTATTCTCGTAGTATTCACTAGTAAGATAACTTGATACAGCTCGTAAATTAACATTATTTTTAATAATATTTAGCATCTTTAAAGTTTTTATTTCTGATGCAAAATAAAAATTATTATTATTTTCAATATAATAAAACGGCTTTACTCCATATCTATCTCTAGCACAAAATAATTGTTTTTTTTTATTATCATAAATTGCGATAGAAAATATTCCATCAAGATCATCTAAAAATTTAGCACCATATTTATGGTACATATAAAGCAAAACTTCAGTATCTGTATTGCTTTTAAATTTATATTCACTTAATTTTTTTTTTAATTCTTGGTAATTATAAATTTCACCATTAAAGACTACCACAAATCTCTTATTAGAAAAATAAAAGGGTTGATTGCCGTCAGTTGACAAATCTAAAATTGATAATCTAGTATTAATTAAAAGTTTAGAGTGATCTTCCGATAACCAGTGTCCGCTAGAGTCTGGACCTCTGTGATATAAGGAGTTTTTAATGCTTGTTATTGTTTTGTGTTGAATTTTCTTATTATCAAAAAGAATTATTCCTGCTATACCACACATCTTAAGTTTATAAATCCACTTCGTACAAATGTCTAAAAAAAAAGTATGTGTAGTTATTTTTTCTAGAGCAAATTATGGAAGCATTAAGTCTGTTTTATTGCAAATACAAAAATCTAAAAAATTAGATCTTCAAATAATTTTGGGGGGGTCAGTTTTGGTTGATAAATATGGATCAACTATTGACCTTATAAAAAAAGATGGATTTAAAATTTATCATCAGATTTCTTTCTTAGTTGAGGGAGAAACAAATCTTACTATGACAAAAACTACGGGCTTAGCCATTCTAGAAATTTCCACTTCTTTGGACAACTTAAAACCAGACATCCTACTTACTGTCGGTGATAGATACGAAACGATGGCCACTGTTATTGCAGCCGCATACATGAATATTCCTATTGCTCATACAATGGGGGGTGAAATCAGTGGTACAATTGATGAAAGCATCAGACACGCTATAACTAAATTTTCTCACATTCACTTTCCGGCTACAGCGAAAGCTAAAAATAATATTATTAGATTAGGTGAAGATAAAAGATACGTTTTCAATGTAGGTTGTCCAAGAATAGATTTAGTAAAAAATGTTTTGCAAAAAAGAATAGACCTAGAACAAAAAGTATTTGCAAATGGCGTTGGAAATAAATTTAATTTAGAAAAAGAAAAATATATGTGCATAATGCATTACCCAGTTACCACGGAATATAAAATGGCTGGAGAACAAATACTAACTACTTTAAAAGCAATAAGTTCATTTAAACATCCAAAAATAATTTTTTGGCCAAACTCTGATGCAGGATCGGATAAGTTTTCTAGTGTCATTAGAATGTGGAGAGAGTTAAAAAAACCAAATGATATGTGGTTTGTTAAAAATTTAGATCATGAAACATTCTATCATTTGCTAAATAATAGTCTGTGTTTAATAGGAAATTCATCTACCGGTATAAGAGAAGGTTCTTTTATTGGCGTACCTTTTGTCAATATTGGGAGCAGACAGAACAAAAGAGAAAGCGGCTATAATACAACAAATGTATCATACAACAAAAATGATATTATCAAAGGCATTAAATATATTATTAAAAAAAAAAGAGTAAAAAGCACACTCTATGGAAATGGTAATGCAGGAAAAAAAATTGTAAAAATTTTAGAAAAAATTAATTTAAAAAAATTAAATATTCAGAAAACATTAAAATATTAAGTAATGAAATTTTTCGGAATTATTCCAGCAAAAGAAAAATCAAACGGATTAAAAAATAAAAATATAAAACTTTTTAATAACAAACCTTTAATTTACTGGACGATTAAGGCAGCAAAAAAGTCAAAAAAATTAAAAAATTTTCTTATAACTTCAGATTCTAATAAAATACTAAATATATCAAAAAAATATAAAGCTAAAATTTTGCACTTAAGACCTAAACGTTTGGCATTACCACAAACATTAATGATAGACGTAGTACGCTACTATTATAAATATTATCAAAATTATGATGCTATAGTAATTTTGCAACCAACTTCTCCTCTAAGAGACTCTGAGGATATAGATAAAGCTTGCTCAATATTCGAAAGAACTGGATCGGATAGTTTGGTTGCTGTTAAAAAATTAGAACATACCTCTAACCCTGAGCAAATTTTTTTATTGAAAAAATCTCAATTAAAATATTTTAGAAATAGCCCTAAACAAAAATTTATCAGACAAAAAAAAAAGAATTATTATGTAAGCAACGGTTCTGCAGTGTACATAACTAAAATAAAAAATTTAAGTAAGTTTATAATTGGTGGAAAAATTAGCGCCTATGTAATGCCAAAATACAAGTCAATTGATATAGATGATGGCGATGATTTTAAAGTTGCCGAAATTTTATCAAAACTTAAATTTTAATTACTAAATTTTTTAAATAATTGAGAGTTTTTTAGCCATATTTTGAAAAAATTAATAATTTTTTTATAATCATCAAAAACATATTTTTTTTTAAAAGTAGTTTTTTTTGAAATTATTATTAAATCATTATGTTCATAATACTTATTATTTCTTAAATGTAACAAACCTGAATAAGTTAATAAGTTTTTTAAAGAATTGAAACTAAATCTCCAAGGGTAATATGATCCGGTATTATAAGCCAAGCTAAAATAATCATATATAGATTTCGAAGGATAAATTAAGATTCTTGAACTTTCTGCCACAACAACAATTCCATTATTTTTTAATAATCTATAAATATTTTTCATAAAATTAATTGGATCTGAACATGAACTTAATGTCCAAGTAATAAAAATCACATCAAAATAATTTTTAAATTTTTCATTATCTATTTTTTCCGCAGACGAAGTTACAAATTTATAATTTTTAATTTTTTTTTTTTTAAAATTTGCATTATTCTTTTTATTTAATACATTTGAATAATCAAATCCAATAATTTTTTTATATTTTAATCTTTGACTCAACTCATATAGTAAAGTTCCATTTCCACATCCAATATCTGCATATTTGTAATTCTCTGTTTTAATATTTTTTTCTATAAAAAAATTTTTTAAAAATTCAATAACAAATATATGCCTGCTAATAAAGTATGGATTTAAACTGGAATAATTTTTATATATGTTTTTACTTTTAGAAAAATATCGTGCATCCCAAGTTTTTAAAATCTTATCTGTATTATAATATTTTTTAAAAATTAAAGATCCTGTATTTTTATTAACGTAAATTTTTGATTTAAAAATTTTATTTAAAAAATTTAAAGGAATGCAATTATCAAGTTTGTGGTAACTATTATAAACAAAATTATTATTCATTGTTAATTTATATAGAAAAAATGAAATGCTTCATATATGTTTGTATATACAAAATATTTATCTAATTTAAAATGTGCATATAAACTTTTAATAAAAGAAATTTTAAGTGTTTAAATCCAGACAATTACTGCAAGCTCTTCCGCACCAAATAATTCTATTATATTTAAATTATACAGATAAATCAGATAACATTTAGTAAAAAAGAATTAAAAATTATATTAAAGATGAAAATGCATAAAAAATACGGAATAGTTTTTTGGATTACTGGAATTTCTGGTTCTGGAAAATCAATGTTAAGTAAAAATATTTATTCTTTCATAAAAAAAAAATTTGGTAAAACTATAATATTAAGCGGAGATAACTTGAGACGAATTTTTAAATTGAATAAATATGATATAAAATCTCGTTTGCAAAATGGAAAAAACTTTTCTAATTTGTTAAATCTCATTTCTAGAAATAAAGTCAATTTATTATTTTCTGTCGTAGGGCTTTTTCACGAATTACATAATTATAATAGAAAAAATATAAAAAATTATATTGAAATATTCATTGACGCAGACTTCAAAAAGGTAGAATTGAGAGGACAAAAATATTTTTACAAAAAAAATACTATTAATGTTTGGGGCAGAGATATAAAACCTGAACTACCAAAAAAACCGCATATCACAATCAAAAATAATTTTAAAAAAAACAAAAATTCTTTGTCTACAGAATTAAGAAATAAAATTAATAATTTAAATATAAAATTTGTTTAAATAAAGACGACTCACTTCATTCTTGTTAATTTTAATAGGTGAATTTTTAATCCTTCTTGGATTAACGTAGAAGTCGAAACAGTCTTGATATTTTATCTTTTTTAAAAATTTATATAAATATTTTTTGATTCCGCTTTTGAGAAAAAGATCTTGAAATAAATTATTAAATTCAATTATATTATTCTGTTTAATGAGCTTAAAAAATACATTGAATTTTTTGATTAAATTTATATCTCTTTTTTTAAGAGCAATAGAATAATAAAGATTTATTATTTCAATAAAAAATATCGAAACAGCAATGCCATGTAAAATCTTATATCTGCTTGAAAATAAATATGAAAATGCATGTGGGGCATTGGTTCTGGAGATATTAATTGCTTTACCAGATAAATTTGCTGCCTTCAACATTCTTCTAGAATTATAAAGACTAGGATTATTTACAAATTTTAAAAAAATTTTTATTGATAGTTTAAGAGATTTTGACGAATACTTTAAGCTGTCTAAGTTACCTTTCTTGGAAAAAATTGACTCAACGGCCTGTGCAATAGCATCAAAACCAGACGAGGCCCTGATAATCTTTGGGGAATTAATGACTAATTTTGGAATTAAAGAATAAAAATCTGGTTTAAGCAAATTGTTATCTACAGAATATTTTATTTTATTAATATAAATTACAGAAAATTTGGTAACCTCAGCACCGGATCCTGCTGTTGTTGGTATTGCTAGTATTTGTGTTTTTTTTGATTTTAATTTTAATTTATCTTTTATAATTTTTTTTTCTAAGTTTTTTGTATCGTATAAAGTATTTGCTAACTTTGCATAATCAATTACGCACCCTCCACCTAAAGCTATTATTAAATCAGGATTAATATTATTGATTTTTTTTATTAAAAACTTTAACTCACTAATCTCAGGTATCTCCTTTTTTTTATAGAAAATTTTCATAATCGATTTAAAATTTCTATAAATTAATAATTTTTTAAAACCTGAAAAATTTAAAGATTTTTTTCCTGTAATTAATAAAATTTTTTTGATATTTTTTT